>Ga0214472_10001040_pt1 | contig 32169 bp, 28 predicted proteins | sample RVTome_6_FD_207662 | JGI IMG/M metagenome (GOLD analysis project Ga0214472, IMG submission 207662) | Soil microbial communities from uranium-contaminated site in the Upper Colorado River Basin, Wyoming, United States - RVT140D175 | ecosystem: Environmental > Terrestrial > Soil > Contaminated >...
GCGGGGGCGGAGCAGGCGGCCCTGCCCGAGGCGGCCGAGCAGCTGACCTGCGACCTGGAGGGGCTGGGGCCCACCTACGTGAAGCTGGGCCAGCTGCTCTCGACCCGCGCGGACCTGCTGCCGCCCGCCTTCCTGGAGGCCCTCTCGCGCCTCCAGAACAAGGTCGAGCCCTTCCCCTTCGAGGAGGCCGAGGCCATCGTCACCGCCGAGCTGGGGGTCAAGATCTCGAAGGCGTTCGCCACCTTCGAGGAGAAGCCGGTCGCCGCCGCCTCCCTGGGCCAGGTCCACCGCGCCACCCTGCGCGACGGCCGGGAGGTGGTGGTCAAGGTGCAGCGGCCGGGGATCAGGGAGACGATCCTCAAGGACCTCGCCGCCCTGGCGGAGATCGCCGCCTTCGCCGAGTCCCACAGCGAGGTGGGCCGCCAGTACCAGCTCGTGCGGATGGTGGAGGAGCTCCACAAGTTCATCCTGCGCGAGCTGGACTACAAGCAGGAGGCGCGCAACCTGACCACTCTCGCCCACAACCTCAGCGGCTTCGACCGCATCGTGGTGCCCATCCCCATCGACGGCTACACGACCTCCCGGGTGCTCACCACGACCTACGTCCGGGGGCAGAAGATCACCGCCTTGAGCCCCCTGGCCCGGACCGAGCTGGACGGGTCGGTCCTGGCCGAGCAGCTCTTCCGCGCCTACCTGCAGCAGATCCTGGTGGACGGCTTCGTCCACGCCGATCCCCATCCCGGCAACGTCTTCCTGACCGACGACGACCGCATCGCGCTCCTGGACCTGGGCATGGTGGCCCACGTCTCCTCGGCCATGCAGGAGAAGCTGCTCCAGCTGCTCCTGGCCGTGAGCGAGGGCCGGGCCGACGAGGCCGCCACCGTGGCCATCCAGATCGGCGAGGCCACGAAGCACTTCGACGAGCCCGCGTTCCGGCGCCGCGTGGCGGACCTGGTGGCCCAGACCAGGGACCAGAGCGTCGACCAGATGGAGGTGGGCAAGATCGTCCTGCTCCTCGCCCGCATGTCGGGAGAGTCCGGCATCCGCGTGCCCTCGGAGCTGATGATGCTGGGCAAGACCCTCCTGAACCTGGACCAGGTGGGCCGCGCCCTGGACCCGTCGTTCGACCCCAACGCGTCCATCCGGCGCAACGCCGCCGAGCTGACCCGCCTGCGCCTGCGCAAGAGCCTGTCCCCCGCCAACCTGCTCTCCGGGGTCATGGAGGTGAAGGAGTTCGCGGGGCGGCTGCCCGGCCGCATCAACAAGATCCTCGACACCGTGGCCTCCAACGGCCTGGAGGTGAAGGTCGACGCCATCGACGAGAAGCTGCTCATCGAAGGGATACAGAAGATCGCCAACCGCATCACGGTGGGCCTCATCCTGGCCGCGCTGATCGTGAGCGCGGCCATGCTCATGCGCGTCGAGACCACGTTCCGCATCCTGGGCTATCCCGGCCTGGCCATCCTCTTCTTCCTGGCCGCGGCCGGCGGCGGCGTCGCCCTCATGGTCACCATCCTCATGTCCGACCGCCGCGCGAAGAAGGAGAGCACCCGAGAAAGGGCTTGACGCCGAGGGGCGAAAACGGGCACGTTAGCCCTACGGTGATGAAGTCATCGTCCAGGCGCGGGTCGGGTGAGGGGCGCTCCGCACGGGCGCCGCGCCGGCCTCCCGTCCACGAAGAGCGCCGCTACGATCTGTCGCCGACGGCCGTGGCCGCCGAGGCCCTGCGCACGGGGGTCCTGCCCGCGACCAGCGGCCGCCGCCGCGAGGCCATCCCGCGCGACGAGTACATGCGCGTGGGCGACCCCGACGACAGCACCCTGGCCAACGAGTACGTGGGCGAGGAGACCCCGGGCGGCACGACGCCCACGCCGGACCAGAACGGCGTGGACGAGATCGGCCGCGCCTACGGGCTCCAGGAAGAGGACAACGGCGCGCTGCGCAGCGCGGCCGAGGTCCTGTCGCGTCGGGACCGCTGGCGGTCCGAGCTGATGCCGCCGCGCAAGCCCCAGCCCTGACCGGGCCGCCGCGGGATCCCGCGTGTGGTGCGCCCCCGCCCTTCCCCTCGAGCCTCTGCCATTCCTGCGCCGCTCCTCCGCGGTACGTCCGGTCCGACCGCGGCAGCGTCTTCATCCATTGCCCGATCTTCAGGAGCTATCCGCCGCAGCCGGTCGTCGATTGCCCGCGGTTCGTGCCGGTGGCCGGACCGCCGCGTTCATGACGGCCGGGTCTCCCAGCGCCCCGCGTCTACCAGCGAGGCGGCTTCGCGAACCCGCTCTCCCCGGACTCGCGCTCGCGGAGCCGGTCCCGCGCCCACCACGGAGCGGGCAGGATGCCCAGGGCCCGCAGAGCGGAGGCGTACTCGTAGCGGAGCGTGATCCTTTCCGCGGGCGACGCCTGGGGCTCGAAGTCCACGAGCATCGCCCGGTCGTCCTCGCGCGGGCCCCACCCGGTGCCGGGATATCCGCTCTCCGCTCCCGCGCTGGGCGCGCGCGGGGCCTTCATGGCCGGCGCCTCGGCCTCGGCCCGCGGCGCCGGGCGATCGGCCCGGTCCGCCTCGGCCGCCTTTTCGCGGTCTTCGGCCCGGTCTCCGCTCCCCTCGTAGGGATCCGTGCGGTAGGGATCGGAGCGATGGACGTAGGGCCGGGGCCGCTCGCGGTACACGGCCACCTCGATCCAGCCCATCTTGGAATTGGCCTTGCCCGAACGGGCGGCGTAGGAGGCCCGCTCGTCCACGAACGTGAAGCGCCGGACGTGATCGAGGGACGTGCGCCAGCCGTTGATCGAGGACGAGTCCCACGGATGGAGGACGTACATGCGGCCGGGCCGCCGCGCGGCGCCCCGGGACGCGGAGGGGTCGCGGTCGCCGCTGATCGCGTTGAGCCCGTCCACCGTGAGGACGACGCCCAGCCGCTCGTGCGTGCGGTTGGCGATCTGCACCGCGTACCTCCCGCCCTGGCGGGCCTCGAGGTAGAAGCGGCCCGAGCCGTCGGGCGCGGGGTAGAGGGGCACGGACCGTCCCTCGACCTCCACCGACACGGAGACCAGCGAGCCGGGCGACTCCCGATAGGAGTGGGCGGCAGTGGGTCCGGCCAGCCCCAGCCCGGCCGTCCCCAGGGCGATCGCGATCAAGGATGGGCGCATGACACCTCCCGAGCCGGACCGCGGTACGCGGCCCTCACGCCCGATACGCGGGAGGGGACGCCGTTATTCCCTCACTGCGCGGCCGGCGGAGCGGCCTCCTCCTTCCGGGTCTCGAGGTTGATCGAGACGTAGACCTCGTCGCCCAGGAGGACCCCGCCGGCGTCGAGGGCCCGGTTCCACACGATCCCGAAGTCCTTCCGGTTCAGCGTCACCGCGGTCTCGAAGCCCGCCGCCTCCACGCCGCGCATGTTCTTCATGAAGCCGAGGAAGGTCACGGGCAGCGTGACCTCCTTCGACACCCCGCGCATGGTGAGCGTGCCCGCGACGTCGTAGCTGTCCTTGCCCTTCGGCGTGACGCGGGTGCTCCTGAACGTGATCGTCGGGTACTTCTCGACGTCGAAGAAGTCCGCGCCGCGCAGGTCCTTGTCGCGGCTCGCGTTGGCGGTGTCGATGCTGGCGGCCTGGATGGTCAGCTCCACCGACGAGGCCTCGGGCCGGGCGCGGTCCGCCTGGATGCGGCCTTCGAACTCGTTGAAGCGGCCCCGGACCTTGGCCATCATGTGGCGGATCTGGAAGCCCACCTCGGAGTGCCCCTTGTCGATCACGAAGGTCTCGGCGCCGAGCACGGGTGAAGCGGCGAGCACGGCGGCCAGCGCGACGGCTCCACGGGTCATGTCTCTGGCTCCTTCAGGGTGGTGATCATTGACAACCGGAACGGCACAGCCCTAGGATAACCGTGCCTAAACCGCTTTAGGGCGGTGCGGGGGACCCGAGGTGACGCGAGGCGTCACGGGGGCGCATCCAGGCGCAGCCTGGTAGGGGATTCCAACCCCGAGCCCGTCAGCTAACCCCGCCGGCGATTGGAAGAGATGTCCCAAGAGTCCGCGCTCGGGGCCCTCAAGCAGCTCCTGGTCGGCAAGCCAATCCCCTCCCACCTGGCGCACCACGAGCGCCTGTCGAAGGTCACCGGCCTGGCCGTCCTTTCCTCCGATCCCCTCTCGTCCGTGGCCTATGCCACCGAGGAGATGGTCCGCACCCTCTTCCTCGTGGGGGCGGGGGCGCTCGTCCTGTCCATCCCCATCGGGGCGGTGATCGCCACCCTGCTCCTGGTGGTGGCGTTCTCGTACCGCCAGACGATCCACGCCTATCCCGGCGGGGGCGGGGCCTACATCGTGGCCAAGGAGAACCTGGGCGTGATGCCGGGCCTGGTGGCCGGATCCGCGCTGCTCGTGGACTACGTGATGACCGTGGCCGTCAGCATCGCGGCGGGCGTGGCGGCCCTGATCTCGGCCTTTCCGCAGCTGCAGGGGGAACGGATCGCGCTCGGCCTTGCGTTCATCGTGGTCATCGCCGTGGGGAACCTGCGGGGCATCCGGGAGTCGGGGCGCATCTTCGCGGTGCCCACGTACTTCTTCCTGGTCAGCCTGCTGACGCTCATCGCCGCCGGGGCTTTCCGATTCTTCACCGGCGGGATCACGCCCGTGCAGGCGGCGGGCACGCCCACGCCGAGCGGCGCGGCCGCCCTCACCACGTTCCTGGTCCTGCGCGCCTTCGCCAACGGGTGCACGGCGATGACCGGCGTGGAGGCGGTCTCCAACGGGGTTCCCGCCTTCAAGCCTCCCGAGGCCAGGAACGCGGCCACGACGCTCGTGATCATGGCCTTCCTCTGCGTCACCCTCTTCATGAGCATCACGCTGCTGGCCCACGCCTACAACGTCGTGCCGCTCGAGGAGAGCGCCCCCGGCTACGAGACGGTGGTCTCCCAGCTCGCCCGCGGGGTATTCGGCGGCCGCGGGACGCTCTACTACGCGGTCCAGGCCGCCACCATGCTCATCCTCGTGCTTGCCGCCAACACGGCCTACCAGGACTTCCCGCGCTTGGCCTCGATCATGGCCCGCGACCGCTACCTGCCCCGTCAATTTATGAACCAGGGGGATCGCCTGGCCTTCTCCAACGGCATCGTCGTCCTCTCGGTGCTGGCCGGGATCCTGATCTCGGCCTTCGCAGGCGACACGCATTCCCTGATTCCGTTGTACATGGTCGGGGTCTTCATCTCCTTCTCCCTCTCCCAGGGCGGCATGGTCGTGAGGTGGCGCCGGCTGCGTGGCAACGGTTGGCGGCGCCGCGCCTTCTTCAACCTGCTGGGGGCGGTCCTCACGAGCGTGGTGCTGGTGGTGGTGGCCCTCACGAAGTTCACGGAAGGCGCCTGGCTGATCGTGGTCCTGATCCCGCTCCTGGTGCTGTGGTTCCGCTCCATTCGGAAACACTACGAAGGTGTGGGCGCGCAGCTGACCCTGCAGGGCTGGACCCCGGAGCCGCGCCGGCAGAACACGGTGCTCGTCCCCATCGGGGGGGTGCACCGCGCGGTGATCACGGCCGTGCAGTATGCGAAGACGCTGAGCCCCGACGTGCGCGCGGTATACGTGGACGTGGACCCCTACGTCACCGAAGAGATCCGGAAGCAGTGGGCGCAGTGGGGACAGGGTGTGCCCTTGGTGGTCCTCGACTCTCCGTACCGATCCCTCATGGAGCCGCTGCTCGAGTACATCGAGCAGGTGGACGCCCAGCGCCCGGACGACTTGATGACCATCGTGCTCCCCGAGTTCGTGCCCGCCCGCTGGTGGCACCACCTTCTGCACAACCAGCGGGCGTTGCTCATCAAGACCGCATTGCTTTTCAAGGCCAATACCGTGGTCACGAGCGTGCCCTTCCACCTGAACAAGTAGAGCGAGGCATCACACGCCTGACGCCAGTCGCGGTCGCCGTCGCGTGGCCCGCGGGGGCAGGTGTCGACCGATGACCGGGTGGCCAGGGTGATCGCTTTTCCGCGCAGGCCCTGAGCGACGGCGAGGATCCCGGGCGGTCCGATCCTCCACTTCTTCGGCGTGCAGCGCGCGGTGTCCCGCAGCTCACGCTGCGCGATGAGGCGACGCGAGAGGAAGTGCCGCTCCTTTGTTCCTCTATCGCAGGTAGCCGAGGGCGCGCAGGCGCTCGATCATCGCCGCGTCCACGTCGGAGGCGCCTTCCGGGCGCCGGCCCCCTTGTCCCTGCCGCCCGTAGCTGGCGATGTGCCGCGGCGGGCTCGCGGCGAGGAGCCCGGGCTGGAGGGTCTCGGTGGGCAGCCGTCCGTCGAAGTCCCGGGCCACGGGGAAGCCCTTCAGGTAGAGGAGCAGCGGCATCACGTCCAGGACGGACAGCCCGTCCACGCGCCCGGGCCGGAACGCGGGGCCGGCGGCCAGGAAGACGCCGGGCGGGGCCTGCGAGTGCCCGGCCCGCGCGCCCTCCAGCCTGAAGCCGTGGTCGGAGACGACGATGACGTTTCCGGGTCCGAAGGCTTCTTGTATCCGGCCGAGGGCGCGGTCGGCCGCGCGGTAGGCCTCGCTCACCACCCGGCCGTAGCGCCGGAGGTCGTCGCTCGAGGCGCCCGGGTGCTCCTCGGCTAGCTCGGAGTAGACGAGCGCGGTGTGGCAGGTCTTGTCCACGAGCCGGAAGAGGACGAGGAGGTCGGCGGGCTGGCCGTAGCGCCGCCGGCTCCTCTCCAGGAGGTCCAGGGCGAGCCGCTCGTTGGTGGCGAAGGTGGAATGGAAATAGGTGAACTCGTTGGCGATGCCCGTGAGCGGCGAGGGGTGCTTGACGCGCATCCCCTCGAACTCCGCGGCCGACACGTCCATGAAGGCGCGGGCCTCGGCCAGGGTCACGTCGTCGGGGAGGACGATCCTGGGCGCGATCTGCGGGTAGAGATCCTCGGGGTAGGTGAGGCCGTCCGGGCGCCCGGGCTTCCCCCGGTGCACGAGCTCGTGATAGTAGGCCCGCTCGCTCACCACGTCGCCCAGGACGGGCTCCGCGGGCCAGGTGCCCCACCAGTTGACCACGCTCACCGGCGACCCCCGCGACGTGGCTACGTTCCAGAAAGCCGGCACGCGCCGCGTGAAGCTGGTGATGGGCGCCTCGAAGATCTGCCCCGCCGCTTCCAGGCGGCCGAGAAGGAAGGCAAACCCCAGCCGGTTCAAGGGGTGGAGTCCGGGGAGCGACTCCTCGACGCCGCGGAGCCTCCGGGTCGTGAAGTCCAGGACGCCGTGTCGGCGGGGGCGCTTGCCCGTGACCATGCTCGTCCAGATGGCGGGCGACAGCGTCGGCCGCAGCGTCTCGAGGCGGCCCCACGCGCCGCTCTCCTTGATCGCCCCGAAGTGGGGCAGCTCGCCCCTCGCCATGAGCGGCTCCATGAGGTCCCAGTCCGCGCCGTCGACGCCCACGAGCACGAAGCGCAGGCCCCGGAGGTGCGGGTCGGCGGAAGCGACACGGGCCTCGCCGCGCCTTCCGGCCTCCGGAACGAGGGCCAACAACCCGCTCCCCACGGCGAGCAGGGCCAGGAAGCGGATGCCCGCCCCGCCGCGCGTCACGGGAGCGCCGACGGCGACCAGGGCGAGGGCGCAGAGCAGCGCGGAGGCGGGGACGAGGACGCGAAAGGGGGTCTGCCCCTGCAGCGTGAAGAGCGAGGAGACCGCGCGGGGGTTCGAGACGAGCGCGACCGACGTGAAGAGCGCGGCCGCCGCGAAGACGGTCCACCGCGGAAGGGGCCGGAGGCCAGCCAGCAGCGACACGACGGTCGCCACGAGCAGACCGGCGAAGCCGACGGCCGAGTAGAAGAGGGCCACCCAGCCCCAGAGCGCGAGGCCGAAGCTCAGCGGGTGCTGGACCGGGGCCAGGCCGTTGCGGGCGACCAGGAGCAGCGTGGCCAGCGTGGCCGCCAGCAACACCCCGAGGACAGTCCGCTCCACGATGCTCATCAGTGACCCGTGCGCGCAGCCTGGCGAAAGAAGGATTGTACGTCCAGGGGCCCGCGTTCGCGGTCAGAACCGGTGCACGTACGAGGTCTTGAAGAACAGGCTCCGCTGGCTGGTCCGGTAGTCGCCGGCCCCCGGCGTCCACCGCTGCCCGTCCCACTCCCGACGCTCGATGAGCGATCCGTAGCCGGCGTAGGCCACGGTACCCGGCCGCAGCTCGTACGAGGCCAGCAGGTCGGTGAGGATGCGGTGGCGGGAGCTGTCGTACTGGACGATCCCGCGCAGGAAGAAGTGGCGGTCGAGCTGGAAGGTGGTCTGCGTGTTGAGGACGTTGACGGTGAACACGCGCGCCCCGTCGCTCAGGCGGTCGAACTGCGCTCGTTCGTAGGTGACCTTCTGGTTCAGGCGCGCGTTGGGCTGAAGCGTGACCTCGAGGGTGTGCGTCCGCTGCCGCCCGGGGAAGGGGTCGGCCGGGTCGTAGAAGATCGAGCGGCCGAAGGTGGTGCGGCCGAAGACATAGAGCCAGCGCAGGATCTGTCCCTCGGCCGTTACGCGCGTGTTGGTGGTCTTGAACGTCCGGCCCACGAAAGGCTGCTCGCCGAAGATCGTGTCCAGCCGGAAGAACCCCTGCCGCGTGAAGTTCATCCGGATGCCGGGCACCATGATCCACGGCTTGCCGCCCTGGATGCGGTCCTTGCCGTACTGGACGAAATAGAACGGGACGAACCGCTTGAACCAGGTGTACTTCTTTGGATCGGGATAGAAGCTGGGGGCGACGTACGTCCAGCCCTGGGTGATCCCCACCTGGTTCAGGAAGGCGGTGTCCATCTGGAAGCCGCGGTCGTAGTGCTCGAGCTGGGTGATGAAGACGAGCCGCTTGGACTCGAAGGAGTACATGCCCTGGCCGCCGAGGCCGTGCTTGCTCTCCGTCCCTTCGGGTGAGCGGGTCCGGGTGGACAGGAAGGTCGCGCTGGCCGACTGCCGCCCCCAGCGCAGCGACAGGTCGCCTCCCGCCACCCGGTTGTGGCCGGTGGCGAACTCGGTATCGGTGACGATCGCGCCCAGGTAGCTGCTGCGCCCCAGGCTGTATTGCCCGCGCGCCACATAGAAGTCCTTGTTCGCGCCCTGGAACGGGTTCGGGTCGGGACCGAGCTGGCGTCCCGGAGCCTCGTCGCCCGCGGCCAGCAGCCCGAAGGTCACTCGCCCGGCCGTGCCCGTGGTCTTCAGGCCCCAGAACGGGTCCACGATGCGGCGGGTGTGGACCGCCGTGCGCATCACCGCGTCGCCTCCGACCCCCGCCAGCTCGAAGCTCCCCAGGCCCTCCATGAAGAACGGGCGCTTCTCGGAGAAGAAGAGCGGGAACCGCTGGTTCACCTCCACCTGGAAGGCGTCGCTCTCCACCTGGCTGAAGTCGGGGTTGACCGTGCCCTCGAGGGTGAGGGCGGACGTGAGCCCGTACTTCACGGAGAGGCCCGCGTCCGGCTCGTCGGCGGCGGGGGCGAAGGCCTCGGGCGTGGCCCGGGCCTGCTGCCGCGAGTACGTCGCGCTCGGCGCCAGCTCCAGCGTCAGCGGCCGCTTCAGGCCGTGGAGGACCATGGTGGCGTGGCGCTCGATGAAGCTGCGCCCCGCGGGGACCACCGGCCAGGAGGCCGACATCCCCAGGCGGCTGACCCGGCGCCAGAAGAGCACGCCCATGCTCACGTCGGTCCCGCTCTTGAAGCGGACGCTCGTCAGGGGCAGCCGCACCTCGACGTCGTAGCCCGTGTCCGTGCGCCGGCCCGCGCTCTCCCAGACCCAGTCGGGGGCCGAGTTCTCGCCCGCGCTGGGAGTGGTCAGGATGTCGCCCTGGATGCCCGCCGGGTTCACGAACATGTCGTACGAGCTCTGGCCGTTGCCCACGGAGTCGAGGCTCAGGCCGACCCAGTCGTCGTTGAACATGTTGTCGCGGCGGCTGATGTTGCTGCGCACCTTGCCAGGGTCGGGGTCCAGGCAGCGGAACGCGAAGTAGAGGTAGCGGTCGTCGTAGGCGGCCCGGACCTCCGTCCGCTGGGCCATCCGCTCGCCGTTCAGGGGGTTGTACGTCAGCCATTCGGACAGCGGGAGCTCCGCGCCCTGCCAGGCGGCGTCGTCGAGGACGCCGTCGATGGTCGGGGGCGATGGCGCCCGTACGGGCTCGAGGCGGGGACGTTCCTCGCCGGCCAGGGCGGTCGTCACGGCCAGGGAAAGGACGAGGATCGGGAGGGTGGGCCGGGCCGCTTTAGACACTCGGACATGAGACGATCCGCGAGCCGATTTCGTTCTGGTCGGATCCGCACAACTTCCATGGGCCAAGCTGCTCAGTTACTTAGGAGATCCAGGGTGGCGGCAACCCCCCCGCGGTCCTAAATTGGATGTGAGGCACCCTGCCTCTTCGGAAGGAGGAACCATGCGGAATCGCTATGGCCGGTCTCCTCCGACCAAAGGCGAGAAGGAAGAGTTCACGGAGAGACGGTTCCGGCTGCGTAGACTGACGGTTCGGCGTCGGCGCGAACGGCCAGGTTGCGATGACCGGCGCGTGAGGGAGCGTCGCAGGCCAGCAAGACGGGAGGACTTAGCCCCGGGCTTGTCGCTCTAACGGCGCCTCGCCTTTCTTCCTCGATTCATTCGCCGTCCCGGCCGCCGCGGATATCCGCGACGGCCGTTCTTCTTGACCGAGCACGGTAGAGGCCGCTACCGGACGCATCCCCGCGCGGCCACCGCCAGCTCGCCCTCGACCACACCCGCCCGGATCGCCAGGACGCGGTCGTGCAGGTTGGAGACGACGCAGGCGTGGTTGGGCAGGATGCGGACCCGCTCGCCGACGCGGAAACCCTCGCCGGCCGCCACCTCGATCACCCCGTGCTCCTCGCTGAGCCGCGCCACCCGGCTGCGCCGGCCCACGACGAAGCCGAAGCCGGCCCCGCGCGGCCGCAAGGGGTCGCTGGACAGGGTCTTGCTGCCCGCGTCCACGACCGCCCGGTCGGGAGCGGGCACGCTCACCACGGTGGCGAGGACGGTGAGGGCGCAGTCCTCGAGCGCGCAGGTCCCCAGGCTGACCTGCGAGGCGTCGTGGTAGACGTAGTTCCCTGGGCGGCACTCGGTCACGCCCTTGACCGTCATGGCGTGGGCGGCGGTCGGGGTGGAGCCGACCGACACTTCCTCGATCTCGAGACCGGCGTCACGCACGCGCTGGGCGGTTTCGACCAGGCTGGAACCCTCCGACAATCCCACGCGGGTCACGCCTTCGGGGGAATCGGCGAGATAGGCGTGACCCGCGTGTGTGAACACGCCGCGGAGACGGAGGCCAGACAGATCGGCAATGCTCTGAGCCACCTCCACGGCCCGATCGGGTGAGACACCGACGCGGTGGAACCCCACGTCAACCTTGAGCATGACATCGAGACGGCACCCGGACGCCCGGAACACGGCGTCGAGCGTCCGGGCGCCGTCTGGGCTGTCCACGCCCGCCGCGAGGCGCACGCGGTCCGCGAGGGCCAGGAGGCGCCGCCCCTTGTCCTCGCCCACCACCGGGTAGGCCACGAACAGGTCGTCGAAGCCGGCGGCGGCGAAGACCTCGGCCTCCGTGGCCTTGGCCACGGACAGCCCGGACGCGCCCGCCGCGAGCTGCATGCGGCCGATCTCGACGATCTTGTGGGTCTTGGCGTGGGGCCGCAGGCGCACGCCGCGGCGGCGCGCCCGCTCCGCCATGGCGGCGACGTTGCGGAGGACGACGTCCAGGTCGACGAGGACGGCCGGGGTCTCGATCGCGTCGAAGGTCAGAAATGCGCCGCCGGAGCGGCCGAGTATCGGCGCCGCGCCCGGGGATGTCAAGATGAAGGAGATGACGCTCGGCTTCCGTCCCCGCGGCCCGCGGGACTGGGTGGTGGCGGCCCTGCTGCTGCTCCAGGCCGCCGCCGGCGTGGCCGGCGCGTGGTGGCTGGGCCGGCACACGTGGTCCATCCACAAGCTCACGCGCGGCGTGGGCGACACCATGTTCTTCGGCGCCGACGGGAAGCCCTGGTTCCCGCTCGACGAGCAGCGGCGCGACGTGGGCCTGGAGCAGATCTCGCCGCACGTGCGGCACGCCGTGGTGGCGGTGGAGGACCACCGCTTCTACCGGCACCCGGGGATCGACCCCCTGGCCCTGGCCCGCGCCACCCTGCGCAACGTCAAGAGCGGCGGCGTGGTCGAGGGCGGCAGCACCCTGACCCAGCAGCTGGCGCGCACGCTCTTCCTGTCCAACAAGCGGACCTACGCCCGCAAGGCCAAGGAGGCGGCCCTGGCCGTGCTGCTGGAGGAGCAGCTCACCAAGGACCAGATCCTGGAGCTGTACCTGAACCGCGTCTACCTGAGCGCCGGGATCTACGGGGTGGAGGCCATGTCCCGGAAGCTCTTCGTCAAGAAGGCGCGGGACCTGAACGTCGCCGAGGCCGCCCTGCTCGCCGGGCTCATCCGCGCGCCGTCGGCGCTGTCCCCGTGGTCCAACATCGACGGCGCGATCGAGCGGAGCAACGTCGTGCTGCGGCGCATGCGCGAGGAGGGCTACATCACGGAGCGCGAGGAGCAGGCGGCCCACCGCGCCAGGTTCCGGATCACGTCGAGCCCCGGCCTGGCCAACGTCCGGTCGGGCTACGCGAAGGAGTTCCTGCGCCAGCAGTTCCGCGACCGCTTCGGCGGGGACCACCCTCCCGACTGGCAGGTGCGCACCAGCTTCGTGCCGGCGATCCAGGAGGCCGCGGAGCGCGCGCTCTACGAGGGCCTGCGGCGGCTGGGCATCCCCGAGCTCCAGGGCGCGCTGGTGGCCCTGGACCCCCGGACGGGCGACATCCTGGCCCTCGTCGGCGGGCGCGACTTCAACGTCTCTCCCTTCAACCGCGCGGTGAACAGCCGGCGGCAGCCGGGCTCCGCCTTCAAGCCGTTCGTGTACGCGGCGGCCCTGGAGCGCGGGTACTCGCCGGTGTCCGTCCTCATCAACCTGCACGCGGTGTCCGCTCCCGGCCGGGACGAGTGGGCCCCCCGCAACGCCAGCGCGGACTCCCCGGACTCGCAGACCCTGCGCGAGGCCTTGTACCAATCCAACAACCAGGCCGCGGTCGCGCTGCAACAGAAGGTGGGGACTGGCAACGTGCAGCGGCTCGCCGGCGACCTCGGGCTGCGGGAGCAGCCCGCCGTGCCCTCGCTGGCGCTGGGCACCGGCACCGTGACGCCCCTGGAGATGACCGCCGCCTTCGCCGTCTTCCCCAACGGCGGGTGGGCGGTGAAGCCGCGCGCGATCCTGAACGTCCTCGACGCGCAGGGCTCGCCCGCCTACGAGGCGCGGCCCCGCGCCGACCGCGCGCTCTCGGAGGCCACCGCTTTCCAGGTGCTCAGCATGCTGCGCGACGTGATGGACTACGGCACGGGCACGCCGGCCCGGTCGCTGGGCGTGGGGTTCCCCGTGGGCGGGAAGACGGGCACCACCAGCGAGTTCAAGGACGCCTGGTTCGTCGGCTTCTCCTCGGCCGTGGTGGCGGGCGTGTGGGTGGGCTTCGACCAGCCCGCCACCATCGCCCCCGACGCCTACGCGGCGCGGGTGGCCCTGCCCATCTGGGCCGACTTCATGAGGCGCACCGCCCGCCTGGCGCGGCCGCAGGAGTTCGCGGTGCCGGAGGGCCTCAGGGAGGTGGAGCTGTGCCACGAGACGTTCTTCCGGCCCGTCGAAGGGTGCCCGACCTACTTCGAGTACCTGAAGGAGGGCGACGACGTGCCCCGACGCCTGTGCCCGATCCACCGCGGGAGCTTCAAGCAGGAAACGCGGCGCGCCATCGACGGCGTGCTCGACGGTCTCGGCCGCAAGCTGCGGCGCATCTTCAAGTGGTGAGGGAGGTCCCCATGCAGGTCGAGGGTCGAGGCCAGTCCATCCGGATCGAGCTCACCTCGGACGAGCTCCGGCTCCTGCGGCGCGCCCTCGAGCGCGCCTCCTTCATCGACACTCCCGTCTCGGAGCAGGCCGAGATCGCGGCCTTCTGCGCCCGGGCCCTGGAGACCCTGCCCGTCAAGCCGTAGCCGGGACCGGCCCGCCCCCAAGGGCCAGGCTCCCGAGCATGCCGCACGCGGCGTGGATGTCCGGCCCGCCCGAGTAGCGGCGGACGAAGCCGATGCCGTGCGCCGCGAGGGCGGAGAGGAAGGTCGACCGCTCCGCTTCGCCCGTGGCTCGGAAGCGGCCGGTGGCGTCGTTCACGTCGATGACCGAGAGCCGCACGCGCACGCCGCGGAAGAGCCGCGCCAGCTCGCGCGCCTCCTCGGGGCCGGTGTTGAAGCCGGCGATGAGCACCCAGGCCAGGTGCACGGGCCCGCCGCGCGTCGCAGCGTGCCGGCGCATCGCCGCCGCCAGCTCCGGCACGTCGTAGCGCCGTCCGATGGGGACCAGGCGGGCCCGCTTCTCGCCGAAGGCGGACGTCAGCGACAGGATCAACCGGTACGGATGCCCTTCGTCCGTGTACCGATCGATCAGCGGCGGCAGCCCCACCGTCGAGATCGTGATGCGTCCGCCGCGGATCCTCGCCCCGCACGGTTCGCGGAGGATCCGGGCGGCGCGGATCACCGCCTCGTAGTTCTGGAGCGGCTCGCCCTGTCCCTGGAAGACGACGCCGGTCACCGGCCGCTCGGGCGACTCGCGCCGGACGGTCAGGACCTGCTCCACGATCTCCCAGGCCTCCAGGTTGCGCTCCAGGCCCAGGCGGCCGGTCTCACAGAACGCGCAGGCCAGCGCGCAGCCGGCCTGGGAGGAGACGCAGACGCTCCAGCGCGGCCGCTCCAGCGGGATGCGGACCGCCTCGAAGGTGCGGCCGTCGTCGGCGCGGAAGAGGTACTTCACGAAGGGATCCACCGCGCTGCGCCGGCGGTCGATCACCGCCAGGCGCGTGGTCCGCCCGCGCTCGAGGACCGCGCGGGCATGGGCCCTGGAGAGTCCACGCACGCCGTCGAGGTCGTCCCTGTCCTCGAACACGAGCCGGCTCACGACCCGCCGGGCCACCCCCGCGTCGAGCGGCAGGTCCGGCCAGAGCGCGGCCAGCGACTCGGGGTCGTGGCCGCGGAGGTGCGGGCTCGTCATGCCGTCTCGTATGCTAGCAGCCCGGAGGTCGAGGATGCGCCCTGCCGCTCTCGCCGTCCTTGTCGCCGCGGCCGTGGCCGTGCCCGCCGCCACGGAGGAGGCGCGCCCGCGGGCGCGGGACCTGGGCGTGTCCCCGGGCGTGTTCCCGCCCGGCGCCTTGAATGCCATCACGGACGTGGCCGGCGTGCGCGTCGGCCACGTCACGGTGGTGGAGGGCGACGCCGTCCGCACCGGCGTCACGGCCGTCCTGCCCCACGGCGGGAACCTCTTCCAGGAAAAGGTCGCGGGCGGCGTCTTCGTGGGCAACGCCTTCGGCAAGCTGGCGGGGTCCACGCAGGTGGAAGAGCTGGGCACGATCGAGACGCCCATCGTCCTCACCACGACCTTGAGCGTGGGCACCGCCGTGGAGGCGGTGGTGGCCTTCACCCTGGACCGGGAGGGGAACGCCGACGTGCGCTCCGTCAACGCGGTGGTGGGGGAGACGAACGACGGCTTTCTCAACGACGGCCGCGGCCGCCACGTGAGACGCGACCACGTCCTGGCTGCCATACGCGGGGCGACCGGCGGCCCGGTGGCCGAGGGCAGCGTGGGCGCGGGCACGGGCACGGTCTGCTTCGGATGGAAGGGGGGCGTCGGCACGTCGTCGCGGGTCCTGCCGGGCGGTTACGGGGGCTTCACGGTGGGTGTCCTCGTGCAGACGAACTTCGGCGGGGTGCTGACGATCGACGGCGTTCCCGTGGGCCGGGAGCTGGGCCGCTACGCCTTCGGCCCCGAGCGCGGCGCCGGCGACGGGTCGTGCATGATCGTGGTCGCCACCGACGCCCCGCTCGGCGCGCGGGACCTGAGCCGGCTGGCGGCCCGCGCGGTCTTCGCCCTGGCCCGCACCGGCTCGTCCTACTCGAACGGCAGCGGCGACTACGCGATCGCCTTCTCCACCTCGCGGGAGGCGCGCACGCGCCACGGCGAGACCGCGCCCCGCCCGCGCGCGCTGCTGCCGGGCGAGGGCCTTTCCCCGCTCTTCCAGGCGGTCCTGGAAGCGACGGAGGAGGCCGTCTACAACTCGCTGTTCCGCGCCACGACCGTGAGCGGCCGTGGCCGGACCGTGGAGGCCATCCCGCTGGACCGCGTCCGCGCGATCCTCACGAAGTACGGACGCGGGCGGCCCTGACCGACTGGTTCCGGAACGGGACCGAAGGTAACGGTCGCCGCCGCGCGCTCTACCGGGTGAACCGCCAGGCCGTGATCAGGAGCGCGGCGACCGCCGCGTGCAGCGCGTGCCCCGCCAGTCAGAGCGGGCAGGGCTGCCTCAGGACCACGATCAAGGCGTAGACGAGGTAGGCGGCCACGACCAACGTCCCGAAGGCGACGAGCAGGAACGGCCAGGGCACGGAGACCCGGCCCGTGGCCAGCCAGGAAAAGGCCAGGCCCGCGAGGGCCGCACACCACAGGATGCCCAGGGCGACGTTCGGCACGCCGCCGAAGATGCGGGCGTACGGCGTCTTCACGACCACCGCGCAGGTCGAGGTCTCCGCCCCGCAGGCGTGGAAGAGCCACGCGAGACGGCCGCGCAGGCGGGCCCAGCGCTCGAGGATCAGGGACGTGAAGTACACGTTGATCAGCAGCGCGGGGATCACCAGGACGAGGAGGAGCCCGGCGGCCGCGGCCGCCATCAGAACTTGACGATGCGACGACGGCCCGCCACCTCGATCTCGACCTCCTCCGCACCGATGCGCACGACCCGCACGCCGTCGAACATGTCGCCTTCCCGCACCAGCCGGTCGTTGAGGACGGCCACCGGCTGCCCGTCCCGCGCGCTGATGGCCTGGAGCTGGAAGCTGTCCGAGGCAGGGCTGGCCTTCGGGGCCTTGACCGGCGCCGGCGCGACCGTCGCGGGGGCGCCTCCGCGTGCCGGGGTGGCTGCCGGCGCGCGCTCCACCGGGGGCGTGCGCTCGGTCGCAACCGTCGGCGGGGCGGAGGTGGGCAGCGCCGGTACGGGCGCGCCCGCGGGCGCGGGGACGGCCGCGGGGACGGGCCGGGCCGCGGCCGCCGGTGGCCTGGCGCTCCCGTAGAGCCACAGGACGGCGGCCACGCCTGCCGCCGCCAGGACTCCGCCGACCACCGCGCTCACGGCCGCGGTAGCGCGGCCGCCGCGGCTCGAAGGCCACGATGCGGGCCCCACCACCAGCAGGCCGCGGTCGGGCGCCTGCTTCTCGCGGTCCAGCTTCTTGAGCGCCTCGAGGATGAGGCTCACGACGGGCCCCCGCTCAGGCGCGGCCGCGGGTATTGGCCGCGCACGTACAGCGACATCACCGTCCGGTTGCCGACGACCCCGTCCGCGGCGAGCTGAGCGTCGCGCTGGAACCGGGCCACGGCCCCGGGCAGGTCCGGGTCCTGGCCGAGGTACCCGAGCCGGCCCAGGGCCTGGCGGGCCCAGGCCGCCGTGCGCTCCGGGTCCCCCTGGGCGAGGTCGTAATCCCGCCACAGGAAGATGGCCTGGCGCGTCCACCAACGGTCCACCTCGGACACGGCGACGCGCAGCGGCGCGCCGCCGGTCCCCGCCACGACCGCCCGGTCTCCCTCGAGCCGCACGAGGGCCACGTAGCACGTGTCGCGCCGCGTGGGATGGAACATCTCCAGGACCACGGGCAGGTCGAGCCGGCGGAGCTGGTCGAGGTGCGTGCGCAGGGCGGTCCTCTCGAGCGGCTCCTGCCCCCAGAGCGCCTGGACCTCGCGCAGCGCCCCGGCGAGCGAGGCCTCGCGCCCGAGCGAGAGCAGGACGGGCTCCAGCGGCGCCGAGGGCGAAGGCGAGAGCGCGGGGACGGACGCCCGCACGGGCTCGGCCGGGGTCTCACGCGCGGGCAACGCCCGCGGGACCAGGAAGGCCACGACCGCGGCGGCGGCGGCGGCCGTGCCGGCCACGGCCAGGGGCCGGCTCCACGCCAAAGGCGCGTGCCCCCGCACCTCGCGGGCCGCGCGGCGCACCATCCCCGAGTCGATCGTGCGCGCGCCCCGCACGTAGCCCGCGAGCAGCGCGCGGTCGCAGACGAGGTTGACGAGCCGCGGTATGCCTCCCGAGAGCCGGTGCACGGCGGAGAGCGCGCCCCGGGTGAACCCCACCTTCCCCGCGCCCCCCGCCACCTCGAGCCGGTGCCGGATGTAGTCGGCGGTGGCGACCTCGTCGAGGGGCGCGAGGTGGTAGCGCGCGGTGATCCGCTGCGCGAGCTGCCGGAGCTCGCGGCGGGACAGCATCTCGTGCAGCTCCGACTGGCCCATGAGCACGATCGTGATGAGCTTCTCGGTGTCGGTCTCCAGGTTCGAGATGAGCCGCACCTGCTCCAGGACCTCCGTCGAGAGGTCCTGCGCCTCGTCGATCAGCAGCACCACGTCGCGCCCGTCGGCGCGCGCCTGCAGCAGGAAGCGGTGGAGCGCGTCCACCGAGTCCTTCATCGACGTCCCCGCCGCGGGCACGTGCAGGTCGTCCAGGATCGACCGGAGCAGCTCCGCGCCGGAGAGCGCGGGGTAGAGGACGAACGCGGTGGCCGTCCGCGGGTCGAGACGGGACAGGAAATACCGGGCCAGCGTGGTCTTGCCGGTCCCCACCTCGCCGGTGATCACGATGAACCCGCCCCGCTCCCTCCGGCCGAACTCCAGGTGGGCGAAGGCCTCGGTGTGGCGGGCCGACAGGTAGAGGTACTTGGGATCCGGGGTCAGGTTGAACGGCTTCTCGGTGAAGCCGTAGTGCGCCTCGTACACCCCCGGGAGTGTACCGCTATATGCTCGGACGATGGAGGGCCGGGAGATCCGCGTGCCGGTGCGCGACCTCTCGGTGACGGCCACCGTCCACGGCACGGGCCAGACGATGGTCGCGCTCGGCCACGGCGCGGGCGGCGACCGGACGGCGCCGCTGCTCCTGCGCCTGGCCGCCGCCCTGGCCGCTTCGGGCCGAGCGGCCCTCCTCTACAACTTCCCCTATACCGACGCGCGGCGGCGCGTCCCCGATTCCGCCGATGTCCTGGAGATGACGGCGCGCGGGGTGGGCGACCACGCGCGCGGATCGCTGGGGGCGAGCCGCGTCGTCCTCGGCGGGAAGTCGATGGGAGGCCGCATCGCGTCGCAGGCCGTGGCCAAGGGCGCGGACGCCGACGGGCTGCTGTTCCTGGGCTATCCGCTGCACCCGCCGGGCAAGCCGGAGACGCTGCGCGACCGCCACCTGCCGGGAGTGGGCGTGCCCATGCTCTTCCTCCAGGGCACGCGCGACGCGTTCGCGCGGTGGGACCTCGTCGAGGGACTGATCGCGCGCCTGGGGGAGAAGGCGACGCTCCACCGTGTCCTTGACGCGGACCATTCCTTCCGCGTGCCCAGGCGCACGGGCCGCGCGGCGGCGGACGTGGAGGCGGAGGTCTTCGCGGCGGCGCTCGCCTGGCTGGCGGCTCACGGCCTGTGACGCTAGACTCGTTGCTGATGGGGGCTGTTTCCGGGGTGACCGTCTCGCTGCCGAAGGACTCCCTCTTCGTGGAGCTGCAACCCGAGATCCTCACCTTCGAGACCCGCGAGTGCCTCCTCCCCGGCACCCAGGTCGCGTTCAGCCTGGTGATGGAAAACCAGCCGCTGCCGCTGCAAGCGCCGGTGGCCGAGTGCCTGGTCGTGGACAAGGACAAGGCCGGCTTCCTCTACCAGGCGCGCGTCTCCCTGGCGGGCCTGCCGGGATCGGACCGCCAGCTCATCGCGCTGTTCATCCTCAAGGGGCGGGGCAGCGTCGGCCTGCGCCCGGTCTCCGCCGGCAGGTAGCCCGCCATGCGCAGCCTGCAGGGCGCCGTGGTGGCGGTGACCGGCGCCTCCTCCGGCATCGGGCGCGAGTGCGCGCTGGCCTTCGCGCGGGAGGGCGCGCGGCTCGCGATCTCCGCGCGCCGGACGGATCGCCTGGAGGCCGTCGCCGAGGCCACGCGGGCCATGGGGGGCGAGGCCTGGGTCATGGCCGCCGACGTCGCGGACCCCGAGCAGGTGCGCCGCTTCGTCCTGGGGGCCGTCTCCCGCTTCGGCCGCCTGGACGTCCTGGTCAACAACGCCGGCTACGGCGTGCGCGGCCGCGTGGAGGACACGCCGCTCGAGTCCTACCGGCGGCTCATGGAGGTGAACTACATCGGCACCGTGGCCGGCTGCCAGGCGGCGCTGCCGGTCATGCGCCGCCAGAAGAGCGGCGTGATCATCAACGTCTCCTCGATCGTGGGCCACCGCGCGCTGCCCACGGGCGGCGCCTACGCCGCGACCAAGGCGGCCCAGATCAGCCTGACCGAGGCCCTGCGCGTGGAGCTCCAGGGCAGCGGCGTCTTCGCCTGCTCGGTCCATCCCATCGGGACCACCACGGAGTTCGGCGAGGTGGCCGACCGCGAGTCCGGCAGCAAGACGCTGGGCGGCCCGGTCGGCCCGCAGCAGTCGGCCCTCGACGTCGCGCGGGCCATCGTCCGCTGCGCGAAGCGGCCGCGGCCGGAGGTCTTTCCCTTTCGCGCCTCGCGCGCGCTCGTGGGCCTCAACGCCGTGGCCCCGGGCCTCGTGGACTGGTGGGCGGCGCGGGCGGCGAAGAAGGCGGGCCGGGTCTAGCGGCCGTCAGCCGTTCGCTTCGACCGCGGTCTGGAGCGACTCCCACTCGGCCATGAGCGTCGCGACCTCGTCCAACAGGCCCTGCCGCTCCGCCACGGCCTTGTCCGCTCGCGCCCGGTCGTCGTAGAACCCCGGCGCCGCCATGAGGGCCTCCACGTCGCGGACCGCGCGCTCCTTCTCGCCGATCTGGCGCTCCACGTCGGAGAGCCGCGCGCGGGCCTTGCGCGCCTCGCGCTCGCGGGCTTGGCGGTCGGGAGCGGCCCCGGGCGCGCGCAGGCGCGGCGCGAGGGGATCGTAGGAAGGCCTAGCGGCCGCCGGCTTCGCCTGCCCCGTCGGTCCGGGGGCGCCCCGCTTGCCCGCGGAGCGCGGAGGCGCTGGCGAGGCCGCGGCCGGCGCGGGCTTCGGCGCGGGGCGGTCGCTGAGATGCGCCGGGGCGGGCCGCCTCTCGGAGGTGGGGAGCGGCGCCGCGACGCCCGCCTCGCGCTGCTTCTTCCAGTAGAGGAAGTCCTCGTAGCCTCCGGGGTAGACGAGGGCGCGCCCTCCGCCCACCTCGACGACCTTGTCCGCCAGCCGGTCCACGAAGTACCGGTCGTGCGAGACGAACACCAGGGTGCCCCCGTAGTCGGCCAGGGCCTCGAGCAGGACCTCCTTGGAGTCGAGGTCCAGGTGGTTGGTGGGCTCGTCGAGGAGCAGGAGGTTGCTCGGGTTCAGGAGCATCTTGGCCAGGGCCAGGCGGTTCCTCTCGCCTCCCGAAAGGACGGCCACGCGCTTGTAGATGTCGTCGCCGGAGAAGAGGAAGCCGCCGAGGATGTTGCGGATCATGGGCACCATGGTCGTGGGGCTGGCGGCCGTCATCTCCTCGTAGACCGTGCGCGCGCCGTCGAGGGCCTGCGCCTGGTCCTGGGCGAAGTAGTCGAGCACCATCTGGTGGCCGGCGACGCGGGTGCCCGCGTCGGGACGGTCCACGCCGGCGAGCAGCCTCATCAGGGTCGATTTGCCGGCGCCGTTCGGGCCCACGAGGCCGATGCGGTCGCCGCGCTCGATCATGAGGTCCACGTGGTCCAGCACCACGTTGTCGCCGTAGGCCTTGCGCGCCCCCTTCAGCTCGAGCACCACCCGCCCCGGCTTGGGCGCGTCGGGGAACTTGAAGCGGATCTTCTTGCGCACGGGCGGGATCTCGATCCGCTCCACCTTGTCGAGCATCTTGATGCGGCTCTGCACCTGCCGCGCCTTGGTGGCCTGGTAGCGGAACCGGTTGATGAAGGCCTCGCTCTTCTCGATCTCCTCCGTCTGGCGCCGGTGGGCCTCGCGCAGCCGCTCCATCCGGGCCTCGTGCTCCACCACGTAGTGCGAGTAGTTGCCGTGGTAGTCGGTGAGCGTGCGGAGCCCGACCTCGGTAATGCGCTTCACGGTGGCGTCGAGGAAGTAGCGGTCGTGCGAGACGAGCACCACGGAGCCCGGGTAGGTGGCCAGGTACTCCTCCAGCCAGTTCCGCGCGGGGAGGTCGAGGTGGTTCGTCGGCTCGTCCAGGAGCAGGAGGTTGGGCCGGGCCAGCAGCAGCTTGGCCAGGGCGATCCGCATCTGCCAGCCGCCCGAGAACTCCTCGGTCTTTCGCTGCTGGTCCTTCAAGGAGAAGCCGAGCCCTTTCAGGACGTCGGCCACGCGGGCGTCGATCTCGTAGCCGCCCAGGTGCTTGAAACGCTCGGTCACCTCGGCGTAGCGCTCGAGCAGCCGGTCGTGGTCGCCCCCGTCGTCGTGGCTGGTCTCCGACATGCGGTCCTCGATCTCGTGCTGCTCCGCCTTCAGCGCCAGCAGCTCCTGGAACGCGAGGACGACCTCGTCGTAGACGGTGCGGCCGTGGTGCACGACCCCGTCCTGCGGCAGGTAGCCGATGGTCGTGTCGGAGGCCATGCGGATGCTGCCCGCGTCGGGGTCCTCGATCCCCGCCAGCATGCGGAGCAACGTGGTCTTGCCCGCCCCGTTCGGGCCCGACAGCCCGATCCGATCCTTCTTCTTGACGTGCCAGGACACGTCCTCGAAGAGGACCCTCTCTCCGTAGCGTTTTGTCAGTCCTTCGACGTGGATCACTGCGCCAGGCCCAGGAAGTCGAAGCAGGCGCGCTGCAGCATCTCGCGGTGCTGCGGGTCCAGGAAGCTCAGGCGGTACTCGTTGATGACCTTGACCTCCATGCCTTCCCACTCGCGCCAGCAGGCCGCGCAGATCCCGGACAGGACGTCGTCCTTGGCCTTGCCGGTGAAGGGGATGCGGTGTGGCGGCGGCCTCTCGCCTTCCCGGTTGCACCGCTTGCAGGCCACCGTCATCGTCCCTCCCGAAACGATAATTATAGCCCGCCCCTTGCGGCGCCCGCCCGCACCAACGGGACGCTGCGTGTCAGATGTTGATTGCGGTGCCCTCGGTGGCGCCGCTCAAGCTCGCGCCGTCTCGTTACTCCTGTTTCGGGCGCGCATCCTTGACCTCCTTCACCCAGGCCTGCCACTCGCTCTGGAGCTGGTCGTCGGAAACGCCGATCGCAAGGGCCTTCGGGAATACCTCTGCCTTCTTCTTCTCCAGCGCGGCGCTTGCCTTGTCGCCTGCCTTCATCGCCTTGTCCATCTGTTTCATGTCGCCACCATCGGCGGACTTCCGCGCGGCGGCTGCCGCGTCGTGGAGCCCCTCCACCGCTTTCCGAAGCGGCTCGAAGAGGCTGCGAAGCTGCCGCCGCGTTTCGGGTGAGACATCCACGGTCGGGGCCGGCGCAGCTTCCGTCTTCCGTTCCGCATTGGGTGCGGTGCCTGGGGGCGGCGCCGGCGGCGCCGGGTCCTGGGCCAGCACTGGGTTTCCGGCCAGGGCGATGGAGACGGCGAAAAGTGAGCGATACACGATCCTCATTCCATACCTCCGTTCCGAAAAATCAGCCCGGAAAGTCCAGGCGTTGCGGGTGAACTCGGCGGGATTCTTGCGCATTTGATGACGCTTCGGGACCAGTGGCCGCTGATTCCCGCGCCACGTCGAGCCGTCACGTAGCGCAGGCGACCGCCGCCAGGTACGGGCAGCAGGATACCGGAGTACAGCGTGAGGCCTGCGGCGGCGGCTTCCGGCCGGGGCTCGGGTCTCCGGCACCGGCATCGGCGGTGTGAGGCGCCCGGAACCATCACAGGCTCGGGCGCGGGCGCGGGACGTGGTGTCAGGCTCCAGCCGTACAAGGAGGTTGACCATGAAGCGCATGGCCGCCGTGGTGTTGCTGGCAGCGATGACGATGCACTCGCCCGCCGGGGCCGCAGAGCCGACGCGTTCGCTGGAAGAGTTCGCCCGCGGGATGAAGCCCGGTCAGAAGGTCCAGGTCCTGTAGCGTTCCGGGCGCCTGACCGAAGGCGTGATCACCGAAGCGTCCGAATCGTCGCTCACCGTGTTCGCTGGTGAGAACCGGACGCTCGCGGCCGATGACGTCCTGCGCGTGGACCGGGCGGGAGATTCGGTCCGGAACGGGGTCCTGATCGGCGCGGCCGCGGGGGCGGCCCTGGGCCTCGCCGGCATGTTGGCCTATCCGGAGGACGCCGAATCCAACGCCGAGTGCCCGACGTGCAAATCCCCCTCGATGGTGGCGTTGTTTGCCGTGTCGGGAGCAGGCTGGGGCTGGCTTATCGATCACCTGACGAAGGGCCGGACGACGCTGTACGAGGCGCCGATGACGCGGTCGCGCGCATCCGTGAGCGTGGCCCCCATCCTCGGCAAGGGACGCCGGGGCTTGACCGTGGCCGTGGGGTTCTAGCGCGCGGTTAGGGCGAATCACAAATACGGAGGATAATGGTTGGCTATGGAAGTGACGACCACCAGCCGCAGTTTCGACGAGCTGAACCTTTCCGCCGAAACCCTGTCGAGCCTCGACACGATGGGGTACCGCGCGCCCACGGAAGTGCAGTCGGAGACGGTGCCGCGGGCCATCGCGGGGAAGGACCTGGTGGTGCAGTCCCGTACGGGCACCGGCAAGACGGCCGCCTTCGGCATCCCCATCGTGGAGAAGGTGGACCTCGCCCTCCCCGGCATCCAGGCCGTGGCCTTGACCCCCACCCGCGAGCTGGCGATCCAGGTCGCGCAGGAGCTGGCGGAGATCGGCCGCGCCAAGGGAATCAAGGTCGAGACGATCTACGGGGGCGACTCCATGGACCGCCAGCTCGAGGGGATCCGGGCCGGCGCCCACGTGATCGTGGGTACGCCCGGGCGCGTGCTCGATCACCTGCGCCGCAAGACGCTCCGCTTCGACGGCGTGAAGACGCTGGTCCTGGACGAGGCCGACCGGATGCTCGACATGGGCTTCGCGGTGGAGATGGGCCAGATCATGGAGTACATGCCCGCGCAGCGGCAGACGCTGCTCTTCTCCGCCACCGTGCCCCTGGGCATCCGCGGCCTCATCTACCACTACCTCTCGGACCCCGAGTGGGTCCTGCTCTCCGAGGACCAGATCTACGTCAAGGAGGTGGAGCACCTCTACTGCCTGACCCCGAAGCTGCACAAGGAAGCGACCCTCTACAAGCTGCTCGAGTACGAGAACCCCGCCTCGTCGATGATCTTCTGCAACACCAAGGAGGAGACGCGGCTGGTCTACACGTTTCTCGGCGGCAAGGGCCTCCCGGTGGCCATGCTGTCGTCCGATCTCCCCCAGAAGAAGCGGGAGAGGGTGATGACGCGGTTCAAGTCCGGAGAGATCCGCCACCTCGCCACCACGGACGTGGCCTCGCGCGGCATCGACATCGAGGACCTGTCCCACGTCTTCATCTTCTCGTCCCCGGATTCGCCGGAGCAGTACATCCACCGCGCGGGCCGCACGGGCCGGGTGGGGAAGAGCGGCCGCGCCATCAGCCTGGTCTCGGCCCACGACCTCATGAACTTCAACCGCCTCGTGAAGCGGTACCACGTGGAGGTGGGGGAGCTGGCCGTGCCCTCCGAGGCCGAGGTGCAGGCGCGGCAGGTCGAGCGCATCGTGACCCGCCTGGCGGCCGAGGGCCAGACCCTGCCCCTCGAGGATTACGCGGAGTTCGCGCCCATCGCCGGGCGCATCGCCGACCACGAGCACCGGGACCGGATCGTGGCCCTGCTGCTGCGGCGGTTCCTGGAGGCCCCGCCCGCCGAGGAGCCGGACGACGAGCCGGCCCCGCCTCCGCGTCCCCCGCGCGAGGGTGCACGGTCCCACCGCCGGCCCCGCTGGCGGCGGTAGGGCCCGGTCCTGTCGGGCGGAGCGTCCCAACCCTTCGATCCTGCCGGTTCTCGAAGGCGGGTGCCCTCCGCCGCGATTCGTTCCGGGCCGCCGCGTCTTCTTGACTCCCGTCGCGCACGGGCCTAGGTCCTGGTCGATAACGGACGTCAAACGGAAGGCGGATCGACATGTCGCGAACCCGGATCGTCGTCTGGGCCGCGCTGATGGCTTTGCTGGCGGTCGTAGCCGGGGACGGCCGCGTCCTCGCCGCAAAGTGCACGCCGCTCGGTCAAGGCGCGTGCCACGCGTGCAAGAACTGCAAGTACTGCAAGCACTGCGCGACGAACGGCGGCCGCTGCTCGGTCTGCCGTTAGGGCGCGTAGGCTGGGAATCGCGGACGCGCTCTCTGTCCTCGATCATCCTGCCCGGCGCGGGGACCGAAAACCAGCTCGGCTTCGTGCTCGTTGTGCCGGCGGCACCGGAGAGCAATGTTGCCGACCGTCGCTTCCCCGCCGATGGCGAACGGCTGGATGTGGTGGAGCTCGAGGAACGCGCGCTCCGTACAGCGGCGGCCGATCCTGGCCACGAAGGCGCACTGTCCTCGATCGCGTAGCCATACCGCGCGCTTCACCACGGCCGGGATGTGGCGCGAGCCCGAGGCCACGGATCGAACGGGTCCCGGCGTGGTGGTCGCCGCGGTCTTCTCCTTCGCAACGTGGGCCAGCAGCACTGCCAGCGCCCGCTCGACGATCGCGCCCGGGTCGCCGTTCGGGATCTCGCGCCGCAGGAGATCCTGGGCCAGCCGCAGGTTGGCGTGGGCTTCCTCCCCGATCGTGCACTGTAGGCGGTAGCGTGTCGGGGATACCGGCGCGACGACGGGCCGCGGTGCTGGCGGCGGACCGGTGGCGATCGCGGGGATCGAACTAGGACCGGCTGGCGGGTCGTTCGCTTCCAGAGTAGGTGTCGGTGCAGCCAGCATCGGCGCTCGGTTCGGACCATCGGGCGTCGCCGCCTGTCCCGGTGCCGAAAACTTTCGAATGGACGGTGCGACGTCGGGCCGTGGCGCAAGGCTCGCGACGAGCGCCTCGATCTCTCGTTTGGATCGTCCCGCGGCTCGGGCCAGGACGTCTCGGTGGTTGTCCGGGCTGAGGTGCGGAGCGAGCAGCCGTACGGTCGTGAGGTTGAGGCACCCGTCGGCAAGGCCCTCCAGGATCACCGGAAACTGTCTCGCCACACGGGCGGCGACGAGCCGGTTGTAGGCCGCATGCTCGGACAGACGAAGGGCCCCCCGGCAGTAGGTGAAGACCGAGCCGTCGCCTTCGGCGAGGTAGATCCGGCGCGCTTGCAGCTCGGCCAGGTGGGCGACCAGCTCGACGGTGTCTTCGCGTGCCCGCGCGGCGAGAAAGGACAGCTTCGAAAGCAGGTCCGCGTCCGACAGTGTGGAGGCAATGGCCAGTATGTCGTTCTTCATAGAGAAGGTATAGCGCATGACCAGGGCACGGTGCGTCCTCAGAGATCAAAATATTAATAATTAAGTTGAGAGTCGACGCGGACGGTCGATGGTTCGAGTCGAGCGGTCCACCCGTTGTGCAGCGTTACCTTCCCACCCGTTCCGGAACGGGCCGTATTGCTGGGCGATGGCCGCCGGGCCGAGGAGCGCGGTCGCGCCGGCCCACCACCGGAATGGAGCGATTGGCGCGCAGGCGCGGAAAACAGAGCCAGGCAGCGCCCGCGCGCGCGGGCCCGGCGAGAGCTAGGCCAGCTTCCCCTTGGCGATGGCCGCCTGCACCGTGTGCAGCGTCTTCTCCATCAGCGAGCGCAGGCTCTCTTCCTGCTCCAGCTTGGGGAGCTTCTGGGCCAGGACCTCGGCGTACGGGACCTTCTTCCGCCACAGCACCGTGCCGCCGTCGTAGACCCGGACCTCGAAGCACGCCTGGTCCAGGCCCAGGTCCTCGGCCTGGAGGTGGAACTCACGGCCGTCGTGCTCGTAGACCCGGTTGACGCCGACGATCATGTCGGCCTCACACCGGCCGGGCTGTTGCTGCGCGAAGACTCCACGCGCTTCAGCCACCGCTCGAAGAACCAGTTGCCCAGGCGGTAGCCGCCGCCGTCGCCCGCGAGGTACCCCATCATGCGCAGGCCGAAGATCAGGGGCTCGACGGCCTCCTCCGCGCGGCCCACGGCCTGGGCCAGGGCGCCCCGGTCCCGGCCCCCGTGCCGCGCCACCTCCTCCAGGACCGCGCGCTCCTCGGCGTCGAGGGTCTGGAAGTCCACGGAGAAGAAGTTCGACACCATCTCGTCCGCCGCCACCTGGTCCAGGGTGGCGGTCAGGTCGCGGCTCTCGAAGAGGCGGCTGGCGATGAGCTGGATCAGGAACGGGTGGTTGGCCGTGCGCTCCATGATGAGCGCGGTCTCCTCGGGCGCGAAACGGCCGCGAGCCAGCAAAGCCCGCGCTTCGTCGTCGGCCAGCGGCGTCAGGTACAGCGGGGGGATGAAGCCCTGCATGAAGGGCGAGGTGGCGAAGTCCGTGCGCTCGTCGATGCGGGCCAGCCGCTTGGTGGCGGTCAGGACCGTGCGCACCTCGGGCCCCTTCTGGAACACCTTCCGCAGGCGCGGGAGCACCGACGCGTCCGAGCGCGCCACCGTGAGGAACTCTTCCGCCTCGTCCACGAGCAGCAGCAGCCGCCAGCCGCTCCGCACCGTGCGCCGCACGAGGGTGGTCAGCATGTCCCCGACGGACAGGCCCTCGAGGTCCTCGGCCGAGACGTCGGTGGCGCGGCGGAAGGCCTCGCTGTCCTCCACGCTCCCCAGCAGCCCGTCGGCCAGCCCGCGCGCGTCGCCGCTGCCCTGGAGGTCCCAGTAGAGGGCGACGAACGGCGTCTGCGGGTTCTGCTGGACGCGGTACTCGAGCTCCTTCAGCAGGCTGGTCTTGCCCAGGCGCCGCGCCCCCACCGCCCACAGCGAGTCCCGCTCCCCCTCCAGCACCTCGCGCAGGACGTCGGCGCGGCCGAAGAAGTTCTCCGCCCGCACCCAGCTCCCGGCGATGAAGGGGTTACGCACGTCGGTTAGTCTGCCACAATTCGTCTTCGACCCCCCACCCCACCCTCCCCACGTAGGGGGAGGGAGCTGCTGTTGTCAGAAAGGCACCGCGTTTCGTTGTTCGATCGGCCCCACCCCTCCCTCCCCACGTAGGGGGAGGGAACCGTGGCTGCAAGACCAGCCCCGCGCTTTCAGACGGCGGCCCGGCGGTCCAGCGCGCCCTGGCGGCGCTCCGCGTCGCCCGCGTCGACCTGGACCGTCTCGCGCACGGCCTCCACGTCGCCGGCGGTGATCGTGGTCCGCCCCTCCTCCAGGATGCGGTTCACGGCGTTGATGCAGAACTTCTGGATGACGTAGGGCTTGAGCTCGCTCCCGGCCAGGATGCGCTCCACGGCCTCGGGCTCGAAGTGGAAGACGCCCTCCACCGGCTCGCGGATCAGCGCCTCGGCCTCCTCGCGCGAGAAGGCCTGCAGCTCGATCTCGTCGAAGAAGTTGTACCAGGGGCTGCCCTCGCTGTTCCAGATGCGCTTGATGCCCACGCCGCTCATGATCGCCACAAGGTGCTCCGAGAAGGTCTTCATGAAGATGCTGCGCAGCCGCTGGTTGATGCGCTCGGAGTACTCGTTCAGCACGTCCACCTCGTCGATGAGCAGGGCCAGCCGCACCTTCCTCGAGGTGCGGGTCTTCAGCTCGTCGATGACCCGCTGGAGGTCGTGGCTGAAGTCGCGCCCGTCGTAGCTCTTGGCCTCGGGCCGGAAGCGCAGGGCGGCCTGGGTCTCGGGGGAGAGGCGGAGGCCCTCCACCACGTCGCCCATCACGGCGTGGAAGAAGGTCTCCTCCGGCACCCCCTGCAGGTCGGTCATGACCGGGAAGAAGCGGTAGTCGGTGCCCTCGTCCGTCTCCAGCACCTTCTTCAGGTGGTAGAGGAAGGTGGTCTTCCCGATGCGGCGCTCGCCCGTGATCATCAGGCTGTTGTGGTGGAGCACGTTGAGCAGCCGGGCCAGCAGCTTCTGCCGGCCGAAGAACATGTCGTCGTCCATGACGGGGGCGCCCGCGATGTAGGGGTTGAAGCGGCGGCGTATGGCGCGCGCGCGCCGCAGCCTCTGGCCCGCGAAGCCCAGGCCCACCAGGCCCAGGGCGGCCGCCGCCGCCGAGGGCAGGAAGGCGGGGCTCTGGTACCAGCGCTCCTTCTGCGTGATCCGGAACGGCTCCGTCACGGACACGCCCTTGGTGTCGACGGCGGTGACGCTCACCTCGTTCGCCCCCCGCTCGAGGGGCAGCTCGCGCTCGAAGCGCACGTTGCGGGACGACTCCGGCGAGTCCAGGTCCGAGGGCGGCGCGATCTCCGCCAGCAGGCGGCCACCCACGCGGAACTCGATCTTGACGATGCCGCGGTCGTCCGTGGCCACGCCCACCACCGCCGCGGTAGGGCCGTCGCTATCCGTGGCCCGGTCGCGCGGCTCCAGGAAGGTCAGGACCGGGGACTGGTTCGGGGAGATCTTCTCCAGCAGGGCCTCGCCCATCATCCGCTCCGCCAGGCCCAGCCGCTCCAGCGCGCGCACGTTGCTCTTGTCGAGCTCCAGCACCGCGTCCAGCTTCACCCAGGCCTCGGGGAACTTGCGCTCGCCCAGCAGCCGCTCGCCCTCGGCCAGGAGGGCGTCGATCTTCTGGCGCAGGTCCTTCTGCCGGCGCAGGCTCTCGATGGTCTTCCGGACCTTCTCCAGGAGCTCGCGGGCCTCCACGTTGGTGGGGTCGGCGGCGGAGTCGGTCAGGGGCCGGATGGCCTGCTCGTAGCGCCCGGCCTCGAAGAGCGCCCTGCCCTCCCGGAAGGCCGCCTCGCGGCTGGCCCGCGTGGTGGAGACGAGGATGCGCTCCTCGGCGTCCTTCTTGCCCGCGAGCGCTCGGGCGTTGTGCGGGTCCAGGTCGAGCACCTGGTCGAAGCGCACGATGGCCTCGGTGGGGTTGTCCTCCTCGAGGAGCCGGGCGCCTTCGCTCAGGGCCTGCTCCAGCCGCCTGGCCCGCTCCTCCGCTTCGCGCACCGCGCGCTCGTCGGCCCGGACCCTGTCGCGCATCTCGATGACGCCCTGCTGCGTCTGGGGGTCGAGGACCTCGGCGGCGGTCTGGGCCTGGGCCAGGCGGCTCAGGGCCGCGTCGAACCTGCGGGCCTTGTGCAGCTCGCCCGCCTCCTTGAGCAGGCGCCGCACCTCCGCCCTCACCGCCCGCACGCGCTCCGCGTTCTCGGCCTCCACGCGGGCGGTCTCCGCCTCCGCGCGCAGGCGCCGCAGCTCCCGGTACAGCCCCTCGTTCTTGCGCACGGCGCCCTGCCTCTCCTCGATGTTGAACATCCGGATGGCGCTGTTGAAGTCGCCCGTACGCAGGTAGGAGACGCCCTGCCAGTAATAGGGGAGGTAGTCCACGAAGCGGAGGCCGTACATCTGCTCGTTGAGGGCGGAGGCCGGCCGCAGCCGCACCGCCGCCTCCAGGCTCTTGATGGCCTCGGCGTATTGCTTGCGCGGGATGCGCTGGTCCCGCGCCTCGATGTAGTAGTCGTACCACTCCTTGACCGCCCAGGAGGGCGCCGCGGACAGCGCGAGCGCGCACACGAGGAAGGAGAGGGACCGCGGTCGCATACGTGATCAGCCGATGGGTGATCGCCCGGCCGGGAAGCGGCCGGCCGGGCGCGGGCTCCTACTTCTCGTACATCGCCGCGATCAATGCCCCGCGGGCCGTGGCCGTCTGCGGGTCGGAGGCCATGCGGACCCCGGAGATCTCGATGGGCAGCGCGTGGGTCTTCAGCGTCCGCTCGAAGAGTTCCTTGAAGCCCTTCGGCTTGGCGGTGCCCCCGGAGAGGACGATCGCCAGCGGCCGGTCGGTCTTGGGGAGCTTCTCGGCCTTGGACAGGGACCGGCGCAGCGCCTCCACCAGCGTCTCGACCAGGTCCTCGTAGTAGATGTGGAGGGCCTTCTCGAACTTGTCCTTGGGGGCCTTGCTCAGGTCCAGGCCTTCCTCCTTCAGGACCTTCACCCGGAAGGAGTGCTCGTTCAGGACCGCGCCCGCGGCCGCGTCGATGGTGTCGCCGCCCTTCGTGATGCTGAACATGATGGAGGGTATCGACAGGTAGGCCAGGGCCGCGTTGCACATCCCGCCGCCGCAGGAGATCCCGATCCCCGTGAAGTTCTCGTCCTCGAGCTCCGAGAAGATCACGGCCAGGCCCTCGTTGATCGCCACCGCCTTGTAGCCCAGGGACTCGAAGTGCCGGCGGAGGGTGGCCTCGTGGTACGTCAGCTCCGAGGTCTTGCCGT
>Ga0214472_10001043_pt1 | contig 32158 bp, 28 predicted proteins | sample RVTome_6_FD_207662 | JGI IMG/M metagenome (GOLD analysis project Ga0214472, IMG submission 207662) | Soil microbial communities from uranium-contaminated site in the Upper Colorado River Basin, Wyoming, United States - RVT140D175 | ecosystem: Environmental > Terrestrial > Soil > Contaminated >...
TTGTCATGGCATTCACAGCGCGCAAATTGGGCGCGAAAGTCGGCATCGCCGAATAACCAGGCGCTACGCAAGTTCGTCGCGACCCGATCGGTCACAGCCGGCGTATTTCAGGAGGTTTTATGGCAGAGAAAAGAGATATGGTCCAGATCGAAGCCCTGGAAAAATATTTCGGCGAGGACAAGGAACGAGTCCACGTCCTCAAGGGCGTTTCGCTGAACATTCCCGAGGGTTCTCTCTATACTTTCCTGGGGCCCAGCGGCTGCGGCAAGACCACGACGCTGCGCTGCGTCGCCGGTCTCGAAAGGCCCGACGGCGGCCGGATCAGCATCGACAGCCATGCGGTTTTCGCTTCCGGCGAGCGCGTCTACGTGCCGACCAACAAGCGCCCCATCGGCATGGTTTTCCAATCCTACGCAATCTGGCCGCACATGACGGTGGCGGAGAACGTCGCTTATCCGTTGACGATCCAGCGCCGGCCCAAGGCCGAGATCAGGCAGAGGGTAACGGACGTGCTGAAGATCGTCGGCCTCGACGGATTGGAAGACCGGCCCGCGCCCAAGCTCTCCGGCGGCCAGCAGCAGCGGGTCGCCTTTGCGCGCGCGCTGGTGAACGAGCCCAAGGTCATGCTGCTCGACGAACCCTTGAGCAACCTCGACGCCAAACTGCGCGTGGCGATGCGCTCGGAAATCAAGTCGCTGCAAAGACGGACCAGCATCACGACGATCTTTGTAACGCATGATCAAGCCGAGGCGCTGGCCATATCCGATCAGATCGCCGTGATGCACGGCGGAAAACTCATTGAAATCGGCTCACCGCACCAGCTTTACAGTCGTCCGAAGAGAAGGTTCACGGCGACCTTTTTGGGACTCACCAATCTGATTGAGGGCAAAGTGCTTGAGGTGGATGGGGATTCCAGGCCTGCCAAGATGCAGACGAAGAAAGGCATTCTAAGCTTCATACCGGCACCGGGCCTGAAAAGGGACCAGGCGGCGGTCATTTCGATTCGCCCGGAAAATATTCCGGTGCACAAAGAAAAACCGCAATCCTTAGACAATGTCGTCGAGGGAATGGTCAAAGAGGCGATTTTCATGGGCGACGCTTATCACTGCAAAATCGCGGTGGGAGACGACCTGTTGGCGGTGCATACCCACCCGTTTAACACAATCAGCCCCGGAGAAAAGGTTTATCTCCACTTGGACCCAAAGAGTTGCAATGGATTACCTGCCGATGACACGGAAGGTGTTGATGAATCGATGCTAGGTGACTAGAATAACTCATCGCTAAAGACGAAAGGAGAATTGAGCATGACGGCCCTGGAGGCGAGAAAATTAACCGAAGACGAAATCAAGTCCGGCACGACGCCGAAATACACCGATCTGCGCGACTGGCTTGAGATCGTCGACAGCTTCGGCGAGCTGAAAAAAGTCGACGGCGTAGATTGGAACTTGGAAATGGGCACCCTCGCGGAGATTCTATCACGCGAGTCTAAGAGCGGCGTTGTTCCGGCGGTTCTTTTTGACAACGTGCCGGGCTACCCGAAAGGCTACCGAGCCCTGTTCGCACAGAACGCCTCGTTCAAACGGATGGCATTGAATTTAGGTCTGCCGATGGAGCTTTCCAATCTGGACTTGGTGCGCGCTTTTCGCCAGAAGCTCGTCACCCATGAGCCGATCAAACATAAAGTCGTTTCCAAGGGTCCGATCCTTGAGAACGTGGACAGCGGCGACAAGGTCGATCTGCTCAAGTTCCCCGTCCCCTTCATGCATGAGCTCGATGGCGGCCGCTTCATCGGCACCGCCTGCCTGGTGACGACGCGTGACCCGGACGAAGGTTGGGTGAATTTCGGCGCGTATCGCGGCATGGTCCACGACAAAAACAGCATGGGGCTTTACATATCGCCGGGCAAGCACGGCAGCATCCAGCGCGCGAAATATTTCGAGCGCGGCAAGCCTTGCCCGGTCGTCATCTCCGTCGGCCAAGACCCGGTGCTGTTCATGGTCTCCGGTAACGAAATCGACTACGGCGTGTCGGAGTTCGACTACGCGGGCGGTCTGAAGGGCGCGCCCATCGAAGTGATCGAAGGAAAATCCACCGGTCTGCCGTTTGCAGCCAACGCGGAGATCGTCATCGAAGGCTGGATGGATCCGACCGACCGAAAGACCGAAGGACCCTTCGGGGAATGGACCGGTTATTATGCCAGCTCGAGCCGGCCGGAGCCGGTGGTCCGCGTGGAAAACATTTACTACCGAAACGATCCGATTCTTTGCTGCGCCCGCCCGGGTCGCCCGCCGTCGGACTATTCCATCGCCAAATGCATGGTGAAAGCGGCGCTGATTTGGGAACAGGTCGAGAAGGCCGGCGTTCCCGATGTCAAAGGCGTGTGGTGTCACGAGGCCGGTGGCGGTCGCTTGTTCAACATCATTTCGATTAAGCAGCGCTATCCGGGCCACGCGCGTCAGGCGATGCTTGCCGCGTCGCAAGTCCATGCCGGAGCGTACCTCGGCCGCTACGTGATCGTCGTCGACGAGGATATTGACCCGACCAACACCTTCGATGTGCTCTGGGCCTTGGCCAGCCGCTCCGATCCGGTGGAGTCCATCGAGATCCTGCGCCGCTGCTGGAGCGGTCCGCTCGACCCGCGCATTCAGCCGGGCAAGAAGGGCTTCAACTCCCGCGCGGTGATCGACGCCTGCCGCCCGTTCGAGTGGATGAAAGACTTCCCACCGGTGGCGGAATCCTCTCCCGAGCTGCGCGAAAAGATCCGGGCGAAGTGGAAGAAAGTGATCGAAGGCTGAAACGTAAATTACTTTGCTGGTTGAAAGAGGGGCGGCTGCAAAACAGCCGCCCCTCTTTTTTGCGTTCGACGATTATCACGCGTGCCCCGATCACAGTTTCCCCTCGACGGAAGGAGCTGAGCGCGATATAAGGGGCCGCAAGGTCGCGTACAGACGAGCGGCAAGGCAGAGTCCGTCAGGATCGTCCGGAGGGGAGCATGAATCAGCGAGTTATATTAATTGCCTGCGCGTTTCTCTGCGCCAGTTTCATCGACGCTGCCCGCGGCGCGGACGTGATCACGCTGCGCTGCGGGCAGAACGCGGTGTCGGCGGGGAGCTTGCCGTCGTTGCCGCTCATCGTCGCCGTCCGCGCGTCTTCATGTTGACATCTCCGCGCGTCATTGGATAGCTTTGAAAGAAGAGACTGAGGCCGGAGCGTCCCGATTAATCTACAAGATGCCCCTGGATTTCATAGAGATTTCTCGGTAGTTGTTTCGAAAGGCAGAGAGTCCAAACGTAGGGCAAGAAGCTCGACATGTTGGGAAAGGGAGAAAAGGTTGCTCATGAGTAATATATCGGGAACTATTCCTACAAACGGGTTCGTTCAGAAGTGGGTTAAGGACATGGCGGCGATGTGCCAGCCCGATGACGTCCACTGGTGCGACGGTTCGGAAGGCGAGCGCGAGCGGCTGACCCAGGCCGCAGTCCAGTGCGGCGATCTGATAGAGCTCAATCAAAAGGCGCTGCCGGGTTGTTATTTGCACCGCAGCGCGCTCAACGACGTGGCGCGCACGGAGGATCTGACTTTTGTCTGCAGCGATGAAAAAGAAGACGCTGGCCCCACCAACAATTGGATGGCTCCGGCCGAATCCTACGACAAGCTGTCAAAAATCTTTTCCGGCTCGATGCGCGGGCGGACATTGTACGTGATTCCTTTTCTCATGGGGCCGCAGGGATCGCCGTTCAGCAAGGTCGGCATTCAAATCACGGACAGCATTTACGTCGTGCTCAACATGCGCATCATGACGCGCATGGGGAAGATAGCCCTGGACCACCTCGGCGATTCCGACGACTTCACGCGCTGCCTACACGGTAAGGCCGACCTCGACATCGAGCGGCGCTTTATCTGCCACTACCCTCAGGACAATACCGTCTGGAGCGTTGGCTCGGGCTACGGCGGCAACGCGTTGCTGGCGAAAAAGTGCTTGGCCCTGAGAATCGCGAGCAAGCTCGGTCACAAAGAAGGCTGGCTCGCAGAGCATATGCTGATCGTCGGCATGGAAAGCCCCGACGGCGAAATTCACTATATCTGCGGCGCGTTTCCCAGCGCCTGCGGGAAAACCAACATGGCGATGCTGGTGCCGCCGGCGACCATGAAAGGCTGGAAGATCCACACCATCGGCGATGATATTTCCTGGATCCGCGTCGGCGCCGACGGCAGGCTCTGGGCGATCAATCCCGAGGCGGGTGTTTTCGGCGTCGCGCCGGGAACCGGCTCGAACACCAACCCGACGGCCATGAGAACAGTCAAGAAAGATACGATCTTTACCAACGTGGCGCTGCGTCCGGACGGAACGGTCTGGTGGGAAGGGCATGATGATCCGGTGCCGGCCAACGCCCAGGACTGGCGCGGCAAGCCGTGGGATCCCGAGGGCGGCTCCCCGGCGGCCCATCCGAATTCCCGATTCACCGTATCGATCAAGAACTGCCCGAGCTATTCCTCCGAGTGGGAAAAGCCGCAAGGCGTGCCCATCAGCGCGATGCTTTTCGGCGCGCGGCGGCAAAAGTTAATCCCGCTCGTCTATCAGTCCTTTGACTGGCAGCATGGAACGTTTCTTGGCGCCACCCTCGCATCCGAAACCACGGCCGCCGCCACCGGCGCCGTAGGCGTGGTGCGCCGCGACCCGATGGCGATGTTGCCCTTCTGCGGCTATAACATGGGCGACTATTGGCAACACTGGTTGTCGATGGCCAAGCGAGCGACCAACCCGCCGAAGATCTTCCGCGTCAACTGGTTCCAGCGCAACGAGCGCGGGCGATTTCTCTGGCCGGGCTTCGGGGAGAACCTGCGCGTGCTGCGCTGGATCATCGCGCGCTGCAAGGGTGGTGGCGAGGCGCAGGAAACCGCTATCGGCTACGTGCCCAAGGCCGCGAGCTTAGTCGGCGACGGACTCAAAATTGCCCAGTCGGATATCGATCAATTGGTGTCCGTCGACCGCGAAGGCTGGAGAAATAATCTCAAGAGCCAGAGCGAGTATTTCGACACCTTTGGCGATCGGCTGCCCGCCGGCATCAAAGAAGAGCAGAAGGCGCTGGCGAATCGTCTCAAGGCTTGATCTCGGAGGCGTTTAATGTCCCTCTCGGGGATGGTTGAAATCCCTCGCCTTCAGGCGAAGCAAGATTCGGCGAAATGTGAGCCAAGTGAACATGAGCACCTTATGCAGCGACAACGGCAACCTAGTTCGTCATGCCCGCGGAGGCGGGCATCCAGGCTGGACTGCGAAAGAACTGGATTCCCGCTTTCGCGGGAATGACGGTCGGGGCCATTTTCCGGTCGGCTTCAAGCCGACATGTTTTAAATTCCTCGGCTTGCATCCGAGGGTTGTTTAATTGCCGCGTCCTTCCATCCATGTTCGCGCTTCGCTGGGCGCCGGCCGGTTGTCTATCCGGCCTAGTAGTGAGATAATTAAGTGTGCTTTGCGCCCGAATGATGCCGGGATTGGTGCTCCCAGTTCGGACAAGAGATGGCTCCGCAAGAAAACCTGACGTATACAATGCCTTTGGAAGTCTACCTCCAATCGGCGGTGGTGCGGGGGGTTCTAGTCACCAACCAGGATCGGCTGAGCAACTATCTGACGTTGTGCGGCGGCGACGAGGTTTTCTCGCTGCGAGATGCTACGCTGGAAAACTTGGAGCGGAAAATCATAGTGGCCGGTTCTGATCAATACCTCATTTATATGCAGGAGGTGTTCTTGATTGCCGATCTCAGTTCCCAGTTGCGCAATGACCGGCCGGGTCTCGAAAGTCTGTACGTCAAAAAGGATACCAGCAGAGCGTTGCTAAGTGTCGGCCCATATTGGCTCCAGGGGGATCTTCATGTCGTTCCAGGAGGCGCGCTTCAGGAGCTGTTGATGGCTAAGACAAGATTTATTCCCGTCACGGACGCGACGCTGATTAACCGTCCCGATCTCGGACCACGACCCTACCTGGTCAACCGGACAAAAGTTGGTTTCATGACGGTGTCGGGAGATTTTTTGGTCGAACTGTAATTACGGTTCGCTGTGACGTTGTTCTTGTAACCACTACCAGATCCAGTCTGACTCTGGCTCATCACGAACCTAAGTTAACACCGATTCCATGAATACTTGCTTCCCCACGGAAATTAACCATGCCAAAGCAAAAGGGACCATTCGGATCACTTGGAATGACGGCCATGTGGGGGAGTATGAGCAAGAATATCTTCGCGGCTATTGCCCATGTGCGTTGTGTCAGGGGCATGGAGCGCAAACCCGCTTTGTTTCAGTCCCGGGGGCGACCGTGGAAGAGATTCGCGGGGTGGGAAACTATGCGGTTGAATTTAGATGGCGCGACGGTCACAGCACAGGAATTTACACCTACGATTATTTAAGATCGCTCTGTCCTTGCGCCGAATGCGCCGCGCTGCGCCCCGATTCGGCTTGAGCAGCAGCGGATTTGTGATGCCGCAGTTTCAGATCCGTCCACCGCACGGGAATTTTGGCAATTGAAGGCGATAGTCTGACGAGAGAAATCTTCGGCCCGGATTTATATTCATTATTTACGACTTATTCGGTTCTTGTGGCGCCAAGGATCTGAGCGGGTCTGATGCTTGCCCGGAGCGCTTTGTGGTGCTCCCATCGGAAATTGCATCTCCCGCGCTTGACTTGCCACAGCGCGTTTCCTACTCTCCGTATGCAATTGGCAAACGCGGAAAGGTCTCTTATTTTCGGATAGTTTGCGTGCGAGAGTGGCGGAACTGGCAGACGCACTAGACTTAGGATCTAGCGGGCAACCGTGGGGGTTCGAGTCCCCCCTCTCGCACCAAGGACTACGCGTATCGCGCCACGAGAAAGGTTAGTTGCTGGGTGGTTACCCTGTGTGGCTATAAGCGCGCGTTTGTGCTTATTTTGTGTTGCGTGGGAAGGAATCAAATCACGCTTTGGGTATAGTCATGAAAATAGATGTCAATGAATTAGGTCCCGTCCAGAGAAAAATCAGCGTCGAGCTGCCGCCTGAAACGGTCACGAGCGAATTTTCCCGCGCCTATAAGAACCTTGGACAGCGGGTGCGCGTCAAAGGTTTTCGTCCCGGTAAGATACCGCGCCATGTGTTGCAAGGGATCTATGGTGACGAGATCAAGGGAGAGGTTCGATCCCATCTTGTAGAGGAATCCCTTGGCGAGGTGATTAAGGAAAGGGGTCTTCAAATCGTTTCCCGGCCGGAGGTCGAAGCCAATGAGCTGGAGGAGGGCCGGCCATTTTCTTTTTCTGCCGTGTTTGAAGTCAAACCCGAAATCGAGGCCAAGGATTACTTGGGCGTGGAACTCAAAAAAGTTAAGCTAACCATCTCGGACGCTCAAGTGGAGGCGGCCCTCGGCAGGTTTCAAGAAGGACACGCGCGTTTGGAGGTGGTGGGTGACAGGAAGATCGTACAGCGGGGCGATTTTGTGACTCTGGATTTTGAAGGTTCCATCGGCGGCAAGCCGTTTGCCGGCGGCAAGGGAGAAAACTACGTGCTTGAAATCGGCGGCGGGCACGCGTTGCCGCAATTTGAAGACGCGGTTGCCGGACTCGAATTGAGCGAACAGCGAACGGTTCAGATCAAGTATCCTGACGATTACCCGAACAAGGAAATCGCCGGCAAAACCGTCGATTTCTCTCTGGTAGCGCGGGAAATCAAACAGAAGGTATTGCCCGCTCTCGACGATGACTTCGCGAAGGATCACGGCGAATGCGGGTCTTTGGCAGAGTTGAGAGAAAAAATTCGAACCCGCCTCGAAGATGAGATCAAGCATATTCAGAATGAGGGGCTGACGGAGCAGCTCATCGGTCGGATCATTGAGAAGCATCCCATAACGCCGCCCGGCTCGATGGTGGAACGCCAAACCCGGTACCTCATGGAGCGATATCAAGAGCAGGCTTCTCGACAGCCGCCGTCCGATTCCAGTCCGGCGCCTTCTCTGGATGAGACGCGAAAGAGTCTCGAGACCCGGGCCGCGCGCCAAGTCCGGGCCACGCTGCTCGTCGAGAGGATCTCTCAGCTCGAAAAAATCGAGGTCACGGAAAACGACGTGCGGGAAAGAGTCGATCAGTTGGTCCGCGCCGCCGGCGAGCGCGGAAAAACGGTGCGGGAAGTTTATTCCAGGCCGGATGCCCGTGACGATTTACGCGCCCAGTTGGTCTTTGACCGGACGGTGAGCTATTTACTTGAAAGGGCGAAGGTTATGGAGATCGATCCGTCGCCCTCAATGGTTGATGAGCCGGGCGAAAAAAGCTAAAATGCTTTTTGTCGTTAAGGAGTTTCCCGAAACATGAACTTCATCCCGATGGTGGTTGAACAGACGGGACGCGGAGAGCGGGCGTACGATATCTATTCTCGCCTACTCAAAGATCGAATTGTCTTTCTCGGATCGGTGATCACGGATGACGTTGCCAACGTCATAACCGCGCAGTTGCTTTTTCTCGAATCCGAAGACCCCGAACGGGATATTTTTTTCTACATCAACAGTCCCGGCGGATCGGTGACGTCGGGTCTCGCGATTTACGACACCATGCAATACATCCGGCCGCAAATCTCGACGGTTTGCGTCGGCCAGGCGGCCAGCATGGCAGCGATATTATTGGCCGCCGGCGCCAAAGCAAAGCGCTTCGCGCTGCCCCATTCGCGCATCATGATTCATCAGCCCTTGGGCGGGTTTCAGGGGCAGGCCGCCGATATCGATATCCAAGCGCGAGAAATCCTGCGTATGCGCGAAGAACTCAATAGTATATTGATGAGGCATACCGGACAGGGTCTAAAGAAAATCGAGAAGGACACGGATCGCGATATGTTCATGTCCGGGAAACAGGCTCAAGAATATGGTCTAGTCGATGAGGTCATTACGACCCGGCCGGAAGGAAGTTTGAAGAAATAACGTCAGCCAGCGGGGGTTCTATGCCAAAGCACGGTGAACACGGGTCCGGCAATCTCGTTTGCTCTTTCTGCGGCAAAAGCCAGGACGAGGTTCGCAAGCTCATCGCCGGGCCGACCGTTTACATCTGCGATGAATGCATCGATCTGTGCAACGATATCATCGCCGAAGAGGTTGACCGCGATGAGAACCTCAGCTCTTCGTCCAACGTTCCCAAGCCGGCGGAGATCAAACGGGTCCTCGATCAATACGTGATCGGCCAGGAGCGCGCGAAAAAAATCTTGGCGGTGGCTGTTCACAATCACTACAAACGTATCGACAGCCAAATGGTGACCGGAGATGTCGAACTGCAAAAAAGCAACATACTGCTTTTGGGTCCGACGGGTTCGGGAAAAACTCTGCTGGCCCAAACGCTGGCCCGCTTCCTCCAGGTTCCCTTCACCATCGCCGACGCCACGAGTCTGACCGAAGCCGGGTACGTTGGCGAAGACGTGGAAAATATTATTCTCAATCTCCTTCAGGCCGCCGACTACGACGTGGAAAAAGCGCAGCGGGGAATCGTTTATATCGACGAAATCGATAAGATCTCACGGAAGTCGGATAACCCATCGATAACGCGCGACGTGTCGGGCGAGGGAGTTCAACAAGCGCTGCTGAAAATCATCGAGGGCACCATGGCGAGCGTGCCGCCCAAGGGGGGCAGAAAGCATCCGCAGCAGGAGTTTCTTCAGGTCGATACCACCAACATACTTTTCTTATGCGGCGGCGCTTTTGTCGGGCTGGAGGATATTATCCGTAAGCGGACGGGGCGCAAACGCATGGGATTCGGCGGCCAGTTGGATGACAAAGATGGCAGACGAGCCACCGAACTGCTCCATGACGTGCAGCCGGAAGATCTCCTGAAATTCGGCCTCATCCCCGAATTCATCGGCCGCCTGCCGGTGATCGCGACGCTCGACGAATTGGATGAATCCGCCCTCGTGCGCATTCTCAAAGAGCCCAAAAACGCGCTCACCAAGCAGTACTCCAAGCTCTTTGATATGGAAAGCGTGCATCTTAAGTTTACCGAAGAGGCGCTTCGTTCCATCGCGCGCGAAGCGATGAAAAGAAAATCGGGCGCGCGCGGATTGCGGGCGATCATGGAGAATATCATGTTGGATATCATGTACGACATGCCTTCTCAGCCCAATATTAAGGAAGTTGTCATTTCCGAGGACGTGGTTGATAGGAACGAACCCCCCATCGTTGTATACACCAAGGCCGCAGAAAGCGCTTAGAAGGGAATCCTATGCTATTTCGCAACGACAAAAAGGACGACAAAGACCCATCCGGGAGCCAGACGCGAGTTCCGTTGCTCCCACTGAGGGACATAATCGTTTTCCCTCATATGGTGGTGCCGCTTTTCGTCGGCCGGCAGCGGTCGATCAAAGCGTTAGAGGATGCGACGCAAAAGCAAAGCCTGATCTTCCTCGCTTCCCAGAAGGACGCCAAAACCAACGAACCGTCCGAGGACGACATCTACCGGATCGGCACGTTGGGGACGGTCGTCCAGATGCTCAAGCTTCCCGACGGAACCGTTAAGGTGCTGATCGAGGGCAAGAAGCGGGCGAAAATTCTCCGCTTTGCCAATAATCCGGATTTCTTCCTGGTCGAGGTCGAAGAACTCTCGGATATTATGGAACGAAGCACGGAAGTCGAAGCATTGACCCGGGAAGTGCATACAACGTTTGAAAACTATGTAAAACTGAAAAAGAAAATTCCTCCTGAAATGGTCATGTCTGTGTCCTCCATCGACGACCCCGGGCGCTTGGCCGACACGATCGTCGCCCACCTCGGCATCAAGATCGAAGACCGGCAAAACCTCTTGGAAACCTTCAACGCGGCCGAGCGCCTGGAAAAGGTTTTGGGGCATATGCGCGCGGAAATCGAAATCCTCGAGGTCGAGCGGCGCATTCGCTCCCGGGTCAAGAAACAGATGGAGCGCTCGCAGAAAGAGTATTATCTGAATGAACAGATGCGCGCGATCCAGAAAGAACTGGGCGAAAAGGATGAATTCAAAAACGAGATTCAAGAGATCGAGGACAAGCTCAAGCAGAAAAAACTCTCCGCCGAAGCGAAGGAGAAAGTCGATAAGGAGCTGAAAAAACTCAAGATGATGTCGCCCATGTCGGCCGAGGCGACGGTGGTGCGAAACTACATCGACTGGATATTGAGTTTGCCGTGGAACGAGTTTACCGACGACAAGTTGGATATTAACGAAGCCGAAAAGGTGCTTGAAGAAGATCACTACGGCCTGGAGAAAGTAAAGGAAAGGATTTTGGAGTACCTCGCGGTCCAGAGTTTGGTGGGAAAGATCAAAGGGCCGATTCTCTGTTTGGTCGGGCCTCCCGGGGTCGGCAAAACTTCGCTCGGGCGCTCGATTGCGCGAGCCACCGGTAGAAAGTTTGTCCGGGTATCGCTCGGCGGCGTGCGGGATGAAGCCGAGATCCGCGGCCACCGGCGCACCTATATCGGCGCCTTGCCGGGAAAAATCGTCCAATCGATGAAAAAGGCGGGTTCGAGTAATCCGGTGTTCTTGATGGATGAGATCGACAAGATGTCGACGGATTTCCGCGGCGATCCGTCCTCGGCTCTGCTCGAAGTTTTGGATCCGGAGCAGAATACTACATTCAACGATCACTACTTGGATTTGGACTATGACCTCTCGAAGGTGATGTTCATAACCACGGCGAACACGCTGGACCGCATTCCCCGGCCGCTCCAGGACCGCATGGAAATTATCCGCATCGCCGGTTACACCGAGCTCGAGAAGCTCAGCATCGCGAAGAAATATTTGCTTAGCAAACAGATCGAGGCGAACGGCCTCTCCGCGCAGAATGTAGCCTTTACCGATAATGCCATCCTGGGAGTGGTCCGCCATTACACCAAAGAAGCCGGTGTGAGAAGTCTTGAGCGGGAAATCGCCGCGATCTGCCGGAAAGTCGCCGTGGAGGTGGTGAAAAGGGACCGTAACGCGCACATTCAAGTCGGCACCAAGAGCCTGCACAAATATCTGGGCCCGATTAAATTCCGTTACGGCAAAGTGGAGGGGGAGCAGAAAATCGGCGTGGCCACGGGGTTGGCTTGGACCGAAATGGGCGGTGAGATCCTGGCGACGGAAGTGACTATCATGCCGGGCAAAGGGCAGCTCCTCATCACGGGTAAACTCGGTGACGTTATGCAAGAATCGGCTCAGGCGGCCATGAGCTACGTGCGTTCCCGGGCGGTCGACCTAGGATTGGAAAAGGATTTTTATCAAAAGGTTGACGTGCATATTCACGTACCCGAAGGGGCGATCCCCAAAGACGGACCATCGGCGGGAATCACCATGGCGACCTCTCTAGTCTCGGCGTTGATCAAGGTCCCGGTTTATAATGACCTGGCGATGACCGGGGAGATTACTCTACGGGGCGCGGTTCTGCCGATCGGCGGTCTCAAGGAAAAGGTCTTGGCGGCGCACCGCGCGGGAATCAAGAAAGTCTTGATTCCGGCGGAGAATGAGAAAGATATCGAAGAGATACCGGCCACGGTATTGAAAACCGTGGAGTTGGTGCTGGTGGCTCATATGGATGACGTTCTCAAGAAAGCATTGGTGATCCGCGATCCGGAGAATTTCCTGAAGAGCCGTGCCGACCAGGAAGAATCCAAAGACGAAACTCCGCCATTCACGGACAAAGTAGAAGAAGCTCCAAGCCCAGAAATCCTGCCGCAGTAGCGGGTTTACGTGCGCAAAAAGCGCCGGGTGATTTGACACCCGGCGCTCCTGCTGCTATAAACCCCCATCATTGCCCTGCGGCTCATGGTATCGTAGGGCGGAGTTATTAGGATGACTAAAGCTGACTTGATCGATTCGCTCGCGAGGCGCAATGGAATGCCCCGGCCGAAAGCGGAGGAATTTGTTAACGGCTTATTTGACGATTTGGTAAGTGCTCTGAAGAACGGAGAGAAGGTCAACATCTCGGGGTTCGGCACATTTTCGGTTTCCGAGCGAAAAGGTCGATTGGGAAGAAATCCTAAGACCGGAGAAACAATCGAAATTGCTCCTTCTCGGGCCGCTAAGTTTAAGGCCGGCAAAACTTTAAAAGATTCCCTCAGCTAGATTCTTCTCCTCAGTTTGACGACAGGCGTAAGTTACCACGCAAAAGGGCCGTTGCCAGCGGAGGCGGAGGCTGGGTGTTTTCAGCCGAAAGGGCGGTTAGCTCAGCGGGAGAGCATCGGCCTTACAAGCCGGGGGTCACAGGTTCAAATCCTGTACCGCCCACCAGGCATAGACGAAATGCAAAGCGCAAAATGAAAAATGCCGAACGGGGAATCGAAAGTAAGCTTCAGAAGGGGAGCCCTATTTTGCGTTTGGCAATTTGCAATATTCATTCTGGCATCAATTGTCGGGGTCGTAGTTCAGTTGGTTAGAACGCCGGCCTGTCACGCCGGAGGTCGCGAGTTCGAGTCTCGTCGGCCCCGCCACCTTTACTTTGCGGTGCGGCAAGAGAGATTTTTTGTGAGTGGGGACAGCGAAGATGAAGACTGCAGAAGCTTTGGCGCAACGACGATGGTACGTCGTCGATGCGCAGGGTAAAATACTGGGACGCATGGCGACCGAGATCGCTAGGGTGCTGCGCGGAAAGCATAAGCCGGTCTTTACGCCCAACGTGGACGCGGGTGATTTTGTCATCGTCGTAAATGCGCGTGGCGTTAAGCTTTCGGGCAAGAAGCTGGACAAAAAAATTTATTACCGACACACCGAATATCCGGGCGGCATTCGCGAACGAACCGCGGCAAAGATGCTGGCGGAAAAACCGGAGGAGTTGGTGCGGCTCGCGGTCAAAGGAATGCTGCCGAAAAATCGCCTGAGCCGAAAGCTCGTTACCAAACTCAAAGTTTATCCGAACGCGCAGCATCCTCACGACGCGCAGAAGCCGCAACCTCTGGTAATCGAGGCATAGGAGTACTGGATCTATGGCGGAAAAAGCATTCACCGCGACCGGGCGAAGGAAAACATCCGTAGCTCGAGTCTGGTTAAAGCAAGGCAAGGGCCTCATCACGATCAACAGCCGCTCCTTGCAGGAATACTTTGGCCGTGAGACGGCGCGAATGATCGTTCTGCAGCCCTTCGACGTGACGCAAACAGGAACGAGTTTTGATGTCGACGTGAACGTCAAGGGCGGCGGTAGTTCGGGCCAAGCAGGTGCCATCCGCCACGGGATTACCCGGGCACTCATGCGGGCCAATCCGGAGTTTCGTTCGCCGTTGAAAAAAGCCGGTTTCGTAACTCGGGACCCGCGCGCGGTGGAGCGAAAGAAGTACGGCCGCCATAAAGCGCGCAAGCGTCCGCAGTACTCGAAACGCTAATCCGTTGAGCGCGCGAGCTCGGGAGCGCGCCGTTTTGGTTCCGCGGCCGTCCGATCATTCTTCAGCGGTAAAGAAGAAGAGCCCGATCATGGCGAATATGAAATTGGGAATCCATGCGGACACCCACGGCGGCAACGCGGCGCTGTGACCGAGTGAGATGCAAAAGGCTGCAACGACCCAATATCCAAAGGCGATTAGCATCGCGACTCCGAAGCTCAATGCCATGCTACCGCTCATTTGTCGCTTCAGTGCGAATGGAATCGCGATAAGGACCACCAACGGAGAGATCAACGGCAGGGCTAACTTTGACTGAAGATCGACTTCATAGCGAGTCGCATCCATCCCTTTACTTCTCATGTCGGCAATCTGTTTTTGCAAGTCGAAATAGGAAAATGCGTCCGCGTCCCGGGCGAGGAGTTTTAGGTCCTCAGGAGAGTCCGATATCGGGACAGCGTCGGTGATCTTTTGGCTTACGATTTTGCCGTCCATTGGAACCCTCCATTCGGTTGCTTGAACGGCTTCCCAAATGCGACCGTTCCATTTCGCGGAGGGGATCTCCACCAAGCCCCGCAGAGTGAAATCACGATTGAGAAGGAAGACGGTGACGCCATGCAGGGTATTCGTCGCCGGGTCGAAGTCATCGACATTGACGAAGCTGGCGGATCCCCGCATCCATATGTCCGCCGTTCCTAACAAACTTTTCTGCTGCTTCTTCCGGACTTCGGTCCTGTAGATCGTTTGAGCCTGGTGGGCAAAAATCGGTACCAGGGTCTCGTTCCAAAAAAACGTAAATAGGCAGATGATCACCGAGAGAATCAGAAGCGGAAGCGTGATACGCGGAACACTGATTCCACTAGACCGCATGGCGGTAATCTCTTGAGATCGTGTGAGCATTCCAAGACAAAATAACGTTGAAAACAAAGTCGCGAAGCCGATTACACGCGAGGTTGATAGCGGGGCCTTATAGAAAAAGTACCGGATAACAGTCCAGGTGGAAGCGTCCGTGGTGATAAAAGCGCCGATGTTGTCAAAAAAATCTACAATCATATAGAGAGACGTAGTGCAAACTAAAGTAGTCGCAAATATGCGCAGGAATCCCTGTGCCAAATAGCTATCGAGAATGCTGCCTAAGGGAAGAAAGCCGATTCTAACTCTTGTTTCCACGTTTTTGCTCTTACGCGTTTCTAGTTCGTTTAATGCTTGCTAGATAACGGCGGGTTGTGCCCCAAGCCTGTTCCATTCTCGTTTGCAATGATAACGGCGACTCTCGGACCGCCTTAAAGTAGAAATAGACGGCGACGCCTCCCACCAATATGTTGGCAAGCCACAGGGCCGGGATTGGATGAAGAAGACCTTTATCTCCCAGCGCCTTGCCGAACGATAACACCACATAATAGGCAAGCAACCAGAATAAAGAAAGCATCAACCCCCACGAGCGATTGGCCCGGGTCGATCTTGGCAAGAGTGTGAGTGCCACGCCTAACAGACAGAAAACGAGAGGAATAAAACCAAAAGAGAGCCGTTGCTGCAATTCTATACGTTCCGGTATCGCCATGTGTCCTTCATCAAGCTTCTTTCGAATGGTCCTGTTGAGGTGCCGGAATGACATCTCTTTGGGTCCCGGTTCTCTACGCTTGATCGAGCCCATCATGTCATCCAAATCAAGCTTGAAGTCGAAAATATTATAACGGGTCTGGCTGAAATCCGCGCGTTTTTTCTCTTTTTCATAAACGGTTCCGTCAAACAGCTTGAACCGCAATGTATTGCTTTCTTCGTCGGTTGTGATTAGCGCCACTTTTCCGAGAATAATTTGCTCTCGGGCAGGCTCGCGCTTATCGACGATGAGAACTCCTTGGGCCGTATCACCCGGCGGGATTAATTCCTCTACATAAATGAGGATTTTTGGAAAGTCGTCGTTAAATACCTTTTCCTTCAGTGCAGTTCCGATGCGACTCTTGGCGATGTGATAAAGCTCTTTCTTAAGAGCGAGATTGGCGGCGGGTCGAGCGAACAAAGTCAAACTCAGGGTGATAACGGCGACGATTACCGCTACCATGGCGATTGGACCAAGTATCTGATGCGGACCCACGCCCGAGGCCTTCATCGCGAGAAGTTCTTGGTCATTCGAAAGTCTTCCCAGTCCCAGCAGGATCGCTAGGAGGAATGCCATCGGAAAGGTCATTTCAAGGAAAGTGGGCAAGATGAGCGAGAGCAATTTGCCGATTTGAACGATAGGAACCCCCCGAGCTATCACAAGCTCGATAAGCTTTAACAGACGGGCGATAAAGAGAATGAAGGTGAAAGCCGCAAGCCCGAATAAAAAAGGTGGCAAAATTTCGCTAACGAGGTAACGGGAAAGCGTCTTTGGCATCACGATGCGCTAATGTTATCCTGTAGCGCTATTTTTGTAAAATCCTCCGATGTAAAAAGGATCTCAGGCTATGGAAAATGACCCCTATCTTGTCTTTGGCCTCAACTCGGTCCTGGAAAAGCTGAAAGCATCGCCGGCCGATGTGCGGGAAATCCTGATTGGCAAAGGCTCCGAAAGGCCGACCCGAAGTTCCATTGGGGTAATAGCCCGCCAGCTTGGATTGCGCGTGACCTATGTCGAGTCCGGTCTTCTGGATCGCTTAGCGAACGGACAGCGACACCAAGGGGTGGTGGCGAAAGTCCGCGGGCTCGGCTATTCGAACTTCTCGGATTTACTGCAAGACCTTTCGGATTCTCCGAATTCGCAGTGGATCCTGCTTTTGGATGGGCTGACGGATCCTCGAAACTTCGGCGCCGTCTTGCGCACGGCGGAGGCCGTGGGCGTTCAGCACGTTTTGATTCCTAAGGACCGCTCGGTGGGGTTGTCCCCCATCGTCGTTAAAGCATCCGCGGGTGCGGTCCATCATCTCAAGATTTACAAAGTTACAAATCTCCGGCGGGCAATAGCCGCCCTAAAGGAGCAAGGTTTCTGGATCGTAGGTCTTCACGCTCAGGCCGAAGAGAATTTTTACTGCCGGGATTTTCCCGATCGCTTGGGAATTGTCTTGGGCAGTGAAGGTAACGGGATTCGGCCGCTGATTCAAAAGGAATGCGATTTTCTTGTCGGCATCCCGATGCTGGGTAAAATCGGGTCCCTCAATGTCGCGGTCGCTGGGGCTGTGTTTCTCTACGAGCTCCTGCGCCGCAAAGTGCGCATTGACAACGGTGAGGGTAAAAGATAATAGGTCATTCATGGGAAGAGTGCCGGAAATTAAGCAATTTAGCTCCTTTCCTATTGACTTCTTGAAATGAAGATGGTTTAAATACTCGTTTGTGAATGGGTAAATAGCCACAACGGTGTGGATTGTCTTTCGGGTCCAGGATCCATACAAAACGAATTACTAAAAGCTGTTGGCAAGTAGCTCTTACTGCTGCGGGATTCGAAGCGAGCAGGAAGCGGTGGCGTTGGCGCGCGAAGTTTTATTATGGACCAAGCTGGCGTAGCTCAACGGCAGAGCAGCTGATTTGTAATCAGCAGGTTGTAGGTTCAAGTCCTATCGCCAGCTCCAGCTAGACCGCCGTGACGTTTCACGAACTTCAAACAGAATGACATGGTGTTGGGCTTATTGTTCGTTTTGAGGCCGTTGGAATTGGGGAGAAAGAGGAGAGGTTCCCGAGTGGCCAAAGGGAGCAGACTGTAAATCTGCCGGCGATGCCTTCGAAGGTTCGAATCCTTCCCTCTCCACCAAAAAATATATCGCGCGGGAATAGCTCAGTTGGTAGAGCGCGAGCCTTCCAAGCTCGGGGTCGCGGGTTCGAGTCCCGTTTCCCGCTCCAATCTGAACTTGGCTGATAGCGGATGGCGTACGACTGCTGCAATGTAGAGAAAGCAGCCATAGGCTCATAAGCCAATGATGAATGGGCCCAGGTAGCTCAGTCGGTAGAGCACGTCCTTGGTAAGGACGAGGTCAGCGGTTCAATCCCGCTCCTGGGCTTTTGCCCGGGTTGTGCCTATGCGGGTGTCGCGCAACGAATGAAAAATGTCGAGCAATTCAACGACTGGCGGATCAATTAGGAGGATGAGATGAGCAAGCAGAAGTTTGAACGAAAAAAACCCCACCTGAACATCGGCACGATTGGTCACGTGGATCACGGCAAAACCACCTTGACCGCTGCCATCACCAAGGTCTTGTCAAAGACGGGCAAGGCACAGTTCATGGCTTATGATCAAATCGACAAAGCCCCAGAAGAAAGAGAAAGAGGGGTTACGATCAATATCGCTCACGTTGAATACGAAACCGATACCCGCCATTACGCCCATGTGGACTGCCCGGGCCATGCGGATTACATCAAGAATATGATTACCGGCGCCGCCCAGATGGATGGCGCGATTTTAGTCGTTTCAGCTGCCGATGGCCCTATGCCGCAAACTCGGGAGCATATCCTGCTTGCGCGTCAGGTCGGGGTTCCAGCCATCGTAGTCTATTTGAACAAAGCCGACATGGTCGATGATAAGGAGCTTCTCGAACTCGTCGAGCTGGAAGTTCGAGAGTTACTTTCCAAGTACAAATTTCCGGGAGACGATACGCCGATCGTGATCGGGAGCGCGCTCAAGGCGTTGGAAGGCGACACTTCGGAACTCGGAGAAGGCTCTATTCTAAAACTCATGGACGCAGTGGATTCCTTCGTCAAACAACCCGCGCGGGCCATCGATAAGCCGTTTCTCATGCCGGTGGAGGATGTTTTTACGATCAGTGGTCGCGGTACCGTAGTTACGGGCCGAGTTGAGCGCGGCATCGTCAAAGTCGGCGAGGAAATCGAAATCGTCGGTTTTAAACCGACTCAAAAGACGGTGGCCACCGGTGTCGAAATGTTTCGCAAACTTCTCGACGAAGGGCAGGCCGGTGATAATATTGGAGTTCTCCTGCGTGGAACAAAACGCGAAGAGGTCGAAAGAGGACAGGTTTTGGCTAAGCCGGGCAGTATAACGCCCCACACGAAGTTCAATGCCGAAGCCTATGTGCTCACCAAAGAAGAAGGAGGACGGCACACTCCGTTTTTCAATGGCTACCGGCCGCAATTTTATTTCCGGACCACGGATGTTACCGGAGTCGTGAAGCTGCCTGAGGGTACTGAAATGGTCATGCCGGGTGACAATATCAACGTGGAGATCGAACTAATTACTCCCGTGGCCATGGATCAGGGCTTAAACTTCGCCGTTCGCGAAGGCGGCCGGACCGTGGGCGCCGGCGTCGTGACAAAAATTATCGAGTAGCTCGGGGCTAGGGAGGTTGCGGCCATGCGGGAACTCATTGGATTTGCTTGCGATAAATGCAAGCGGAAAAATTATACGTCCACCAAGAACCGAAAAACAACTACGGAAAAAATCGCGCTCAAGAAGTTTTGTGCGGCTTGCCGGAGCCACACCTTGCATCGCGAGGTCAAAGTCTAACAGAGATACCGGGGTCAGTAGCTCCAATTGGCTAGAGCGCCGGACTCCAAATCCGGTTGTTGCAGGTTCAAGTCCTGCCTGACCCGCCATCTCATCGCGTTAGGTGACTTCATGGGAGAGTGGATACAAAAAGTGCAAGACGGTGTTCGGCAAGGAACCGACTTCTTCAAGGAAGCGTGGCAGGAGCTAAAAAAAGTCTACTGGCCGTCGCGAAAGGAGACCTACGCGGCGACGCTGGTTGTCATCGTCTTGGTGGTCTTGATTTCGATCTTTTTGGCCGTGGTGGATTTGGGCCTGACCAAAGCCATTCAGGCGATTATCGACTAACGTCTTAGGTTCCCCTGTATGGCGAAACAATGGTACATCGTTCACACGTTCTCCGGGTTCGAACAGAAAGCGAAGGCCGCTCTCGAAGAGCGCATTAAATCGCTCGCCCATCAGGACTCTTTCGGCGAGATTCTCGTGCCTGTCGAAAAAGTCGTGGAGTTGGTTAAGGGAAAGAAAAAGACTTCTTCGCGGAAGTTTTTCCCCGGCTATATTCTCGTTCAAATGGAGCTGAATGACGACACATGGCATATCGTGAAGGAGACGCCGAAGGTGACGGGCTTCGTCGGCGGCAGCACCCAGCCGCCGCCGGTGAGCGACGAAGAGGTCAGGATGATCACCCAGCAGATGGAAGAAGGAGCGATCAAACCGAAGCCGCGCGTTTTGTTTTCGGTGGGCGAAAACGTCAAGGTCGTCGATGGTCCGTTTGCTGATTTCAATGGCGTCGTCGAAGAGGTACGCCCGGACAAAGGAAAACTACGAGTCCTGATCAGCATCTTTGGGCGGGCGACGCCGGTGGAGCTCGAGTTCGTGCAGGTCGAACGGAACTAAACGGAAGGGTCGACGAAAAATGGCGAAGAAGGTTATCGGCGAAATCAAGTTGCAAATCCCAGCCGGGCAAGCGAATCCGAGCCCGCCGGTGGGTCCGGCATTGGGCCAACGCGGCGTAAATATCATGGAGTTTTGCAAGGCATTTAATGCCGCAACCCAGGCCCAGCAAGGCATGATTACTCCTGTCATCATCACGGTTTATGCAGACCGCTCCTTTACGTTTGTCACCAAGACTCCGCCAGCGTCGGTTCTGCTCAAGAAAGCCGCCGGCCTGGAAAAAGGTTCGTCAGAACCTGGGAAGAACAAGGTCGGCACGGTAACCCGCGCGCAGATTAGGCAAATCGCCGAGCTTAAGTTGAAGGACCTTACCGCCAAGGACATAGCGGCCGCAGAAAAAACAGTGGCAGGCACGGCCCGCAGCCTCGGAGTGGAAATAGAGGGCTGAAGTACGGATGGTTGTAATCCTGGGTCGATGGCAGAAAAAGTCGAGACCATCGCTAGTGTAGAGGAAAAACATGAGTGGAAATGGGAAAAACTATCGCGCCGCGTTGGCCAAAGTTGACCGCACTCAACGCTATCCCTTGGAGGACAGCTTGCGCCTGGTGAAAGACACGGCGCGCGCGAAATTCGACGAAACCGTGGAAATGGCAATCCGGCTTGGAGTGGATCCGCGGCAGGCGGATCAAAATGTTCGCGGCACGGTGAATTTGCCGCACGGCATGGGTAAAACCGTTCGGGTTCTCGCCTTTGCCAAAGGGGAAAAGGAAAAGGAAGCGCAGGAAGCAGGGGCCGATTTCGTCGGCAGCGACGAGCTGATCAAGAAAATCAACGAAGGTTGGTTCGATTTTGATAAGACGGTGGCAACACCGGATATGATGGCGGCCGTCGGCCGCATCGGTAAGGTTTTGGGTCCTCGCGGTCTCATGCCCAATCCCAAGACCGGCACGGTGACCGTCGAAATCGGTAAGGCGGTGAGGGAAATCAAAGCCGGCAAACTGGAATTTCGCGTCGATAAGGCCGGCATCATCCACGTTGCCGTGGGTAAAGCGTCATTCGGCCCGGAGCAACTGATCGATAATGCGAAAGCTGTATTGATGTCGATTCTCAGAGCGAAGCCGGCTTCGGCAAAGGGTAATTTTGTCCGTGGCGTCACGGTATCGACGACTATGGGTCCAGGCATCAAAGTAGATTTGTCACAGATCAGGTCCATGGCTGCTTAACTCAGGCGCATTTTTATCGGGGTCAAAGTCAGGAGAAGAAGATGATGACAGAGTTGGCGACAACACGCGCCAGTCATGGAAAAAAGGCCGAGACGGTCGGAGCCGTTCACGAGCGTTTAAGGGCAGCCAAGATGGCGATCGTGACCGAGTATAGAGGGCTCACGGTCGCGCAGATGACTCGCCTGCGGCGCGAGGTCCGCCAGGCTTCAGGCGAATATCAGGTTATCAAGAACACTCTTGTGCGCCGCGCGCTCAAGGATACCCCGTACGGCGACCTGGAGCGATTGCTTCAAGGGCCGAACGGCTGGATCTTCGCCTATGATGATCCGGTCATGCTCACAAAAGCGCTCGTCAAATTCGCCAACGACAACGACAAGCTGGCGATCAAAGGCGGGGTCTTCGAAGGGCAGTTCATGGATTCGGCCAAGGTCAAAATCTTGGCGCAGATGCCGAGCAAGCCGGAGCTGCAAGCGAAGCTGCTGGCGATGATCAATGCGCCGGCGACCCAGTTGGTGCGGCTGATTCAAGAGCCGGGCGCCAGAGTGGTGCGCCTGTTGGAAACCTTGCGCAAGGGAAAATCTGAATAAGTAAGGTACTTGAGGAGAACATAATCAAAGGGGGAATTTTTATGACAGAGGTATCACGGGAACAGGTAAAAGACTACATCAAAAACATGACGCTGCTCGATGCCGCGGCTCTGGTCAAGGAACTCGAAGAAGAGTTGGGGGTTAGCGCGGCGGCGCCGGTTGCGGTGGCGGCGGCGGCCGGACCGGTGGCGGCGGCGGAAGAGAAGACGGAGTTCAACGTGATTCTCGCCGAAGTCGGCGAGAAGAAGATTCAAGTCATCAAAGTGGTCCGCGAGATCACCGGGCTGGGACTTAAAGAAGCAAAGGACCTTGTCGATGGCGCGCCCAAGCCCGTGAAGGAGGGCGTGGCCAAGGCGGAAGCGGAGTCGATCAAAAAGAAGCTCGAGGAACAAGGAGCGAAAGTCGAAATCAAATAGGCCTTCGGCGTTTGCCGTTGTGTATACGATGACGAACTCTTGGCCGACCATTCGACAGAGGAGCAGGCATGCCGTATCAGATTGCCAATAACTTACGATTTCGCCGCAGTTTCGGAAGGATACGGAAGATTATCGATCTTCCCTATTTAATCGAGATTCAGAAGAATTCCTACGAGCTTTTTCTGCAGAGGGATACGGCGCCGGCGCAACGCCAGAATCTCGGTCTCCAGGAGGTTTTCAAGTCGGTTTTCCCGATCAAAGACTTCAACGAGACCGCCTCCTTGGAGTTCGTCAGCTACTCGCTGGGCGAGCCCAAGTACGACGTCGAAGAATGCCATCAACGGGGGATGACCTACGCTGCGCCCTTAAAGGTAACGGTCCAACTCGTGCTCTGGGACGTCGATAGCCAGACGGGTTCGCGCAGCATTAAGAACGTCAAGGAGCAGGAAGTCTATTTTGGCGAGATTCCATTGATGACCACCAACGGCACGTTCATGGTCAATGGGACCGAGCGGGTGATCGTAAGCCAGTTGCACCGTTCTCCCGGGGTTTTTTTCGAACACGACAAGGGGAAAACCCACGCCAGCGGCAAATTGCTCTATTCGGCGCGGATAATTCCCTACCGCGGCTCGTGGGTCGATCTGGAATTCGATCCGCGCGATATTGTTTATGTGCGCATCGATCGACGCCGTAAATTCCACGCCACCGTGTTATTGCGGGCGTTGGGCATGACGGCGGAGGACTTGCTCAACTATTACTACCGGAGTGATACCATCGTCTTCGACGGGCGCAAGCCCGCTCTGGTGTTCAATCCCAATCACTTGCTCGGCGCCAAGGTCGGATCGGACGTGCGTGATCCCAAAACGAACGAGCTCATCGTCAAGGAGGGCAAAAAGTTTACCCGCCCGGTGTTGCGCCAGATGGAGGCCGCCAAGATCAAGCAAGTTCCCATAACCTGGGAGGAGATTCCCAGCCGGGTCGCTTCCCACGACATCGTCGATCCGCAGACCAAGGAAGTGCTGGTCGAGTGCAACCACGAGATCACCCAGGAGAAGATCGACCTGATTCGCGCTAAAGGCATTCATCAGATCGAAGTCCTGTTCATCGAGGACTCTTCCGTCGGTCCTTATTTGCGCCAGACGCTGCTCCAAGACCGCATTCGTTCCCCCCAGGATGCGATATTGGAAATCTACCGCCGCTTGCGGCCGGGAGATCCGCCGACGGTGGATTCGGCCACTAATTTTTTCAACAACCTCTTTTTCAATCCCGATCGCTACGATCTCTCCAAAGTTGGCCGGCTCAAGTTGAACCACCGGCTCAAGCTCAACATCCCGTTGGAGCAGGGAACGTTGCGCAAGGAAGATATTTTGGAAGTGGTCCGTTATCTCATGGAGCTCAAAAACGGCAACGGCACCATCGACGACATTGACCATCTGGGCAACCGGCGCGTGCGCGCCGTGGGCGAGCTCGTCGAGAACCATTTCCGCGTCGGCCTGGTGCGCATGGAGCGGGCGATCAAGGAAAAGATGAGCCTGCAGGACATCGAGACGCTGATGCCTCAGGAGCTGATTAACTACAAGCCGGTTTCTGCGGCGCTCAAAGAGTTCTTCGGATCGAGCCAGTTGTCCCAATTCATGGACCAAACCAATCCGCTTTCCGAGATCACCCACAAGCGGCGCCTTTCTGCGCTCGGACCGGGCGGGTTGACTCGCGAAAGAGCGGGGTTTGAAGTGCGCGACGTTCATCCAACCCATTATGGCCGGGTTTGTCCGATCGAGACGCCGGAAGGCCCGAACATCGGGCTGATCGCCTCGCTCACCACCTACGCGCGGGTCAACGAATTCGGTTTTATCGAGACTCCCTACCGGGAAGTTGAAAACGGCCGGGTGACCGACCGCATCCGTTACCTATCCGCGCTCGAAGAGGAAGATCACGTGATCGCTCAGGCCAACGCTCCGATCGATGGCCGCGGCACGTTTACCGTCGATTTGGTTTCAGCGCGCAAGGGCGGCGAGTTTATCATGGCGCGGGCCGAAGAAGTCGACTTAATGGATGTCTCGCCAAATCAGCTGGTGAGCGTGGCGGCGTCCTTGATTCCATTCTTGGAAAACGACGACGCCAACCGAGCGCTCATGGGATCGAACATGCAGCGCCAGGCGGTGCCGCTGCTCAGAACTGAAGCGCCCCTCGTCGGCACGGGAATGGAGAAAACTGTGGCCCGGGATTCCGGCGTGACCATCGTGGCGCGGCGCGATGGGGTCGTGGAAAGCGTCGACTCGACCCGCATCGTCGTCAAGGCCGACAAGCCCTCGGGAGCGCGCGATACCGGCGTCGATATTTACAATCTGATCAAATACCAGCGGTCCAACCAAAACACCTGTATCAACCAAAGGCCGATCATCATGGTCGGCGATCAGGTGAAAGCCGGCGACGTGATCGCCGATGGCCCGTCAACCGAAATGGGCGAGCTCGCTCTGGGGCGAAACGTGCTCGTGGCGCTTATGCCTTGGGGTGGGTACAACTTCGAGGACTCGATTCTGATCAGCGAGCGGGTCGTTAAGGAGGACATCTACACCTCGATTCACATCGAAGAGTTCGAGTGTGTCTCACGCGACACCAAGCTCGGTCCCGAAGAGATCACCCGGGATATCCCCAATGTCGGCGACGAAGCGCTGACCGATCTCGACGACAGCGGCATCATCCGCATCGGCGCGGAAGTGAAGCCGGGCAACATTTTAGTGGGAAAAATCACGCCCAAGGGAGAGACCCAGCTCTCGCCGGAAGAGAAACTCTTGCGCGCGATCTTCGGCGAAAAGGCCGGCGAGGTGCGCGATACTTCACTGCGGGTGCCGCCGGGGGTTGAAGGCACCGTCATCAATGTGCGCATTTTTTCGCGCAAGGGATTGGGCAAGGATGAGCGCAGCAAAGCGATTGAAGACGAAGAGATCACGCGGCTCAGAAAGGACCAGCACGACGAGGTGCGCATTCTCCAGGAAGGCGCTCTAAGACGGCTCAAAAAGCTGCTGGTGGGGCGGCGCTTGGCGGGGCGCTTGAGTGACGATAGCCGCAAGGTGCTCTTGAACAAAGGGCAGGAGCTTACCGAGGAGGACCTCGATCAGCTGCCGATGTCCTATTGGAGCGAGATTCGGGTCGAAAACGAATCCGTGGAAGCGGAGCTCGGGCGCATTGTTGAAAGCACCGCGGCGCAGGTCAAGCTGATCAAAGACCAGTTCGAAGCCAAGATCGAAAAGCTGCGTGGCGGCGATGAGCTCCCCCCGGGTGTCATTAAAATGGTCAAAGTCTTTGTCGCCATCAAACGCAAACTGCAAGTTGGTGATAAAATGGCCGGCCGCCACGGCAACAAGGGGGTCATCTCACGCATCCTGCCCGAAGAAGACATGCCGTATCTTGAAGACGGCACCCCGGTGGACGTCGTGCTCAATCCATTGGGTGTGCCTTCGCGCATGAACGTGGGGCAAATTCTCGAGGCTCATCTCGGCTGGGCGGCGCGCAGTCTGGGGCACCAGATCGATGAGTTGCTGCGGGTGCACCGCCAGGACGGCGACGGGCTGCGCCGGCGGCTCAAGGAGCACCTCAATAGCCGTGAGGCCAACGAGATCATCGACGGAGCGAAAGAAAACGACCTGCTCAAGCTGGCGGAAAAATACCGGGACGGTGTGCGCATCGCCTCGCCGGTGTTCGACGGCGCCGCAGAAGAGGAGGTCTTCAATCTGCTCAGAAAGGCCGGCCTTCCGGTCACCGGGCAGGTGACGCTCTATGACGGCCGGAACGGTGAACCCTTCGATGGCCAAGTGACGGTGGGCGTCATGTATATCATGAAGCTCCATCACCTGGTCGACGACAAGATCCACGCCCGTTCGACCGGACCCTATTCCTTGGTGACCCAGCAGCCGCTCGGCGGCAAAGCGCAGTTTGGCGGCCAACGCCTCGGCGAAATGGAAGTATGGGCTTTGGAAGCCTACGGCGCCGCCTACACGCTGCAAGAAATGTTGACAGTAAAATCGGACGACGTCGTCGGCAGGACGCGCATGTATGAGGCGATCGTCAAAGGCGACAATCTTCTGGAGCCCGGGTTGCCGGAATCGTTCAACGTGATGGTGAAGGAGCTTCAGAGCTTAGGGCTGGATGTCGATTTGGTCGAGGAAAAGCAGGTAACCCCGGTGAGGACGGACCGCTAAACTCGGAGGTGTTCCTTCTATGGAAGATCTGTTCAATTTATTTGAGAAGCCGAAGAACCCGTTAAGTTTCAATGCCATCAAAATTTCCATCGCCTCGCCGGACAAGATCCGTTCGTGGTCTCATGGAGAGGTCAAGAAGCCGGAGACGATCAATTATCGAACGTTTAAGCCGGAACGCGACGGTCTGTTTTGCGCCAAGATTTTCGGTCCGACGAAAGACTATGAGTGTAACTGCGGTAAATATAAGCGCATGCGTCACCGCGGCGTGGTTTGCGAAAAATGCGGCGTCGAAGTGATTCAATCCAAGGTCCGCCGTGAACGGATGGGTCATATCGAACTGGCCACGCCTGTGGTCCATATCTGGTTTCTCAAGAGCCTGCCGAGCCGCATCGGCGCGCTGCTTGATATGTCGCTCAAAGACATCGAGAAAGTTCTATATTTTGAATCCTATATTGTCATCGATCCGGGCGAGACGCCGCTCCAGTACAAAGAGCTCTTGACCGAAGTCCGCTACCGCAAGGCGGTGGAGGAGTACGGCGGAAAATTCGTCGCCGAGATGGGCGCGGAAGCGGTGCGCAAGATTCTCAAAGCGGTCGATGTCGCCAAGCTCTCCGAAGATCTGCGCCAAGAAATGCGCGATGCCAATTCGGAGGTGCGGCGCAAGAAAATGGCAAAGCGATTGAAGGTCATCAATGCCTTCAAAACTTCGGGTAATCGGCCCGAGTGGATGGTTTTGGAAGCTATTCCGGTCATCCCGCCGGACCTCCGGCCGCTGGTGCCGCTGGACGGGGGTCGCTTTGCGACTTCAGACCTCAACGACCTCTACCGTCGCGTTATCAACCGCAATAATCGTCTCAAGCGGCTGATGGAACTGAGCGCGCCGGACATGATCATCCGCAACGAGAAACGCATGCTGCAGGAGGCGGTGGACGCGCTGTTCGACAACGGCCGGCGCGGCCGGGCGATCACCGGGCAGAACCGCCGCCCGCTCAAATCGTTGAGCGACATGCTCAAGGGAAAGACGGGCCGCTTCCGCCAGAACCTCCTCGGCAAGCGCGTCGACTACTCAGGCCGCTCGGTTATCGTCGTGGGACCCGAACTTCGCCTGCACCAGTGCGGGTTGCCGAAGAAGATGGCCCTGGAGCTTTTCAAACCCTTTATCTACAACAAGCTCGAAGAGCGCGGCCTTGTCACGACCATCAAGAGCGCTAAAAAAATGGTCGAGCGCGAAGTGCCTGAAGTGTGGGACATCCTCGACGAAGTCATCCGCGAGCATCCGGTGCTGCTCAACCGCGCGCCCACGCTGCACCGGCTCGGCATTCAGGCCTTCGAGCCGATTCTCATCGAAGGTAAAGCGATTCAACTGCATCCGCTGGTGTGCGCGGCCTATAACGCCGACTTCGACGGCGACCAGATGGCGGTGCACGTGCCGCTCTCCGTGGAAGCGCAGGTGGAAGCGCGCGCGCTCATGATGTCGACCAACAACATCCTGTCACCGGCCAACGGCAAGCCGATCATCGTGCCGACCCAGGACATCGTGCTGGGGCTCTACTATATGACCCGCGACCGGCTGCACGCCAAGGGCAGTGGCCGGTTGTTCGCCAATCCCGCGGAAGTCAGCATCGCCTACGATCAGGGCGAGGTGGATCTTCAAGCGTCGATCACCGTCAGAATCAACGGCGAGCGCGTGGAGAGCACCGCTGGACGGGTGCTGCTGTATGATATCGTTCCGCCGGAGATCCCGTTCAAAGAAGTCAATCGAGTTATGAAAAAGAAGGAGCTGGCTAACCTTATCGACATCAGTTACCGTCTGGCCGGCAATAAGGCGACGGTTATTTTCGCTGACCGGCTGAAAGATATGGGCTTCCGCCATGCGACCAAAGCGGGAATATCCATTTCCATCAAAGATATGTTGATTCCGCCGAGCAAGGAGCAACTTCTCAAGAGCGCCCACGACGACGTGCGCGAGATCGAAGAGCAGTACAAGAACGGTCTGATCACCGATGGCGAGCGCTACAACAAAGTCGTCGATATCTGGGCTGAGGTAACCGACCGTATCGCGGATGAAATGTTGCGCGATCTAGGCTCGGAAAAAGTTAAGGATGACGCTGGCCGGGAGGTTTCCGTGCCGAGCTTCAATCCGATTTTCATGATGGCGGACTCCGGTGCGCGCGGCAGCGCGCAGCAGATCCGCCAGCTGGCGGGGATGCGCGGCTTGATGGCGAAGCCCTCCGGCGAAATCATCGAGACGCCGATCACCGCGAATTTCCGCGAAGGGCTTACGGTGCTGCAATATTTCATCTCGACCCACGGTGCGCGCAAGGGGCTCGCCGATACCGCGCTAAAAACCGCCAACTCCGGGTACCTGACGCGCCGGCTTGTGGATGTGGCCCAGGACGCCGTCATCGGCGAGAGCGATTGCGGCACCATGGACGGCATCGAAATGACACCGCTCATGGAGGGCGGCGAAATCATCGAGCCCCTCGGCGACCGCGTGCTCGGCCGCGTCGCGTTGGAAGACGTCAAGGACCCCTTCAGCGGAAAAATCATCGTCAAAGCCAACCATGAGATCGACGAAGAACTGGTGCAGCGCATCGAAGAGGCCGGCCTTGAGCGAATCAAAATACGCTCTGTGTTGACCTGTGCGTCACGGCGGGGTGTCTGCATCATGTGCTATGGCCGCGACCTGGGGCGGGGCCACATGATCAATCTGGGCGAAGCCGTCGGCGTTATTGCCGCCCAGTCCATCGGCGAGCCCGGCACCCAGCTGACGATGCGGACCTTTCACATCGGCGGGACCGCGAGCCGGCGAGCCGAGCAGACTACGTTGGAATCACGCAATGACGGGTTTCTCAAATTCATCAACGTTAGCACGGTGGCCAACCCAGCCGGCGACCTGGTGGTGATGAACCGCAACGGTGAAATCGCCATCGTGGACTATCCGGAAGGCGAAAAGGGCCGAGCGCGGGAGAGGGAGCGTTATCCGGTCGTGTACGGCGCCAAGTTTAAAAAGAAAGACGGCGCCAAAATCAAAGCCGGCGAGCTGCTGGCGGAGTGGGACCCCTATACGACCCCGATCCTGACAGAAGTCACCGGCGCAGTAAAATTCGGCGATGTCATCGAAGCGGTGACCATGGAAGAAAAAGTCGACGAGAGAACCGGTCTTTCCACCAAGGTCATTTCGGATTCCAAGGACATGGACAAGCGGCCGCGGATATCGATCAAAGACGTCGGGGGACAAACCACGCGTCTTTCAGCTACGGCCGAGGCCCGTTACCTATTGCCCGTCGGCGCCCATATCAACGTGCGGGAAGGACAGACCGTGTACGCCGGTGATGTCCTGGCGAAAATCCCCCGCGAGACCACTAAGACAAAAGATATCACGGGGGGGTTGCCGCGGGTAGCCGAACTATTCGAAGCGCGTAAGCCGAAGGAATTCGCCGTCATTAGCGAAATCGACGGCATGGTCTCTTTTGGCAAAGATACCAAAGGCAAGCGCAAGGTGGTTGTCACGCCGGACGTCGGAGAGTCGAGGGAATATCTCATTCCCAAAGGCAAACACATCAGTGTTCACGAAGGAGATCGAATCCGGGCGGGAGAAGCATTGATGGATGGCTCATCCAACCCGCATGACATTCTCAATATCCTCGGAGAAAAGGCCCTGGCGAAATATCTCGTAGATGAAGTGCAAGAAATTTACCGCTTACAGGGGGTGCGGATCAATGATAAGCATATCGAGACGATCGTGCGACAAATGCTGCGCCGCGTGAGAATCAAAGAAGTTGGCGATACCGATTTTCTCGTTGGCGACCAGGTTGAGAAGTGGAGCTTCGAACAGGAAAATCAACGGGCGATTGCGGAGAACGGAAAGCCGGCGATCGCCGAACCCCTGCTATTAGGGATTACTAAAGCGTCCCTTTCGACCGAGAGCTTTATCTCGGCGGCCTCCTTTCAGGAAACCACGAAGGTTTTGACAGAGGCGGCGATCCAGGGGAAGAGGGATCTGCTTCGCGGTCTTAAAGAGAATGTCATCATGGGACGACTGATTCCGGCAGGGACCGGCGTCGCTAAGTATAGCAAGATCGACATTGAGGTTGACGAGCCGGAGGGGGTTGATGGGGAAGTTTCCGAAGCCGCGGAGGCTTGAACTTTGACAATGGCGAGTTAATTTGTTAAAAAAAAGGTTTTGCTAAGTGGGGAATCGATGTTGTCAGCATCATACCACGAATCCTAAGAAGATTTTGCTGAAAATATGCCAACGATCAATCAATTAGTCCGTGAATGCCGGGAGCAACAACGGCGTAAGAACACGGCACCCGCTCTGCAGGGTTCTCCGCAGAAGCGAGGAGTTTGTACTCGTGTCTATACGTCCACGCCAAAGAAGCCGAACTCGGCGCTACGCAAGGTGGCGCGCGTTCGACTCACCAACGGGTTTGAGGTCACCTCTTATATTCCCGGTGTTGGCCACAACCTGCAGGAGCACTCGGTGGTGCTCATTCGCGGCGGCCGCGTGAAGGACTTGCCGGGGGTGCGTTATCACATTATTCGCGGCACTTTGGATTCTATCGGCGTTCAAGAAAGGCGCCAGAGCCGTTCCAAGTACGGCGCGAAGAGGCCTAAGTAAAACAATATGCCGCGCAAAGGGGAAGTTCGCAAGAGAGAAATACTGCCTGACCCAAAGTATGGGGACAAGCTGGTGGCGAAGTTCGTCAATACGATCATGAGCCGGGGCAAAAAGAGCGTAGCGGAAAGTATCTTTTACCGCTCCTTGGATATTGTCACGGCGAAAACTAAGGAGGATTCCTTGGGCGTTTTTAAAAGGGCGATCGAAAATACCCGGCCGACCGTGGAAGTCCGCTCCCGCCGCGTAGGTGGAGCGACCTATCAGGTGCCCGTCGAAGTCCGGCCCCAGAGGCGTCTGTCCCTCAGCATGCGTTGGCTGATTGACGCGGCGCGGGAACGCAGCGAAAGATCGATGGAAGAAAAATTGGCGGCCGAGGTGATCGACGCAGCGAATAACCGGGGCACCGCGATAAAGAAAAAGGAAGATACCCACCGGATGGCCGAGGCCAATCGGGCCTTCGCCCATTACCGATGGTAATGTCAGCACCTCATTCGGGGTTGCAGC
>Ga0214472_10001044_pt1 | contig 32129 bp, 36 predicted proteins | sample RVTome_6_FD_207662 | JGI IMG/M metagenome (GOLD analysis project Ga0214472, IMG submission 207662) | Soil microbial communities from uranium-contaminated site in the Upper Colorado River Basin, Wyoming, United States - RVT140D175 | ecosystem: Environmental > Terrestrial > Soil > Contaminated >...
CGCACGGGGCGCAAAGTGGATAACTTTATGAATAATATTTGACTAGTAAGTCAAGAATGTGATATGACATAACAACTCTTTCCAAACGCGGAGAGAAGGACCCAGGAGGATATAATGAGGAGCAAGGAGCGGGACGTGTGGCTTGGTACGTTCATCGAGCGCATGCCGCTGTGGGCGGTTCTCGTCGTCAGCTTCGTGCTGGCATGTCTATTTGGCATCCTGGTCGGCTTGCTGGCCAGCTACCTAACGTAGTAGGAGAATTCCCGTGGAAATCATCGTCATCGTCGTTGGCGTTGGCGTTGTAATTTTCTTTGGACTGGTGGAATCCGTCGGCCATGAGCTCAAGAGGATCGCCGATGCCCTCGAAAAGCTCGCCGAGAAGTGACCACCGCCCGCCCGTGCCGTTTCACCGGCACGGGCCTTTCTTTTTCCAAAAGTCCGCCATACGGCGGACTACCTCACGTAAATCCTCAGCGAAGGGGATGCATTCCATTCAGGGCTTTCGTAGGACGACGGTCCGAGAACGAGAAGCGCCGCCAGCAGGCGGCGACTTCGTACCTGAATGGAATGTATCCCGAAGCGCTATCGCATTTTACGTCTGATGAACGCAGGTATATCAATATCAAACTCATCGGACGCCGATGGGTCTTCAATCTGTTTGCGCGGCTGAAGCTGTTCCTCAGGACGCGGCTGAGACGGCGGCTCGGGTACCAGATAGTCGTTTCCATTATGAGGCGTGCTCTGGTGTGTCGGAACAGCGGAATGCGAACCAGGCTGATAGTCACCGGAAAATCCGGTAGCCACGACGGTCACCTTCACTTCACCCTTTTTGAGTTTCTCGGTAATGCCCGCGCCAAAGATGATCTTCGCATCGCGGTCCACGTGCTCAGTGATGACCCGCGCAGCTTCATTAACCTCGGCCATGGTCAGGTCTGTGCCCCCAGAGATATTCAGCAGGACACCACGGGCCCCTTCGATAGAAACTTCCACGAGCGGCGAATTGATTGCCTGTTTAGCCGCTTCGATGGCCCGATCGTCCCCAGTCGCCAATCCGATACCCATGAGCGCGGGGCCGGAATTTTGCATGACTGCTTTGACATCGGCAAAGTCGAGGTTGATGAGCGAGTGGTCGGTGATAAGATCAGAAATGCCCTGTACGCCCTGGCGGAGCACATCGTCCACGATTTGGAACGCCTGCGTCATGGGTGTGTTGCGGTCGATGATGGAAAGAATGCGGTCGTTCGGGATGGTGATGAGCGAATCTACCCGGTCTTTGAGGCTACTCAACCCCTCTTCAGCAACCCGCATACGCTGGGCCCCCTCGAACAGGAATGGCTTGGTGACCACTGCCACGACGAGCGCACCAAGCTCGCGTGCAATATCGGCAACCACCGGCGAGGCGCCGGTGCCGGTGCCGCCGCCCATGCCACAGGCAATAAACACCATGTCGGCACCCTTGAGCGCAGCCTGAATATCTTCCTTGGTATCGATGGCAGCCTGGCGCCCGATTTCGGCGTTCATACCCGCACCCAGGCCTCGGGTCAGTGAACGGCCAACGTGGACCTTCACGGATGCAGGATTATTATGCAAAGCCTGCGCATCGGTATTGATGGCGATGAACTCAACGCCCTGAATACCAGACGTAATCATGCGCTCGATGGCGTTATTCCCCGAGCCACCGATGCCAACTACTTTGATGCGTGCGTATGTTTCGAATTGCGGTTTTACCTGGCCCATAATGAGTACCTGGGGTTTAACACAAACAAAAATGGGGCGCAATCAGCGCTCCGTTTTTTGTTCATAAGGGTGTGGATAAGTACCCTGCCGCCTCTCCTACGGCATAAAGTTCTTAAGCCATTTCCAGGACCTCTGGAGCCAGGCCGCCTTGAACTCGAATCCGGACAACCCTTTTCCAATAGGGTCCTCTTCGCGACCAAAACCCCAAACCACCAGCCCCACCGGAACAGCGAATGCAGGGTCCAGGGCCGTATCAACTGCCGCATCCACGTTCATGGGGCGCACCATACGCACCGGCAGACGTACGGTATCCTTAACGAGCATGGCGAATCCGGGGAGAACGGCTCCCCCTCCGGACAAGACAACTCCGGACGGCAACTGTCCTTCCATTCCCGAATCTTTTAGGGCGGCACGAACCATATCCATTAACTCGCCCACACGGGCATCTACTGCGGACACCAGGGAACGACGCGCGACAGAGCCCTGCTCGTCCAAATATGCCGACAGGTCCAGCGCATCTTTTTTCCGCCGATCGTCTGCCTCGCTCGTGACGCCCAGCTCCAACTTGATGCGCTCAGCCCGGTCGATAGTCGTTCGTAGAAGGATAGCCAAATCGTGTGTGATGTGCCGTGAACCGATGGGAATGACCACACTGTGTACCAATTCGCCCTCGTGAAAGACTGCCAGGGACGAGGTGCCTCCTCCGAAGTCCAAATGCATCACGCCGAACTCTTTTTGATGACGGTCCAGTGCTGTCAACGATGCCGCTAGTGGTGCATAGACCAACTCAGTGGCCTCAATGCCTTGCTCCTGGACACATCGTTGGACTTTCTGCAGATGGGGCTCGAACCCTTCCACGATGAGCACGTCCACCTCTAAACGGGTGCCTTCCATGCCGACCGGGTCGCGTACGGCATCCCGCTCATCCACGACGAACGAACGAGGAATCGTATGGATGACTCGCCGGTTAGGTGGCAGATTCAAGGCCGCAGCCGCCTGAATAACTCGCTCCACGTCGTTCTGCGAGATAACACGGTCCGCGCGAGATACTGCCACCACGCCACGGGAAACCTGCGTCTTGATGTGCATGCCACTGACAGCCACATAGGCTCGACTCACCGAGACCCCCGCCATCTGCTCGGCCTGCTGGAGTGCCAGGCGAAGATTATTGGCGGTCTCCTGCATATCTACGACAATACCACCGCGGAGTCCGCTCGTAGACGACGTGGCACCGACCCCAATAATCTGGGGGCGGTGGCCGTCCTGGGACGGTTTAGCAATAACCACTTTAACCTGGGCATTGCCGATGTCTATTCCGCAGATGATATGAGGAGAAGCCACTCGAAGTCACTTGTTGGCTAATACGTTCTTGAGAATATCCCGCTCCAACTGTGCCATACGCTCGGCGGCCGCCGAGCCACGCTCATGATCAAACCCACACAGATGCAAAACGCCATGCACCAGCGTCCAGGCCATCTGGGTGCGCACAGGCAAGCCGGTCAAGGCCGCTTTCCGGCGCACAATCACAGGGCATATGAATACGTCCCCTAATGATACTGCAGTATATCCCTTCGTATCGGGCTGATGAAGTGGAAAAGCAAGAACATCTGTGGGCTTGTCCTTTCCACGCCATCGTTTATTCAGCGCTCGCATACGGGCGGTCCCTACGAATACGACAGCAATTTCAATGGTCCGCGTACCAAAAGTATGTCGTGCTCGGCGCAGGGTCTGGGAAACCATACGCAACGCAACCGCCCGGCTCAAGGCCGGGCGGTTGCGTTGCGTATGGTCACGAATAACGAGATCTACTTTAGACATAGCGCTATCCGTTCAGCAATTCTTTCACGATGTGGGCCAGGCGCGCACCGTCGAAACGACCTTTGGTCTTAGGCGAGACCTGTCCCATGACGGTACCCATGTCTTTGGGCGATGCAGCGCCGGTCCGTTCGATTGCCTCCCGCACAAGCGTGCGGACCTCTTCCTCTTTCATTTGTTCAGGCAGATAGCGAGAGAGTATCTCAGCCTCTTTCTTTTCACTCTCGGCAAGTTCGGCGCGGCCGGCATCCTCGTAGGTACCGATAGATTCGCGACGCTTTTTCAGTTCGGATGAAACCGCCTCAAGTGCCTCTTCGTCTGTCAGCGCACTTCGCTCTTCGGCCTCCTGGGCGGAAATACCTTCTTTGGCGAGTTTTCCCCGCTTATCTAGTTCGCGGTTCTTAATAGCCGACAGGAGCATGGAGAGCGTCGTCTTCGCTGTGGCGTCAGACGCCTTCATGGCAGTCTTTAAGTCTTCTTTGATTTGTTCTTTAAGCATGATTCGAATCTACGCATCTCCTGCGGCACATTCTCTATTCGTAGATTCACGTGCCCGGATTTCGTAGTATTCACTTTTTATAGCTTGACCTCTTGTTTCAGACGACGCTTGGCTTCCTGAAATGCTTCGTCGGAATAGGTGCCACGCTTTTCTAGGTCACGGCGCAGTTTGCGCAGGTGTGTACCCATAATGGCCGCATTCTTCTCCCGTCGCTCGGTCTGTTTGTCCGGACGATACTGTAGTTTGCGTGCACGCTGGAGCACGCCACTCTGTTGCACGAAACGCGAAAAGCGCCGCAACAGGCTTCCGGTGGACTCGTTTTGTTTTCGTCGTACTTCTACCATGGAGTTACCTCCTTTCTGTGCTAACGCAGAAGGCGCTAGGCGCTAGGCACGAGCCGTTTTGTAGGGCTAATGCCTAATGCCTAATGCCCCTAACCCGTCACTATCTTCGGGCCGAGTTTTATGCCGCTCAGCAGATGAAGATGCAAGTGGGGGACGAGCTTTCCGCCGTACTCTCCTTCATTGATGATTAATCGATACCCTTTCTCAAGGCCTTGGTCGCGTGCCACTTCGTGGACGACTCTGAACAACGTGTTCCACAATTCCCCGTCCTGCTCAACGATATCGGCGATGTCGTCGTAATGCTTCACTGGCACGAAGAGCCAGTGAATGGGGACATCAGGCTTGATGTCCTTGAACACCATGACATTCTCGTCCCGGTAGATAAACTCCGTCGGCAACTCACCACTCGCTATTTTGCAAAATACATCGTCAATCATGTTCGCCTACTTGCTCTTGAGCCGTTTCTTAAGTGTGTCGATGATTTTCTCCTGTGGAATAGTCTCCTGGATACCCGTTTCCATCTCACGGAGAATGACCGTCCCCTCCAGCGCTTCCTTCTGACCAAAGATAAGCGCATATCGCACGCCCAATCGCTCAGCCATGCGTAGCTGTCCTTTGATAGTATCACGGCTCAAGGAGTACCGGACATCAATGCCAGCCTTGCGAATATCCTCGAACAGCATCAGTGTTTTTCGCTTCGCCGCTTCGCCCAGCTGGGAGAGAAATACCTTTGGACGGCCGCCCAGTTCGGGTACGTTCGTTCCCTTGGCCTTAATGCGGCTGACAACCTCACTCAAGTCCATTTCCCATCCAGCCGCAGATGCACCGTTTCTGCCACCTCCCAGTAGTTCGGACAAGCGCCCAAAACGACCACCCCTGATAACCGCAGGAGCTGGCCGTGCCGCTTCTTCCGATGTCGCCGGGTCTCGGTCGCCGGGAACAGCGCCCAGGGTGAATTCGAATACGGTCATGGCCGCGTAATCCTCGTGGCGGACCAAGTGTGGATCGATGACGTACGGCACATCGCCCTCATCAAGGAATTCCAGCAAGCGCCGGAAATGACTCTTTGCCTCATCGCTCAAATAATCCAGAATCTGCGGCGCCTCTTTGTTGATATCGCGGCATTCCTGCTGAGTGCATTCTAGCGCCATGAGGATACTATCACGGGTCAAGCCGCGACATCGGGCACACATCTTCTTGTTCCGACCACGGTAGTACTCGCGCAGAACACGTGCATACTGCTGACGGGACTGTGCGTCGCCAATGGTATTCATACGAACATGGAACGGACCAAGGTTCAACGCCTCAAGGATGCGGGACCCCAGGAAGATGAGTTCGGCGTCCACCGCTTCACTGTCGTCCCCGATAGTCTGTACGCCCAATACCACTGCCGAATGCGTACCCTCTTCCTGGTACATAATTTGTGTCGTGGCGAACATCTTTACCGGCTGAGGCAGTGCATGCATGCCGTACTGCAGGTACGCTCGCATAAATGACGGCGTCAACTGATAGCGAAGAGTGAGCGAGAAACCATCTTTGGTCTTATTCGCGGACACCAATCGTTTGTCCACCTGATCATCTCCGGATCCATGTGAGCGGACAAACAAGTCGGCCGCCTCCACCGGTGAGAAATCGATGCGCGTGAAACTATAATCGGCAAGCAGGCCATTCACTTTACGGAACACCGTGTGCCAGTATCTCTGCTCCTCGGGGACGATATCAAAAACACCCTCAGGCAATACAATGGGAATAACTTTCTTTTTGACCATACGATGTAATTATTCGAACACTGGCGGATAGACCGTGTCCTCAATGAATCCGATGCGGTCCAGTGGCCACAGGCGTAGCCATGCAGCACCGGCAAACGCATCTTTGGTGACCGGACCGAATGCCCGGGAGTCACTACTATGCTCGCGGTTATCACCGAACAGGAAGTACTCTTCCGCTTCCAACGTGCGGTCAATCATGCCTGCCGTAAAATATGAATCGGGAAGATACGTCGCCTCGTCCAGCGTGAACCCATTCGGAAATTCAGCGTTGTAGATACGAATACTATCGCTCTCAACGACCACCCGCTCTCCCGGCAGACCGACAATGCGCTTGATGAAGAAGTCGTTCGGATTCGTCGGTGCCCGGAACACGACCACCTCGCCACGCTGGGGTTTACTCGTCCGATAGGTCCACTTGTCGACAAGGATGTACTCCTTGTCATGGAAGGTCGGGAACATCGACTGCCCCTTTACGAAGAAGGGTTGGACCAGGTAGTACCTGATGGGCAGGATGATGACGAGGGCGATAATAACGACCTTCGCCGTCTCCCAGATAAACTCGAAGAGCTCTGCGATGGCGCTCCCGCCCCGCTTGGGGTGCTCCCGCTCCGTATCATGTGCTATGACCTCCTGCTCCTGCTTATTCTTGAACGACGGTTGATCAGACATAAAGCCTAGGAATTCCGCAATATATCACACTTTTTCTGCCTCTGCAACCTACCCTTACGGCGATAGAACGGACCTGTCGTCGCAAGGCACTCTGACATGAACGACTTACTATAGAATAGACACACTATGCACCGCCTCCCTACCGAGGGGGTTCGTTTTCTCCGGGCGTTCATGTATGCTCGTTCCATGAAACTCATCGTCGGCATCGGTAATCCGGACCCTACGTATGCTCAGACCCGACACAATGTCGGCTGGCTATACCTGGACTGGCTCAACAAGAAGTACGGAAACGGCTTTGAGCCGAACAAAGGGGTTGAAGGCGAGATTGCCAAGGCCAACATCGAGGAGTTCCCCACCTGGCTCCTGAAGCCGCACACGTATGTAAACGCCTCCGGGAGAGCGGTTGCCAAGGCCAAGTTATGGACCAAGGCCAAGCCGACCGACATCGTCGTCATCCAGGACGACCTGGATGTCCCGTTTGGCTCTTGTAAACTCTCTTTCGACAAGAACTCGGGTGGACACCGTGGCATTGAGTCCATCGTCAATACTCTGAAGACCAAGAAGTTCTACCGCATCAAAATCGGCCTGGGCACGAGAGGATTGAAAAAGGCTCGCCAGGGGACGACAGCCGAACGGGACGCATGGATCAAGCACTTCGTTCTCAAATCATTCACTCCGACCGAGCGTGAAAAACTCAAAGAAGTGTTCAAGGAATGTCACGTCCGCCTCATGCAGGCATTCAAACAGTAATAAAAAACTCCCTCACGGGAGTTTTTTATTACGCCCATCATCCGCCTCGTTGTACGATTCGTATGACGAGCGCGGTGGCCGCGATAAGGCCAGCTACAAACATGGCAATGGCAACGTATTTCCAGACCAATGGACGTCGCTTGGTAACCAGGAGGAATTCCTTTTCCACTTTATTCAATGTACGGGCTGCCTCGGATTCCGAGCGCGTGGGAAACGCCTTAAACGGGTCCCGCCCCGGATGTGTCTTCGTGATGATTTGGTTGAAGAACTTCTCATTGAAGAACTTCATCACGTCATAGCGACTGATGACACCGACCAACGTGTCACTCTCGTCCACCACCGATATGGGATTCGTCTTCGGATTCTCGGCGAACAGCCGTGCGGCTTCAGAGACGGGTGCCTCGGGCGACACCGTAAGTGGCCTAGGATTCATAATGCTCGTCGCCTTGATTTCCTTGAGTTTGCCAAACTGATCATCCAGTTCTCGGCGATCTCCTTTGCCGCGTGCAATGTTCTCCATGATGCCGATGACCGTCGGCAGATGGACGCCCGAGGACTGTAGGATCATGTCATAGGCAGTAATAACCCCCACCAGTTTATAGTTGGCGTCCACTACCGGCATACCATCATAGTCGAACTTCTCGAACAGCTCGGCGATGATATCGAGCGTATCATCAGTGGCAATAGCCAAGATGTTCTTGGTCATCACATCGCCGACCGCTCCGATTGCTGCGGGCTCCGCCTCCACAGGTCCTGCGGACCCTGGCGCGACAAAGTTCGGTTTCTGAAACTCCGGCATATCATCTTCAGTATATCAGCAATCGATAGGGTACTCCTGTCGTACCGTTGATAGTGACACACGGGATATTTTTACCTAAAGGAATGGAGCGATAAGAAGCGCGACTATATTCGCCACCTTAATCATCGGGTTGATGGCCGGTCCAACGGTATCCTTGCAGGGATCACCGACGGTGTCACCGGTAACCGCGGCCTTGTGTGCCTCAGATCCCTTGCCGCCATGATGTCCCTCTTCGATATATTTCTTGGCATTATCCCAAGCACCCCCACCGGAGGTCATGGAGATGGCTAGGAACAATCCGGTGACAATAGTGCCAACCAGTAGTCCACCCAGCGCTTCAGGCCCAAGCAGAAAACCCACCGCAACCGGAATGACAACGGGAATGAGCGCCGGGATAATCATCTCACGGATGGCCGCCTTGGTAACAATATCCACCGCTGAGCCGTAGTCGGGCTTGTCGGTACCGGCCATAATGCCGGGCTTCTCTCGAAACTGTCGGCGCACCTCATCTACGATAGCCGAGCCGGCCCGAGAGACTGCCCGCATTGCGTATGAGCCAAACAGATACGGCATCATGCCGCCAATAAGTAGTCCGACCAGCACCCGCACATCCGAGAGCATGAAGAACACGAGTCGTCCGGCGGCCTGTAATTCCTGGGTATAGGCGGCGAACAGCACCAATGCCGCCAGTCCGGCTGAGGCAATGGCGTATCCTTTGGTGACCGCCTTCGTCGTGTTACCGACCGCATCCAGTGGGTCAGTAACGTCGCGGACCTCCTTGGGAAGTTCTGCCATCTCAGCAATGCCGCCCGCGTTGTCCGTGATGGGGCCGAAGGCGTCGATGGCAACCACGATGCCGGTAAGCGACAACATGCTCATGGTGGCCAGGGCAATTCCGTATAGGCCGGCCAGATGGTGCGCTCCGAGCATGGCGGCGCCGATGGCTACCAACGGCAGAGCCGTAGCCTGCATACTCATAGCCAGGCCCATAATGACGTTGGTGCCATGCCCGGTCGTGGAGGCCTGGGCAATGTCGCGTACGGGCCGAAACTTCGTAGATGTGTAGTAGTCGGTGATGAATACCATCGCCGCAGTGACGCCAATACCAATCATGAGTGACCAGAAAATAGCCGGTGCGGCCTCGCTCCCCAATGACGTGATAAGTGGGTAATGATAGGTCATCAGCCAGAACAGACCCGCGGCCACGACTGCGGTAACGGCGCCGCCGCGGTACAGGGCGCCCATAATACTCCCGGTCAGCCGGACAAAGAATGAACCGACGATGGAAGCAACCACTGCGGCAGAGCCGATCAAAAGTGGCAATTTCACCAGCTCAGGGAACTGTGGCAGAAGCAGATGCGTCAAAAGCATGACGGAGATGGCCGACACCACATAGGTCTCGAACAAGTCCGCGGCCATGCCCGCATCGTCACCGACGTTGTCACCGACGTTGTCGGCAATGACCGCCGGATTACGATGGTCATCCTCCGGAATACCGGCTTCCACTTTACCGACTAGGTCCGCGCCGACATCGGCGCCCTTGGTGAAGATGCCGCCACCGAGACGGGCAAACACAGAGATGAGCGAGGCACCGAAAGCGAGTCCGACAAGCGCCATGATATCACCGGATATCCAATAAAAAGCGGTTAGTGAAAGCAGGGCCAAGCCGACCACCACGAAACCGGTAACCGCACCCCCTTTGAACCCAAGCGAGAACGCAGGCGCCATGCCGTGTCGTGCCTGCTCGGCGACACGCACGTTGGCACGCACCGCCACAGCCATACCCAGCCAGCCAGCCAGCGCAGAGGCGAATGCACCGACCGCGAATCCGACGGCCGTGCCCAGACCGAGCAAGAAGTGCAAAGCAATGGCGACCGGAATGCCTACCAAGGCGACCGTACGGTTCTGTCGGTTCAGGTATGCCGCCGCACCTTCCTGAATGGCACAGGCAATATCGCGCATTCGTTCATTGCCGGCGGACTGCTTTAATACGGACCAAGCCAAAAACGCTCCATACGCGAGCGCCACAACCGAGGCGATAAGTGAGATATGCAGGATATCCATGTGTACGATGGTAGGTGAACAGGTTACGGAAAATACGGCAACCACCATACAATGGAAACGGTCCAGACGAAAGTTGATTTAAATTGCTCTATATTGCGTAATATAATTTAGGAGGTTTATATTATTTAATGCCGAGACGCTTTTTCTTCGCCATTTTCCTCTTACTCAAAATGAGATCCCTCCCCCCAATATATCCAACGACTCCCCCAGCAAAGAAACACAGAGGAGAAAGTATTGCAAAAGTAAGAAGGCTCACACTAAGAAGAGCGCCAGTCGTGATGGTCATCATGGTACTGATGACCGCCGCAAGAGAAGTAAATCCAAAAATCAATTTCTTATCACTTGAGGTCAGTATCTTTTCTGTATCAGTCAGTGTGACCTCTTCAGTCCCGGTAATGCCTCGACGCTCAGCATGCTCTTCCGTGCGGCGCACCAGGTTCTCACGACGCGATTCCTGCTCCACAGGGGACGGCTCACCTTTTCGTTCAAATACCGTATCCGATTCGGTAGATTCCCGAGGCATAGACGGCGTCCGCTCCGCGGCCGGACCGGGGACTGACTCGACGGGCTCCGGTGTCACACGAGGTGCCTCAGCAGAACCCGGCGGAGGCGGAGGCGGACTGAAGTCTTCCTCGTTGTTAGGAATCAGCGATGCGAACTCCTCGGGTTTTTTCAGTTCGTTCATTGGATAGCGATTACGCCTCAGCGGATGACGGTAATGCCTCATCCGTTTCTTTAGATAGTTCTATCACTTTCTGAGTCCGTTCGACAAGGTGGCCAAGTTTCTTGTCGCTCCTTTCAAACGCGGAGGTTGCGTCCGAAAGGTGGTCGCCGAGTTTTCGAAACTCGTTCGCAAGCGTTCCCGCATCTTTGATGACCGTCTCGAGGCGCTTCATGATGGCACGAGTCTGTTTTTGAAGCTGTGCGTCCTTGAACCAATGAATAACGGCAGAGAGCGTAATATACAACGTATTCGGCGACACCAAATATACTTTCCGCTTACGGGCGTATTCGGCGACATCCTCCTCTCTAATATTTTGTACGACTTCGTAATAAATACTCTCAGCCGGCATGTACATGAGCGCCATGTCCACCGTCCCCTCGCTGGGCAAGATGTATTTTGTCGCTATCTCGTCAACTTTTTTCTTCACGTCGGAAAGGAACTGCTTCCGATGCACCGCGCGATCCTCCTCCCCTTCGCTTTCGGTCATTCTCTTGAAGTTATCCCAATTGAACTTGGAATCGATAGGAAGGAGAAGGTCATTCGGAAGCCGAACAACTGCGTCCACTGCCTCTCTGCTCGCAAAGTAATACTGCTCCTGAAACCCCCCTCGAGGAAAATACTCTTTGAGAATAGCACCCAGTGACAGCTCCCCCCATTGCCCACGTAATTTAGGGGAACGAAACATCTCCTGAAACGAGACCACGTCCTTGACTGACTCCTGGACCCGCGCGACTGTCTCGCGTAATTCGGTCATTCCCTGCGTGAACGCCTGGACCTGTGAGGAAACACTCGCTCCCGAACGCTCGGTCGCCTGCCGCGATTGCTCCATCTGATGCGCCACCTGGTTCGCGAGCGCCTCCATGCGCTGACCCAGCAGAAGCGTCGTTCCATCGTCTTTACCATGCTCCGCCCGCAACGCACGTGTCAGGCGCCCAATGTACAGTGCCACGCCTAAAAGCGTGACGAGTAGGATGGTACCGATGATCGCGAGCCATTCCATGGGTATTAGGTAATGCCAAACGTCTTCTTGTATTCCTTGAGTGAACCGGCAGTGAGTGGTTTCTTATTCTGGAACGCCCATGCCCCAAACGGCGGAGGCGTGGAGGATTCCTGCTCGATAGGAGGAGCGGAAGCAACCGGCTCCTGTACAGACGGAGATAATCCTGTCGCATCGGTGGTACCGTCCGCTTTTTCGCCTAATTCGCGGTTCAGCGCCTCTTGCATCTTCTGAAACTGCTCATACTGTTCCGCACGCTCGGTGCGTGGTGCGTTCCGTTCTACGAATTGGGCAAAAAACAGTTCACGGCGCTGTTGTGGTTGCCCCAAGAGTGACTCCCACACTCCAGGACCGTTTTTACGAATTGCCTCAACGGTACTATGAATGGTATTTTCCAAGAGTTTTTGTTTCTTATCGGGGGCCATCCCTTTCCACTCATTGCCATATTGATGGCTTAAATAGTCCCAGACTAGCTTGCGATCATCATAGTCGGGAAATGGGCGCACGTTTGGTCCGTATTCAATCGGCCGCTCCCGAATATCTTCGGGTTCTAATGCGTGCTGTTTTTCATGCTCCACCACCATGTCCATAATATATCACAATCAGTCCACGCAGACTGCCCAAAGACGGCCTGGGTGCGTAAACGAAGGCGCACTCCTCTTACGCCCAACGGGCGAATATCCATACTATCAAGAAAAGAACCACGAGCCGGTAGGGTGCGCTCAAGACGAACAGGGCAAACGGCGACGGTATACACCGGCAGTGTTTTTTGTTCGTTGGTGCGGATGATACACTGACACAAGAAACCAATGGACAAGGACCTCCTACATATCATCGAGGCAGGAACCATGGCGCCTTCGGGCGACAATTGCCAACCATGGCGCTTCGAAGTCGGCCCCGGCTTCATCGACCTCTACAATGTTCCGGAGCGTGATTATTCCCTGTACAACTGGGGACAGCGACCGTCGTACATCGCGAACGGGGCGGTGCTGGAGAATATGGCAATCGCAGCCGCCGCCAAAGGATACCGACTCACCATCAAAGTACTCCCCGATTCCGGAACACCAGAGCTGGTCGCACGTACATACGTGGAACGATCCGGCGACTCCACTCATCCTCTGTATGATGCCATCTGGAAGCGTGTGACCAACCGAAAGAAATACCACGCTGTTCCACTCAGTGCGGAGCACCTCGAACGGCTGGAACGGACAACAAGCAACGGACAACGGCTACTCTTTATCACGGATACACCACGTCGTTCAAAGCTCGCCTCTCTGGCCGCCCTAAACGAACGCATACTCTTCGAGGACCGGCGTATGCATTCGTTCTTTTTCTCTCATATCAACTGGAACGATCAACAAGACCGCGAGCGAAAATTCGGGTTCCTCCTAAAGACATTCGAACTTCCTCCTCTCGTACAGGCCGGATGTGCGGTACTCAAACACTATCCGGCCCTACAAGCACTCAATGCCATCGGACTCTCAAACATACTCACAAAAATGAATTCGGGCATCTATGCAACGGGAGCCGCCATTGGAGCCATTGTCATCCCAAGCCGCGACATCAACCATTACGTGGGCGTCGGTAGACTCTTGGAGCGCGTCTGGCTCACGGCAACCTCACTGGGCCTGCACCTACACCCACTGCCCGGTGTCGCTCTGCTCATGAATCGCATCGCCGATGGAGACGCCTCCCTCTCTCGAGGCCACGCACAGTTGGTCTCCGGCGCATACGGTGAGATGTGTAAAACGGTGCGCGTCAGTGACGGCGTCATCGCATTATTATTCCGTATCGGCCATGCCAATCCTCCCACTGCACGCACCACGCGCCTGAAGCCTGACATCCGTATGGTGTCTTCGGCCTGACCTTACTCATGCTCACCTTCCTACAATGGTCAGCTATTATGGAGCGCTTCCACTATCTTGACCTGGCATCGGTCGCCTTAGCCATCGCGTCCATCGGCATCATGGGATTCGTAGTGTATTTCAACGACCCCAAGAGCGCGACGAACCAAGCATTCCTGTTCTTTACCCTCATGACCGCCCTCTACGGCACGGCGAACTATTTCAGTTATCAGCCTAACGATTCGCAACAAGTACTCTGGCTTCTGCGCGTGACGCTCGCCGGTGCCATCCTGCATGCGTTCTCGTTCTTTCATCTATTCTTCGTGTTCCCGAAACGTGAGGTCATCTACCCCGGCGGGTATTGGCTCGGCGCATTTGGCGCCGCCGTATGCATGGCCATCTTTTCCCTTTCACCATACATATTTAAAAATGTATACACTGTCGCCGAAACTGGCGCCACCAATCCGGTTCATGGCCTAGGAGGATATGGCATTGGTCTGTTCGGTTTTCTCGCTACAGCGTATGTGCTATTCGGCATCTTTTGGCTCCTCCGCAACGCATATGGGCATACGAGTGACTACCGGCAACAATCACGCATCGTCCTATTCGGTGGCTTATTCACGTTCGCGCTTATCGTGACGTTCAATTTCATCCTGCCAACGGCATTCCAGATACTCGATTTCATCTCTCTGGTGCCGGTTTTCTTTCTGCCGTTCATCATCGCGACCTCTCATGCTATCCGCAAGTATCACTTCCTGGACGTCAAAGTCATTACCATCGAATTACTAACCTTCGTACTGGCGGTCATCATGCTCATTGAGATAATCGTCGCCGACGACCTGAGTGCCCTGCTCCTGAGCCTCGCCACGTTCTCACTTGTCCTGCTCTTTGGCATCTTGCTTATAAGAAGCGTCATCAACGAGATTGAACAACGCGAGCACCTAGAGAAGATGACCCGCGAACTCACTGATGCGAACATCCGACTCAAACAACTCGACAAGGTGCGCAGTGAATTCCTCTCGTTTGCCTCTCATCAAGTCAAAGCACCAATGAGTGTCGTGAAAGGGTATGCCCAGCTCATCGGCGATGGCACGTTTGGCACGGTCTCCGAACAAGTTGCCGACACTGCTCGAAAGATCAAAGAATCCGCAGATCGACTCATCTCACTCGTCAATAACCTGCTTGACCTGCGTCGTATAGAGGAGGGCCGAATGGAATTCTCCTTCTCTGACCTCGACATCATTCCCATCGTCAAGAATGTCGTCGAGGACCTCTCGCCCTTAGCCGACCGTAAGGGCATCAGGCTCACGACTCAACTGCCCGATATGCCCCTGCGCGCCCGGCTGGACGAGACGAAGTTCCGTCAGGTCATTCAGAATCTCGTAGACAATTCCATCAAATACACTGAGGAGGGCTTCGTAAACGTACAGCTCCTCGCACGCGACAAGTACATCAGTATCGAAATCTCCGACACGGGTCGCGGCATCCCTGAAGACCTGCTTCCACAGCTCTTCGAGCAATTCACGCGCGAAAAAGATGCTGGCAAGCGTATTGAGGGAACCGGCCTTGGCCTATACATCGCCAAGCAAATCGTCGTCGCTCACCAGGGCACCATCACCGCGGCGTCCGAGGGACCGGGTAAGGGTAGTACCTTTACCGTCACCATCCCTCCACAGGTATAGATATGGTACACTGGACACATGAATGACACTGGAAAAATCATCCTCATCGTAGATGACGAGGCTGATGTGCGCATCATCATGAGGTCAAAGCTCGAATCCGTCGGCTACAAGGTCATCGAAGCCGAGAATGGCAAGGAAGCAGTTGATACCGTCAAGGCCGAACACCCGGACCTCATCATTATGGACGTGAAGATGCCCATAATGAACGGCGTCGAAGCGGTCACGGCGCTCATGAATGACCAGGAAACCAAGGATGCCAAGATCATTTTTCTCACGAATTACGGCGAAGGGGATGCGGAAAATGAATGGATAGACGAGAAATACGCCAAGGAAATAGGTGCCTTGGGACATGTCCGAAAAACGGATGACTTGAGCGTCATTCTTGAACGGATCAAAACAATCCTCGGAAGCTAATCCTGACATAGAGGAGGGAACGTGCCGCCTAAGAAACAAAGAACACCAACAAAGGGCAGAGTCCTCGTCATCGAGGACAACTTTTTCATGGCTCAGTTACTGGTAGAAAGGATGGTCGATCAAGGCTTGGAAGCAATTCATGCGAGTAATCAAAATGAGGCACTCGCAGAGATTAAAAAGGTATCTTTTCAGGCAATTATCATCGATCTTCCTGCGGAAAAAGACCGGGGTCGTTTCGATTACTTGGAAGAGATCCGCCGCGCGTCCAGCACCACACCTATCATCTTTCTTTTGGATCGTCCCGACCCCAAACAGGAGCAGGAAGCTCTTTCCCGCGGTGCCAGTAAGGTACTCATCAAGGAAGGAACTACTTCGACAAAAATCGTGGACATACTTATCGGATTCGCTACGGGAAAGGATCCGGAGAAAGTACCTCCATCGACGCCTGAAGAGATCCCCGCCCGCGATAAACACAAAGAAGAGCTAGCGAAAAATCCAGGCATCAAGGATCCTCTCCAAGAAAACCAGGGTAAGCCCGAGCGCCTTGGCGAGATAAAAGCACACATTGAGGATCTCCTCTCTCAGGACCCTGACCAGGTCTCTATTATCTCGCTCGTAGACAACCTCATGGGATACGCTTTCCTCACCCGCGCCTCGGACATCCATCTGGAACCAGTCGAGAGTAGCGTTATTGCCCGTCTGCGCATTGACGGTATTTTGCGTGACGAGTTCGAATTTCCGAAAACCCTCCAGCCAGGCATCATCTCACGCATCAAAGTACTCGGCGCCATGCGCACGGATGAGCATCAGACTGCCCAGGACGGCCGATTCCGCATTACTATGAAGGAACCGGAACAGCAGTTTGATGTACGCGTCAGTATCGTACCGACCTTCTTCGGTGAGAACGCCGTCCTCCGACTCCTTGCCGAGCAGACACAGATTAACTCCCTCGACGATGTGGCATTGAGCGACGCCGACCGCAAGAAGATCCGAAACGCTATCAAGACACCCTATGGGATGATTCTGGCGACCGGCCCAACCGGCTCCGGAAAAACAACAACCCTATACACTATCCTTAAGGAACTCTCCACAAGAGAGGTGTCCATCATCACCATCGAGGACCCCGTCGAATATTCCATCGCCGGCATCGACCAGATACAAGTCAACAGCCGCTCAGGACTGACGTTCGCTAACGGCCTGCGCTCTATCTTGCGGCAAGACCCCAACATCATTATGGTCGGAGAGATTCGCGACGAGGAGACCGCGTCCATCGCGGTCAACGCGGCGCTCACCGGACACAAGCTCCTCTCGACCCTTCACACCAACGATGCGGCTACCACCTTGCCGCGCCTCCTTGATATGGGCGTCGAACCGTTCCTGGTAGCCTCGACGGTCAACATCGCTCTGGGACAACGCCTGGTCCGTATGCTCTGTCAGAACTGTAAAACAACGCGACGCATTACCAGTGGCGAATTCCAGGCGCTACAGGAGAGCATTCCCCTGGAGGTCTTGGACGATCACCGCGACTTCTTCGAGGGCAAAGGATGTGCTGTATGTGGCAATTCCGGCTATCGCGGTCGCATGGGTATCTACGAAGTACTTGAAATCAACGACTTCATCCGCGAGGCCATCATGCGACGCGTCGACGCCGGGGAAATCAAGAAGATTGCCATCAAGAACGGCATGACGACCCTTCTGGAAGACGGGTTCAAGAAGGCACTGGCAGGCTGGACGACCATCGAAGAAGTGTTGCGCGTAACACATGAATGAGACGAATCAGAAAACCGATACCGTGCTTTCCACAGAAGACGCACCGTCACCGGTAGACGGTGCGGGCCGGGCCGACCTCCCGGCAGTTCCCGTTGCGAAAACCCCCACCGTCCAGCAGGCGCCATCGAACGACCCGGTAGAATCCAAGACCGACTACTCTGCACAGTCGAACGAAGCACCTAAAAAGGAGGAGCAGGAAACCGGACCACAGAGGGGTAGCTTCGATTCATTTAATCGCCTGTTCTTTCGTTTATCCACCAAAGAGAAAATGCTTTTTGCCCGGCACATGGAGATGATGACCCGTTCCGGGCTTCAGATCCCCGAGGCCCTGGAGATCCTCCGCAAACAAACACGCTCGCGCTCATTCACTCGCATCCTGGATTCACTCATCGCGGATGTAAAGAATGGTCACTACCTCTCCGTAGGAATGGAGCGGTACAAGAACATTTTTGGAGATTTTATTATCAACCTTATTCGTGTGGGTGAGACCTCCGGGACGCTCTCGGAGAACTTCAAGTATCTCGCAGAGGAGCTCGACAAACGCTCCCAGCTCCAAAAAAAGGTTGTTGGTGCCCTAATCTACCCTATCGTCATCCTCACGGCCACGTTCGGTATCACGGGCATTATGGTGTTCTTTATCTTCCCCCGCATCCTTCCCGTGCTTCGCTCACTGAACGTCGAACTGCCACTGGCAACTCAAATCTTCATCGCCCTCTCGGAATTCCTTATCGCCCATGGTCTTATTCTCGTCGCTTCCCTGATTGTCCTGACCATCGGATGGCTCTTCCTGCTCCGCGTAAAAGCCATCCGCATCGCCTGGCATCGCTTCCTCATCCGTCTGCCACTCATTGGTCCGCTCGTAACCGCCGTGAACATCATCACTATTGCACGCACCATGAATCTCATGCTCAGAGGAGGTGTCCGCATTGTCGAAGCGCTGGGCATCGCGAGTAAGTCGGTTAGTAACTTGGTCTATCGGAAGCAGATTGAAGACATCGCCACTTCGGTCCGACAAGGAGACCCGATGAGCAAGCTCATGATTGAGCGTCCGAAATACTTCCCTTCCACATTCGGCCAGATGGCTAATGTGGGAGAGTCGACTGGAAAGTTAGACGAAACGCTCGCTTTCCTTGCCGATTTCTACGAAAAAGAGCTAGACAATTCAACCAAGTCGTTCACGAACATTCTGGAACCCGTCCTCTTGCTTGGCATGGGACTCATTGTCAGCTTCGTAGCCATCTCCATCGTCACGCCTATTTATAAGATTAGCCAGACGCTCGGACGATGATGCTCCACCGTCGCCCAACCGACCGACCGCGATGCAGGGGGTTCACGCTCCTGGAGGTACTTGTCGGCATGACTATCCTGACTATCGTTTCCAGCGCGCTCTACCTTGCGTATGCGAATACGCTCGACATCGTCAGTTCAGGGGGGTATCACTCGGCTGCGGCGAACCTTATTGAGTCTGAAATCGAGATTATCAGAAATATGGACTATGAGGACATCGGCATCCTCGGCGGTGTTCCCGCAGGCGTGTTGCCCGCTTCCAAATCGGTCATGCTGGATGAGGCCCCGTTTCTTATCAGGACGTTCGTCAGGAACATCGATGACCCGTTCGATGGCATCCTCGGCGGTGTGCCAAACGATACGACTCCGGCAGACTACAAACTGGTAGAAGTACAAGTGGAGTGCGCTACCTGCCCACGCTTTGTCCTCATCCGCTCCACAACCACGGTCGCACCTCGGAACCTGGAAAGCACGGCCGGTAGCGGCAACCTGTTTATCCAGGTCATTAATGCGAACGGCCAAGACCTACCCGGTGCAACGGTCAGGGTTGTCAACGATACGGTCACTCCGACCATAGACCTGACGGACATCACTGGTGCGAACGGACAGCTCCAGCTCGTCGGAGTTCCGACGAGCTCTGCAGGATACGAAATCACCATAACCCGTCCGGGATATTCGACCGCTCAGACCTATCCGCCCGGAGAGCCAAGCAACCCAAATCCCCTAAAGCCCCATGTGACGGTCGCCCAGGAACAATTGACTGTTTCCACGTTCGCTATCGACGAGACCGCCACCATGACCGTACGAGCCGTTGACCCGCTTTGCACTCCGGTTGGCAATGTAGACCTCCTCGTCTCGGGAGCGAAGCTCATTGGCACGGCACCTGACGTCCCCAAATACTCAAGTATCCATACTACCGGCGCCGGTGGCAGTGTCACGATTGCCAATCTGGAGTGGGACGCATACACGGTCCGCTCCACCGACGACGCGTATGAGATTGCAGGCACGAGCGCATCCTCCCCCATGATTATCGAACCCGACGAATCCGTGAGCGTCGACTGGCTTGTCGTTCCCCAGAACGCCTCCGCACTACTTGTTACGGTCCATGATGAGAATGGACAACCGATTAGCGATGCGTCCGTACATCTGGAAGGGTCCGGATATGAAGAAACCCGTCTAACCGCACGGTATTATTGGGAACAAAGCGACTGGTCGCCTGCCGCCTATGCCATCCAGAGTGGTGATATAGAAACATCGGTCCCCGGTATCCTGACACTCGCACCAACCGACGGGCCGTACGCGACCGGTAGTTATGCATGGTTGGAATCAAACACGGTCAATCTCGGCGACCCGAATGCTGAACTATTCACCCTCACACAAGAACCGGCGGTTCACCCTCCGGAAACGGGGCCCGATAGTTTTCGCGTACAACTGGCGGCAAATAATGACGAGTCCACATGGAACTACATCGGACCGGATGGAACTTCGAATACGTTCTTTACCGCCGCAAGTACCTCAGTCCCCGCCGCGCTTTCAGGGAAACAGTACGTGCGCTACCGCGTTGAGATGCGGACACTGGATGAGACAGCGACGCCAACTCTCGAGCGCATTGGCCTGGAATACCGGACCGCGTGTCTACCATTGAGTACGGCTCATTTCAACGGGCTGGATCAGGGAACGTACACCGCAACCATCACTCGCGACGGATTTCAGGAGTTCACAGATACGAATGTCCAAGTCAACGCTGACTGGCAGGAATATGACGTCACACTCTTTCCATGACCGTACTTCCGTTCCAACCTGATCGGCGTGGCCTAACGCTCCTGGAGATACTCATCGCCAGCGGTATATCGGCCGGTGTCCTGGTGCTGGCTACCTATTTTGCCATCGATATCACGAACTTCGGCCTTTTTCTAGGCGACCGCCTAGAGGTCGAACGCAACTTAGAGCGAACCCTTCGGGTCTTCATCACCGAAGTGCGTTCTATGGGTCCTTCGGAGAATGGAAGTTATCCTATCGCCTATGCGGATGCGACCACCTTCACGTTCTTCACCGACGTCGATGCAGATAATACGTTTGAGCAAGTCCGCTATTTTCTCAACGGGACAATCCTGCAAAAAGGCGTCATCGAACCGACCGGTACGCCCGCCGTCTACGTCCCCGCTAATGAGATCATACGAGATGTCGTGCCCTATGTCGTACCGGGAGTGCCTCTCTTCACCTACTGGGAACAGGGATATGCCCAGGACCTGGACTCGCTCGGAACCCCTGCCGAGGTCTCCCTCATCCGACTCCTGCGTATGCAGGTGACCGTCGATCGAGACCCCACACAGCCTCCCGCGGGCTCGACCCAATCCCTCCATGTGACCATACGCAACTTGCGTGGCGAGATATGAATACACCCAAGAACACTATTATACGAAGCCCCCATCGCAGGGGCCAGATAGCACTCCAGGTGCTCATCTTCAGCACGGTCTCAATCATCATGCTGACCGGATTCATCCTCTGGGCAGAAACAAACATTCGGCTGGTGTTCCAGGATAGCGACGCGGCAACGTCCTTCCTTATCGCCGAAGCGGGTATTGAGTACTACCGCTGGCACCTGGCGCATGATCAAGACGACTTCCAGGACGGTACCGGCCAGCCGGGCCCCTACGTGCATAACTACTACGATAAGGACGGTATTCTTGTCGGAACATTTACTCTGGATATTACCCCGCCGGCAGTCGGTTCCACGGTGGTAACCATCCGTTCGACTGGCCACATCACCGCAAACCCTGATACCGAGAAAATCGTCGAGGCACGCATGGCCATCCCGTCGTTCGCAAAGTACGCCGCGGTCGTCGGAAACAACGTCCGTTTTGGTGAAGGCACGGAATTGTACGGACCCGTTCATTCCAATGGCGGCATCCGTATGGATGGTGTCGCGTTCAACGTCGTCACCAGTGCCATGGAATGCTATGACGACCCCGATCACTCCGGTGCGAACGAGTTCGCTGTACATACCCATGTCTCACCTACGGACCCCACCTGCTCTCCGTACCCGCCCCTACCTATCGTGCCAAGCCGTTCAGACGTGTTCCGTGCCGGACGTCAGTTCCCCGTGGCACCCGTCGATTTCTCCGGCATTACTCAGGATCTTGCAGGAATCAAAACGGCAGCTCAGGCAAGCGGTTCCTACTGGGGTCCTTCGGGTGATGATGGCTACGAGATTATCTTCAGCACCGACGATACCTATGCCCTCTATCAGGTGAATTCCCTTGTCTCTCCACCATCCGGATGCACAGACTACTTGGGGCAGTCCGGATGGGGCACCTGGAGCGTCAACACGCGAACACTCCAGGGCACCTATCCGCTTCCCGAGAACGGTCTCATCTTCATCGAGGACAATATCTGGGTCTCCGGTCGGATTGATGAGGCGCGAGTAACCATCGCCTCAGGGCGTTTCCCGGATAACCCGTCCACGAGAAGTAGTATCACGACGAACAGCGACCTGGTATACACGAACTACGATGGGCGGGACATTATCAGTCTTATCGCCCAGGAGAATATTAATGTAGGAATGGTCTCCGAAAACGACCTACGCGTAGATGCGGCGCTCATGGCACAGAACGGACGCGTAGGTCGCTATTACTACCGACCACCTTCATATTCTTCGGACCGTTGTGAGCCCTATCACAAGCGCGATCGCATGACCTCGTACGGAATGATTGGCTCCTACCAGCGATACGGGTGGGCCTACACAAACAACACCGGATACGAGGACCGCATCATCATCTACGACGCGAACCTCCTCTACGCACCTCCGCCAAGCTTCCCCCTCACGGCCGACTACTACACCCCCATCAGCTGGGATGAAATACAATGATGTTGATAAGTGTAGTCAAGGTCATTGGTATAATGAAAGATGTATAAGGTCGATATCCCGCTGAGGTGCTCCATGCATGGCACCCCAGCAACCCCGTAGTATTACTAATCTCATTACTTAATCCATGAAAGGAAGTCCTATCAAGACCCGGAGCAAAGGTTTTACGCTTATCGAAATCCTGGTCGTCATCGGTATCATCGCCATCCTGGCGGCGGTGGTCATCATCGCGTTGAATCCGGCCAGACAGTTCGCCCAGGCGCGAAACAGTCAGCGCTGGAGTAACGTGAACACCGTGTTAAATGCGGTTGGCCAACGTCTGGCTGATAACCGTGGCAACTGGCCGAGCACCGGCGGTTGCGCCGCGCTACCGACCACCTTTACGATTGTCGGGTCCGGGTCCGGCAACTTCGACCTGGCGGCCTGTGTCGTTCCGACCTATGTCTCCACGATGGTCACTGACCCGTCGAACACGGATGTCTCTCCCGAGGCATCAACTGGCTACGAGCTCCAACAAGGTACGGATGGACGCATCACGGTGCGTGCTCCCTATGCTGAATTGAGCGAAACTATCACCGTCGTCAGGTAGAGCTACGCTCCTACCATCAAGAGGCCCCGCTCCGGGGCCTCTTGATGTATACTAGAGATATATGCGCATTTTTAGCGTAGCGATGCTGTTCGGACTCCTGCTTCTGGCACCCGTTTCCGCGCGGGCCGATTCGCTTTACTTCGAGTTCAATCCGGATTTAAGCAAAAGCCTCTTAGTCGCCAACTCGCCTCAGCCGGTGGAACAGTTGTTTCTACCCCTGAACGACCATCTCAACGCACTGGAATTCTGGATTAGTACGGGGAATGTCGCCGGGAGCGCCACATTTGAATTACGCGATTCTCATGAGGCACTCCTGGCAACGATGAGCCGCTCCATCCCTGCTATTCCCGATAGCACGGCCGGCACACGCTTCAAGGTACTCCTCCCCGAGCAGATAGCGACTATCGCCAACCAGACCTACCTGCTCCGCATCAGCACGGCGATGCCAACGCTCCGCGTACACTATGCAGGACAGCATGAAGTACTCGCACACGATGCGGAACCTCAAGCCGCATATACGGGTGGGCTCGTACGCATCGGTGGCGAAGAACGCGCATTCGCATTCAAGTCCGCACTCTATGAAAGCGTAGAGTCGATTGCACCGGTCATATCCAATATCACTACGACGGTCATCTCCCTATCCGAAGTACGCCTTTCGTTCAACGCCACCGAACCGGTAGACGCTTCCGTCGCCTACGGACCCCTTGGGCAGGTCCCTGATGCAACCGTGGAATTTTCAGGACAGTACACGAGCTGTGCTCCGGGAGTTCAGTCCTGTATAGTCTCCCTTCCTATATCCTATCCGGGAACCGAACACGGATTTATCCTAACTGCCCGGGACGTATGGGGAAATGACGTACTGGTGACGGGTACCTTCACCAGTACAGGTATTGCTGTGGACCCGACGCCGACTTTGTCTCCGGTCGATTCTCTAACCCCTACGCCCCTCATTGCAGATACGTCACCTCCGGTTATCACGAACCCGCAGGCCATTCCAACGTATGATTCGGTTGCGGTCGCCTGGACCACAGACGAGGCCGCCAACTCATTCACGGTCATTCGGTTTGGCATCAACGAAATTACCATCGGCGGAAACGCAGACAGTACGCTCGAGTTAGAGCACTATCTGACCGTAGGCAACCTGGCACAGCAGACGACCTATACGGCATTCATCCGGAGTGGAGACGCATCCGGCAACGAAAGTTCCACCGAACTCGAGTTCACCACCCTCCCTACGCCGACGACCGAACCTGAGTCGCCGACTCCTACGCCCAGTGTTTCGCCGACTCCTACGCCCAGTGTCACCGTCACGTCGGAAGAGGCCGGAAACTCTGCCGCCCAGTGGTCGGAACCCGAATCCGGGCCACCCGCGGGTGGATACCGCATCGACATCATTGGGGAGGACGGAATCCTTATTAAAAGCATTACCACGACCGATACGAACGCAGACCTAGGCAAACTTCCTGAAGGAGCAACGGTCATTGTCTATGCTGACAATGGCGATGGCACCTATCAGAAAGTAGCCGCTCCGAACCAACAATCGCGCTCCACGCCATTCCTGGAGCGCCTCGTAACCATGCTTCCGATACTTTTAGCTTCCCTAGGCGGAACCACCGTTATCGGAGTTCTTCTTTGGATGAAACTAAAAAAGCCCCTGCCGCTCCAGACGGTATCGGGGCATGCGCCGGAAGAGCAGTTCATCAGTCACCGTTAGGCCGGACGACAATGATACGGTACTTAAATGCCTTCAGGAAGGAACGAAGCGCCAGGACGCGTACGCCCTCCCGTGTGCACTGCTGTTCTGGATCATTCAGGAACACCACCTCATCTTCATGGCCCGTCAGTACCGCAATATGTCCACCCCCACGGGAACGTTCAAATCCACTGTAAACGGATACGAGCACGGGACCGGCGGTAAGCTCCTCAAGGGTTAAGTGCCACGCGGTGGCCTCATCTTTGGGCGTTGGTCCCTGTTCGGCCCAATCACGGTTATACGCTGTATAGCCCAGACGGCATGCGGCGGCGGCAAGACCGGCATGGGTCCATCCAATGCCCGGTCGGTAGGCACTCTCCTGAATACCAATGCGGTGGAGCTCATCGACATCGACGGTACGATTGAATGAATCGCATGCATGCCAATAGTCCAATACCATCTTTAAGGCCGCGATGCCGCAACTCCGCCACTGCCAGTCAGAGTTGGTAATATCGGTAAACTGCGAGATGAATGGTACATCGTAGCGCATAGCAAGAATCCTTAGGAACCTCCACGCTTTCAGAACGAGAAGTTTCGTTTGGTGGACCCGACCGGATTCGAACCGGTGACCTCCTCATTGCAAATGAGGCGCTCTACCAACTAAGCTACGGGCCCCTCTCCAGTTGTGGAACAACACATTATAGCATGATTTATTGCATAAATCCAGGTTTTCTTGTATGATACTCTGGTTATTCGGGCGATTAGTTCAGTGGTAGAACGCTGTCCTGATAAGACAGAGGTCGTAGGTTCGATTCCTACATCGCCCACCAATATCAAATTTTCCGATTTTTTGCCCGACCGATTCGCCTCCGCCGCACCGATAAAAACTACCAAGGAGCCTATAAAAATATCGGCGAGAACTGAAGCAATTGCGACCGCCGTCCTCTCTCCGACTTTGTAATTTGTAAAAAGTTCAAGAGAAAAACCGACCTCAGGTTGGTTTTTTTAGAAACTATTGCCAAATATGATCATTTATGCTAATGTAAGTCATTACTTCCATGTCCGAACCCAAGACCCTCAAAAGTGTCAATTCAGCCCTCAAAGAGAAATTTAGCGATAAAAAGATTGTGTTCGGGCACGGCTCACCCGCCCCGAAAGTTGTCTTCGTAAGTGAGGTACTCGGCGAGGACGGCGAGAAAGAGGGCAAGCCCATTGGCGGCAAGTACGCCAAGGAGCTCAATCGTCTCATCAAGAGTGCCGGCCTGGATAAGAAGAAAGTCTACGTCACCAACGTCGTCAAATACCGCCCCGATGATGATAAGCTCCCGACACCGAAGGAAATCCGTTCTCATTCGACATTCCTCAAGGATGAGATTCGCAGTGTCAATCCGCAGATCGTCGTCACCCTCGGCAACCTGGCACTTAATGGAGTCGGCCTGCGCATCCCTGTCGAGAACGTCCACGGCCAAACCTTCCCCCTAGGCACCTATAAACTCATGCCAACCCTGAGTCCATCTCGTTCCCTGGGCGATCCTTCGAAAACATCACTCCTGGAACAGGACTTCGCCAAGCTCAAGGATCTCATCAAAGAAGCATCTGAGGCCTAAACAAAACCAACCCTATCGGGGGTGGTTTTGTTATGAGTCACCTGGAAAGGAGACGGACAGACACGTAGCCAATTGCGCCGCCAAGTGCTATTACGCCGGCTGCCGGGAAAAAGCCAACTACACCAAGACCGAGCGTAAACAAGTTCTCTACTCCGAGAGACGGAATCGTTTCCAAAATCTTGGCTATGGCATCCCCCATCAGCCAACCGGTAGCCGTCCATGCGGGAAGGGAATTCAAGACAACCCCGGTAATCGCCATAGCGGTCGCACCTATGAGCGCCCCTCCGGCCGCGCCCGCAATAGCTACTGCTCGTTTCCACAGAGGCACCTTCACCTCGGATGCATGCGGAACGTTTTGCGGTGACTGCTCGATTCCCCGGATACGCGCATGCGATTCATGCGAATGTTCGCGCTCTTTCTCTGTCTCACGCTCTGCGGTTCGTTCATGAGACGGCTCTTTTTCCGAGGAGCCAAGCTCTCCACGTAGACGTGCCAGCTCACCCTCACGCTCATGCGTATCATCCTCGGATGCAGGTGAAGATTTGAGCCGTTCAAGACTGTCCGTAGCGGAAATAAGTGGCTCCTGTTCGGACACAGGGGGTGCCACCGATATCGGCTCTTGTTCAGGATTCTGCTCCTTCATTTTTTCTGTGTGACCCGCTTCTTTTTACGTTTGAGCACACGACTCACCGCTTCTTTGATACCTGCGACATCAAGGCCGAAGTGTTTCAGGAGCTCATGAGGGTTGCCTGACTCTCCAAAGCGGTCCTGCATGCCTACGAACTCGATAGGGACCGGATACTTCCGGGCAAGCACCTCAGCCACCGCAGACCCCATGCCGGCGGCGACCTGATGCTCCTCCACGGTCACCACTCGTCCGCACCGCTCTGCGGCGGCGACCACGGTTGCCTCATCCATGGGCTTGACTGTGTGATTGTTAACGACCATGCAACTGACACCGTCCTTTTCTAGCTCCTGGGCGGCCCTGAGCGCATCATATACCTGTGAACCACAGGCAATGATGGCCACGTCGTCGCCCTCACGAAACACCTGTGCTTTTCCTATTTCGAATGGCGTCTTATCCGTGGTCACCACAGGCATCTTCTCTCGAGCCATGCGCAGGTATGTGGGGTTTCCGTTGAACGCCGCGGCAACCGTCGCTTTCTGTGCCTGCGGTGCGTCACACGGCACCAGAACCACCATCCGCGGCATAACACGCATCAGAGCGATATCCTCCAATGCTTGGTGCGTCGCGCCGTCAGGACCGACCGAGACACCGGCGTGCGAACCGACAATCTTCACAGGAACATTGTTGATACAAATGTTTGTGCGTATCTGTTCGTTGTTCCGACCCGGACTGAACGTAGCATAGCTGGCGATGAACGGGATTTTTCCATAGCTGGCGATGCCGGATGCAAGGGTCGCCAAGTTCTGTTCGGCAACCCCGACCTCGATGAATCGCTCAGGGAATCTCTCCGCAAACCAATGTGAGCGGGTGGATTCAGCCAGGTCAGCACAGAGAACCACGACACGCTCATCCTGTTCGCCCGCCTCGACAAGCCCTTTGCCGTACCCGTCACGACTCGGTGCCTGCTCCATATCTTTAGGGTCCGCGATATTCGCCAAATACATATCATTCGTCATAGTCATCGGGGATCACATATACCACATACCGCAGATATCGCCTCGGCACTCCCTTGATGGTCATATAATGCTCGGCAGAGCGTCCGCTGTCCATCATTCCCACAACGGTCATCCCGGTCATCGGGAGCTGCGAACGAACCGGAAACATCTATCCCTAAAGTAGGCGGCACCCGGGGTAAGCCCGTCGCAATGGATACATACAGGCCCTGCTTGTCCGCACGAGAAGCATCTGAATGTTCAATGGTCTCTAGGATAAACGCCAAGCGTCCGGCGTCAGCCTGCCGAACAGCATCAGCTACAAAATACTGCCAGGTGCCAAAGCCGAAAGACGCCGTGGCGAGCACGAACATCAAGGCGGGAAAAATAACACGAAGTGAGCTCATGGCGCGGTAAAGCAAGTAAAGCAACCCTCGGACACAATCTCGGCACGAGTACGAGCCGCTTGAGCACAAGCCGGTCCGGTCGGTTCGTTGCCCTGTACACATGCGGTATTCTCACGACCCAAACGTTCAGCACGGTTCGTGCATTGCGACCGTTTCACGGGCGTGCAGGACGGGACTTCGTCTCCTTCATCAGCACTGGAGCGAGACAGATCGATGACCGGTGATGGTGCTCCCAGTCCGCGGAGTGCATCATCGGTGAGCTGCGCCTTGGCCTGAACGGGAATATTCGCTTCCTGGATATGCCCGATAATCTCATAGGCCTGCTCATAGATGAACGCCCGGTTATTCGACGCCTCGATGTTCTTGTAAAACCCAAAACCGACCGATACGACGGACACAAGAACCGAGATGACCATGGTGATATCGCGTAGCATGCTATTGATGTTCTGATTGTATTTTACCACCCAGAGTGCGCAATTCCTCGAGCATCCGCTTACCCTGCTCATCGTTTGACCACACGTCCTCGGGCCCTTTGCCGGGCGGGTTCCCGTGCCAGCGGTAATCAAACTCAATCTCTTCAATGCCCTTCCCCGGGATGGTATGGGCGATAATAACGGTCGGCTTTTCATAGACGGCCTTGGCCTCCTGGACGGCATCCACGAACGCCTCGATATTATGACCGTCCACGTCGATGACGTGCCAGTTAAACGCCTCCCATTTGTCTCGTAAGGGCTCCACCGGCATGATGTCCTCGGTCATACCATCAATTTGGATATTGTTGCGGTCGATAAAGCCGGTAACGTTGTTTAGTTTGTATTTACCCGCGAACATTGCGGCCTCCCAAAGGACGCCAGCATCCTGTTCGCCATCCGACATCTGACAATAGACCCTGAATTTCCTGGCATCCATACGAGCCGCGTAGGCCATGCCTACGGCCTGGCCCAACCCCGCGCCAAGTGGTCCGGAGGTATTCTCCACACCTGGAAGCTTCTCCCGCTCGGGATGACCCTGCAGGCGTGAGCCAAGTTTGCGAAGCGTCCTGAGCTCTTCCAGCGGGAAGTAGCCGGCATGGGCCATCGTCGCGTAGTGGACCGGACAGGTGTGTCCGTTGGAAACGATAAATCGATCCCGCTCCTCCCACGCGGGGCGCTGAGGATCATGCTCAAGGATGTGAAAATACAATGCTGCGTATATATCCGACAAACCCAGCGGACCTGCGAGATGGCCGGATCCCGCCTCAATAAGCATCTCCACAATACTTTGACGAATTTCGTTCGCCTTCTTCTCTAGTGCACGTATCTTCTTTTCGGATATGTATTCGGACATGCAGAGCTATTCCTGGGGCGCAAGGATGGTTTTTTCCGTTCCCGTAATCTCGAATCCTTCACCGTCGGGACCGGACCCCTTCACGAATTCGGTCGTTATCTCCAGGCCGTCAGGACCCGGTACAAATCGAATGACTGAGCCATTACCGTTCCGATCGACACTGAAAAGTGTGGCGCTCTCCGGCGAATACTGCTCAAGGATGCTCTCCCAGCCGGCCTTCTCGATACTTTCTTTCGTATCATCGTCAACCTCAAATTCCGCCCGATAGGTTCGCCCGTCGGACTGCATGGTGATGACCGCGACATGCATACCGTTCCGCTCCTGCAATTCGTGCTCCTTGAAGAATGGCTGCCGTTCCCTTGTCGCGTACGCATCCCCCAAAAACTTGAGCTCGTTCAGTATCTTCTGAACATCTTCTTCGGGAATCTTATGGTGTGTTGCCTCTCCGGCAGCCTCAAGAGGGGTAGCGGGAATCTCATACGGTGTCGCCTCGGGGAGAATACTCGTGGCTTCCATGTTCTCCTTCTGCGGTAACAACTCCTCCTGCCCACGGGCCGTCCGGGCCTCTGCAGCACCCGCTGCGAACAGCATCGAACCAGCAAGAGCGATATGGCGAAGTACCCGCCAAGATTCAGGGCGCCTTTCTTTTTTTTCTTTCTTCTCTACTTTCGGCATTCCTTCGTTCATAGTGTTTCGGCTATTTTTAGTACATGCGCTACCAAACTATTTGTATACCCAAATTCATTGTCGTACCAGGAATAGACCGCACACAGATTCCCGTCGATGACCTTGGTCAGTGTCAGATCGGCGATAGCCGCATAGGGGTCTCCGATGATGTCGGACGAGACGATGGGTTCCTCACTGGTCCGGAAGATACCTCCCCATCGCTCCTGGTTAGCGGCTTTCCGGAGTATATCGTTAATCTCGTCTTCGGTCGTCGGTTTGGACGAAATAAACACGATATTCGAAAGCGAACCAACGACGACCGGAACCCGCATCGCAAGTCCGTCGAACTTATCGGTGACGGATTCGACCGCGCGACCGACTGCAATGGCCGAACCGGTACTGCCCGGAATAATGTTCACCGCGGCGGCCCTGCCTTTGCGCGGGTCGCCCTTGGTTGGCCCATCAATAAGCGCCTGGGTTGCCGTGTAGCCATGCACCGTGTTCAAAAAGGCCTTCTCGACTCCGACGGTCTCCGAGAGTATCTGCAGGAGCGGTGAGGCGGAGTTCGTCGTGCAAGAACCATTCGATGATAACGTACACGTCTTCAATACCTCTTCATTCACGCCCATCAGAACGGTACGCGCATCGGGACTATCTTGATCTTTTGCGGGAGCGGTCAGCACCACGCGCTTAGCGCCCGCCTCGACATGAAATCGTGCCTGCTCAAACTTTGTGAACACCCCGGTTGCCTCAATGGCGATATCTACACCCAAGTCCTTCCAGGGTAGTTTTTTCGGATCTTTCTCCTGCAAGAATGGAACCGGGTGTCCGCCAACCACGAGATAGCGAGTACCTTCCGCCTCCTTGATGGAGACCTCCTCATGATAACGACCATAGACGGAGTCATAACGGAGCAGGTACGCGAGATTCTCCAGGTCACCCAGATCGTTAATCGCGACGATGTTCAGCTTGGGCTCGGAAAGCGCCAACTTGAAGAGTGCCCTTCCAATACGTCCGAAGCCGTTAATTGCGATGTTGGTGACCATACGACTTCAGTATATCAAAGAAAAAAAACGCCACCGAACATGGTTATGCACGGTGGCGACGGGGAAACCCCAGAAGAAACAACAGCACTAACGGTGCCAGCACCGTTAGAAGTGGAAAATGCGCCAGAAAGACACTTCCGTACCGA
>Ga0214472_10001045_pt1 | contig 32124 bp, 28 predicted proteins | sample RVTome_6_FD_207662 | JGI IMG/M metagenome (GOLD analysis project Ga0214472, IMG submission 207662) | Soil microbial communities from uranium-contaminated site in the Upper Colorado River Basin, Wyoming, United States - RVT140D175 | ecosystem: Environmental > Terrestrial > Soil > Contaminated >...
GTTGGATTGTAAGAATGATTTCAGAGAGCATCAGAATTAAGGCGCAGTTTTACCATCTCGATCCAATGGAGATCGTATGGCACGGAAACTACCCCCGTTTTTTTGAGCAGGCCCGATGCGCACTGCTTGATAGACTGGACTACAACTATCCGCAAATGCGTGAGTCCGGTTTTGCATGGCCAGTCGTCGACATGCGCATAAAATATATTCGTTCTATGGTCTTCGCTCAGGAAGTAACCGTCACGGCGTCTCTCAAAGAGTATGAGAACAGGATGAAAATCGACTATCTCATTGCGGACTGCGACACAGGTGAGAAGTTAACGAAGGGCTTTACGGTCATGGTGGCTGTCGAGATGAAATCCAAGGAAATGTGTTTCGCTTCGCCCAAGGTTTTCCTCGATAAGGTGGCGGCGTATCAATGCGAACTTGGCTAGTCGTCCTCTCTCTCTTCATTGCATTTCCCGGTCTCGCCGAGGAGATGACCGCAGAGGTTCCTTCCGATCAGGCCCTGACGGGCCGATTTGTTCAGGAGCGGCACCTCAGCGGGTTCGATGTTCCAATAAAATCGGAGGGACGCTTTGTCATCGTTCCGCAAAGGGGGCTGCTCTGGCGTACGGAAAAGCCTTTTGAAACGGCATTGACCATCACGCCCCAGGGCATTCTTCAAACCGTTGCCGGCCAGGAGACCTTGAGGCTTCCCGCTTCGCGTTTCCCGGCAATGGGAACTCTTCGCGAGATACTCGAGTCCTCTCTTTCAGGGAATCTCGCCGTTCTTGAACAGCGTTTCGGGACGAAACCCGTCTATCAGGATGGACAATGGAGTCTGGACATCGAGCCGGATCAGGTGGCGGGGGGACTGCCGTTAAGAAAGATCCGGCTGGAGGGCAGCGTTTTCGTCGACCGGGTAGAACTGCAGCGCAATGGAGGCGACTTCGATGTCATTTCCTTCTCTGGTCAGAAAAAGAAAGCACTCAGTGAGCTCAAAGACGATGAGATCCCTGAGATCAAGGGCGGTTCGTGAAGGGGTCCGGCAGTTTTCTCTGGTTGGCGGTCGTCGCTTTTTCAGCCCTCTATGTTCTTTTTCGAATTTGGACGGGGTTCCCTCTTGAAACCAACATTCTGGCGCTTCTACCTGATCAGACGGAAGCCGCCTGGGTTCGCGAAGCCAAAGCCAGGATGGCCGATAAGGTCGCCCAGCGGGTTGTTGTTGTCGTGGCCCATGAGGAGTTCGACAAGGCGCGCGAAGCTATTCGAAACATAGTTGATGGTTTGAGCGGCGATGAACTGGTTCAGGCTGAAACCAGCGTCGCGATCTCCAGGGTCGAGTTGCTGATTTCGGACCTCTTCCCCTATCGCGCCGGATTGCTCTCTCAGACCGACAGAACCCATCTGACAGGCGGGGAGGGGCAGCTGGTGGCCGAAAAGGCGATGGCGCAGATCCTCTCACCCTTTGCCATAGCTGATGGAGCCATGATCAGACAGGATCCCTTCCTGATTTTCCCGCGCTATCTCGCGGGCCTTCCGGGAAGTTCATCAAAGCTGGAACAAAAAGAAGGGGTTCTGACCACACACGCGGAGGGACAACACTATATCGTTGCAACGCTGGTGCTGAATGGCGAAGCCTTCGCACAAAATTTTCAGAGGCGTTTTATCCCCCGTTTTGCCGAATTGGTGAGCGATCAGAAGACCCGTTATCCAAAGCTGAATGTCTTGAAAACCGGCGCGATCTTTTATGCCGATGGCTCAATTCGAAACGGCCAGAAAGAGGCTTCGACTTTCGGTGCGCTTTCGATCGTGGGCATCATACTGATGTTGCTCTTCATATTCAAAGGGGTGCAGCCCATATACCTGAGCCTGCTGGCCATTGGGGCAGGACTGGCCTGTGGTATGGCGGCAAGTATCGTTATTTTCGGTCGCGTTCACCTCATGGCCCTGGTGTTCGGTGCCGGGCTGATCGGCATCTCGGTTGACTATGCCATCCACTATTGCTGTGAACGCTTTTCCCGAGAGGCACTGAGCGCGCAGGACCGTCTGAAGATTGTGGCGCCTGGCCTCACCCTGGGCATGATCAGTTCCGTCATCGGCTTCCTCACCCTGGCCTGGGCTCCTTTCCCCGGCCTGCGGCAGATCGCTGTCTTTTCAGCCGTTGGCCTGGTCGCATCCTATCTGACTGTCGTTCTCGTTTTTCCGACCCTTGATAAAGCATCGATGCTCAGTGCTGATACCCGGCTGTTCAGCGCCCTGGCCAGGATCAGGACCCTGTGGCAGGGCGTCACGTCGAACATCAACAGCATGGTTCTGTTGGCGGTGGTTGTGGCGGGTGCGGGTGCGGGACTGAATTTTGTGAAACCGGACGATGATATCAGGAAACTGCAGGTTCTTCCCGCGGATCTCAGGCATCAGGAGGCGGAAATCCGACAGCTGAGCGGACTTGATAACGCCACTCAGTTTTTCATGATCTCCGGAAAGACGACGGAAGCCGTTCTTCAGGTCGAAGAGAAAGTGGCATCTGAATTGTCTGAGCTAGTCGCCCAAGGCAAGCTGGGCGACTTCAGTTCCGTAGCAAGAACTGTCCCCTCTCAAAAACGTCAGACTGAAAACAGGGCCCTTTTGAGTGACGCGCTGTTGAAACCTCATCTTTCCAGCTTTCTTCGCTCGATCGGCGGCAATTCTGAATTCGGCTATCAAGATGCAGAGCCGGGGACCCTGACACCACAGCAGCTTGCTGACAGTGGAGGCGCTGCTTTTCTGGATCTCCTGATCCTACAAAGCAGTGACCGGGCCGTGGTGCATATGGTGAGCCTCTCAGGTGTCCGGGACATACCCGCCCTGGAGCAGATCGGGCGGGATCGTGAAGACATCCGCTTCATGGACCAGGGGCGGGAATGGAGCTCGGTGATGCAAATCTACCGGGTGCGTGCTCTCTCGCTTCTTGCCGTCGCGGTCGGGCTTGTCTGGGCGTTACTGGGCTTCAGGTATCGGCCGCTACAGGCTGCAAAGCTTATCGCGGCCCCCCTCGTTGCCGTGGTTTCAACGCCTTTGATTCTTGCCGCTTTTGGCGGTTCCTTCACTTTTTTCAATGCCATGGCATTGCTGTTGGTCTTCGTGATCGGCCTCGATTACGCTTTGTTTTACGCTGAAGCGGCGGAAGATCATCGGGACATCAGTTTTTTCGCCAACGCTCTGTCGACGCTTTCGACGATCCTTGCGTTCGGACTGATGAGTTTCAGTCAGGTTTACGCGGTTCATGCGTTCGGAATCACGATTCTCGTCGGGATTACCCTGGCTTTCGTCTTTTCCCCGTTGGCAGCCAGGAACGCATGACTTATCAACGCCTCACGTTTCTTGCCTGCGTCTTCGGTTTAATTCTGGCGCTGGCGGCCTGCACCACGCCTTCGCCAAGCCCGCTACAGGAGGAGGTGTTCATCTCGCCGGATTTGCGTTTTGAATTGCCACCCTGGGCAAAGCCGGAGCGACCAGTGGAGGCCGCACAGGTCCTGACAGGCCGGTTCGGCGACAAAAGCTTTTCGTTCCAGGCGCGCCTGAGCCTTAATGAACAGCGTCTCAAGGTGGTCGGACTCGATCCGCTGGGGCGACGGGTTATTGATATTCTCTGGGACAGTCACGGGGTTACGGCCACGCGTGCCGCCTGGGCGCCCGAGGGTCTCAGAGCAAAGAATGTGCTCGCCGATATTGTTATCGCCTATTGGCCAGGTGAAATTGTCGAATCAGCCTTGATCGGCGAAGAGCCGCTTGTCTCCGACGTGGTTGGGCGGCGTGAGCTGAGCAGCAAATCAGGTGACGCTGTGGTTGTCAGCTACACCACGGACAGGCTGCAGGCATGGAACCAGCTGGTGAAGTTGTCTAATGTCGCCTTCGACTATGAACTGACCATTCGCTCAAGCGAGATCAAACCGTGAGTGCTTCTCTATTCCTCAATGACCTGGGTATCGTTAATCCGCTGGGATTCGGTAAATCGGAAGTGGCCGAGAAGCTGCTTCAAGGGTCTCAAAGCGGGATGAGGATTCGCGACGACCTGATCCCGGATCGATCCGTCTATGTTGGATCCGTCGTTGGCGAACTGCCGGAGATTTCCAGGGACCATGTGCCGCACGACAGCCGCAACAACCGACTCTTCCTCGCCGCTCTCATGGAAATTGAAGACAGCATAGAGGCGGCCAAGGAACGCTATGGTCGCGATCGGATTGCGGTAATTCTAGGGACCAGCACATCGTCGCTCTGTGACGGTGAGCGCGGGATCGGGGAAAAGGTCAGATCAGGCAGGTTTCCTGATGGATACGATTATGCGCGTCAGGACGCTGCAAGCATCTCGGAATTCACGGCCCGTTATCTCGGCCTGAATGGCTTGAGAATGACGGTCTCCACCGCCTGTACATCCAGCGCCAAAACTCTGGCTTCGGCCCGTCGCTTTATAAATGCCGGCGTCTGCGATGCCGCAATCGTTGGCGGTGCAGATACGATCTGCGGTTTTACATTGAACGGTTTCGATGCTCTGGAGTCCGTTTCCCCGGGCATCTGCAACCCCTTCAGCCGGAACCGTGACGGCATAAATATCGGGGAGGGGGCCGCCGTCTTCCTGGTGACAAGAGAGGAAGGCCCGGTCGAGATCAAGGGGATCGGCGAAACCTCGGACGCCCATCATATCAGTGCGCCTGACCCCGAGGGCACAGGGGCTTCACTTGCCATGAAGGCTGCCCTGACTCAGGCAGGAATCGAGTCGAATCAGGTCGGATATCTGAATTTGCACGGCACTGCGACACCGCTAAACGATGCTATGGAAGCGAAAGCCGTCGCCGATGTTTTCCAACATCCGGTATTGTGCAGTTCCACCAAACCAATGACGGGACATATGCTTGGCGCCACGGGGGCTAATGAACTGGGGTTCTTATGGCTTGCCCTGCAGGAGAGTTATGGCAAGGGTCTGTTGCCGCCCCATCTCTGGGATCATCAGCCTGACCAGAACCTCCCCGGGCTGAATTTCGTCGAAATTGGCAAAAAAGCTGACACATCATCTCCTTATATGATGAGCAATTCCTTTGCCTTCGGCGGCAATAATCTCAGTGTTCTTCTCGGCAAAGGTGGTCATGGATGAATCCCTGTCCCTATCCCATCGGCAACCTCCTTGCGCATGCGCCGCCAATGATCTTGCTGGATCAGATCGATGCCTATGACGAGGAGCAGGCCCAGGCAAGTCTGTGCATCCGAAACGATAGTCCCTTTATCCGTGAAGGACGGGTCCCGTCTTATGTGACCGTTGAATATATGGCGCAGGCCATTGCCGCCTACAGCGGACTTCAGGCCCTCGAAAAGGGCGAAGGCGTACGCATCGGATTCCTGCTCGGAACCCGCAGCTTGAAATTGCGGGTTCCCGAGTTGTTTGTCGGCGACAAACTTATCATTAACGTAGTCGCTCAGTATAACGATGGGGAAATGGCGGCTTTCGATTGTCGCACTGTGCGAGACGATGAAGTCGTTGCCGAGGCGACGATAAATGTTTTCCAGCCCAGCGATCCGTTACAAATGCGGGCTCAACAGTTAAGCTGACAGACTGAATATGAGCGGAAACGATCTAAGATCATGAAGAAACAGATTCTGGTGACAGGCGCCAGCAAAGGCCTCGGAAGAGCCATCGCATCACGATTGTCGCGTGATGGGTTCAGTGTTGTTGTCCACTATGGTCGAGACCGGGCCGGAGCGGATGATACCCTCGAAACTATTCACAAATCAGGCGGGCAAGGCCGTCTGATTCAGTTTGATGTTGCCGACCGTGGACAATGCCGTTCCCTGCTGCAGGAAGATATTGAAGCGAACGGTGCCTATTACGGCCTTGTCCTGAACGCCGGCATTGCCAGGGATACAGCTTTCCCGGCGATGGAGGACGATGAATGGGACAGCGTTCTCCAGACCAATCTGGGGGGGTTTTACAACGTCGTGCGTCCTGCGGTCATGCCCATGGTCTCGGCCCGGGTGGGAGGGCGCATCGTCATCATGTCGTCGGCATCCGGGGTTATGGGCAATCGTGGCCAGGTCAACTACAGCGCGTCCAAGGCGGGCCTGATCGGTGCGGCGAAAGCCCTGTCTCTGGAACTGGCGAAACGCAAGATCACCGTCAACTGCGTGGCGCCTGGCCTGATCGAGACGGAGATGACGGAGAATTTGCCGCTCGATGAGATCATGCAGTCCGTACCTCTGCGGCGGGTGGGCAAACCGGAAGAGGTTGCGGGGACGGTCGCCTTTCTCTGCTCCGAGGACGCGGGATACATCACCCGGCAGGTTATCTCGGTAAACGGGGGGATGTTTTGATGCGCCGGGTTGTCGTCACCGGAATGGGCGGGGTCACATCCCTGGGGAGCGATTGGGAAACCATCCGGGGGAATTTCAGGGCGGGCCGGACCGGGATCCGGCGCATGGCGGAGTGGGAGCGGTATGACGGCATGAATACCCGTTTGGCGGCGCCCGTTTCCGGTTTTAACGTCGAAGATGTCTATCCGCGTAAAAAACTGCGAAGTATGGGGCCGGTTGCATGCATGGCGGTCTACGCGACGGAGCAAGCGCTTCTCGACGCGGGCTTGATCGGTGATACGGTTCTGGGGTCGGGCAGGATGGGCGTAGCCTACGGGTCCTCCTTCGGCAGCACCAAGCCGGTCGTTGCCTTTGCCGAACTGATGTCGACAGGGGCATCGCGCAGTCTTACGGCGACCAGTTACATCAAGATGATGAGTCATACGGCACCTGTGAACATCGGCGTCTTCTTCGGGATAACCGGCCGCATTATACCGACTTCGACAGCCTGCACGTCCGGGAGCCAGGGAATTGGTTATGCTTATGAGACAATCAAGTATGGCCTTCAGGACGTTATGATTGCCGGTGGGGCTGAAGAGCTGTGTCCCACAATGGCTGCGGTGTTCGATTCCCTCTATGCCACCAGTACCCGGAACGATGAACCGGAGCTTACGCCGCGGCCATTCGACAGGGACCGGGACGGCCTGGTCATCGGAGAGGGGGCTGCTACCCTTATTCTGGAAGACTACGAGCGCGCCAGGGACAGGGGGGCGACCATTTACGCTGAGCTGGTTGGCTTCGGCACCAATTCAGACGGGAAGCACATCACCCAGCCGACGGCTGAAACCATGGAACTGGCTCTGCGTGCGGCCCTTGCCGATGCGGGGGTGTCATCCGGCGAAATAGGTTTCGTGAGTGGTCACGGCACCGCCACCGACCGTGGAGACGTGGCCGAATCCCAGGCCACCTATGCAGTGTTGGGCGGTTCAGTCCCTATTCATTCCCTGAAGAGCTATTTTGGCCATAGCCTGGGGGCAAGCGGGGCTGTCGAGGCCTGGCTTGGGATTGAGATGATGCGTGAAAACTGCTTCGCCCATACCGCCAATCTGGAAAATCTGGAACCAGCCTGCGCCGATCTCGATTATGTCGTTGGTGGCCAAAGAGAGATTGACGTCGAGTACCTGATGTCCAACAACTTTGCCTTTGGCGGCATTAACACCTCGTTGATTTTCAAGGCTGTGTAAAGTTATCGATGTGTAGGTGGCTTCACCAGTTCCCTGTGATAATCAGATTTTCTCTATATCGGAAATGGCTAACATCAGCGTTCATCTCTATGAGTTGCGTTAGCCTGGGGAATCTCGGTCAAAGGATATGAGAATGCGAAATCTTGTTTTGCTGATTGTTTTCGGCGTTTTTTTTGAGCGGCTGTGCGATAGGAAATACACATAACTATAACCTTGGCGATGCCAAGTTCGACCTGGAGTCGAAAAATACGGTTGCGGTGACGGTTGTCGATTCCCGAGCCTATGTTCTTTCAGGCGAAAAGACAGACGCTCCAGTTTGTTGGACTGTCGCGTGGCGGATACGGTAACCCGTTTGACATCACGACTGCCAGCAAGCGCCCGCTGGCTGAGGACGTGACGGACTCCGTCGTTACCGCCCTGCAAAAAGCCCGGAACAGCGCAATTGCTGTACCTGCGATCCCGAAGAGCAGCGTGGAAGACGCACGCGCGTTTCTCCTTAAGGCCGAGGCTGACCGCTTTGCGCTCTTGACGTTTCGTCAGTGGAAATCCGATGCCTGGTTCTCGATCGGCCTGGACTATGAAATGAACCTGGAAATCTTGAGCAAAGATGGGAGCGAGCTTGCCAGGACGTCTATAAGCGGGCATGACGATCTCGGCACTACAGTCGTTCCCAGAGACGTTCGTGTCGCTGCGGAAACGGCTATTCGGGACAAGCTTGAAATTATTTTCAACGAACCGGCTATCAAGTCTGCACTGGAATAAAATCTGGTGGGAAGGGGAGGTCGCGGACCTCCCCCGGCACAGCACAGATGGGTTTCTAACCTTTGAAGCAAAGTTCTGGAGATTGATCTGAACTCTCCTGTATAAGCCACATATTGCGATGCCTCAGCGACTGACTGTTTCCTTGCCTTCTCTGCCGAAGCGCGTGGCCAGGAAGCCGATGATGAAGCCGACGACCGCACCCTCGAGGGCGCACCGGAAGGGCGAGCTCATGAGGCCGTCCGGTCCGAAGAATGGCACTATGACGTAACTCATGGTGTCGTAGGCGAAGAACGTCAGCACGAAGTTCATCCAGGTGCCGATCAGCGGCACCCGGAACCACCAGGGCAGGGGCAGTTTCAGGATCGGGGCGTCAGGACGGCAGGTTACTTCTTTATCAGCCGGGCGATGAAGATCAACAGGCAGGCACCGGCTGTCGCGCCAATCAGAGATCCGATCAAGCCATGAAAGCCGATCCCTGCCAGGGGCAGAAGCCAGCCGGCAATCAGACCGCCTGCAATCCCGAGCAGGATGTTGGCGATAAGCCCCATTTCGGATTTCATGAGCTTTTCAGCGATGAAGCCGGCAAAGCCACCGATAATGATTGAGCCTAAAATCGAACCTATCATTTTCCTGTCTCCGTTGTATTGTCGCTGTTGTCGTTTACCGGTTTTCTGGCCGGCGGCAGCCGTTGCCCCTCCCGAGAGGCGGCATGCTGACGCTGAAGCAGGAATAACGGTTAATTGTGGCGGTGTCCGTCCGTAAAATCATAATGAGTCGTTTTTGTTCGAGCCAAACGGTCTGCTCCAGGAGGCCTGCCTGTATCCGGCGTGCCGTATGCCTGCCATGTTCCAGTTCGGCGTCAACTCACGATATTGAACTGTCCTGCCGTTACCTGCGGGATGAAATCTGTTCTGGATTTGTTCGACATTTCGTGTGTCGAGTGATAGTCTGATCCGACTGCCGGACTGGTTCTGCCGGCATCCTCTGCTTATCTCTTTATGCAGGCCTCCGCTGCGCGGCGCGCTTTTCGTCCGGGCTTCTGCGATAGGTTCTGTCACCGCCAACGGCGGTGGGTTTTTGCCAATACATCTGGAATGCTGTCCCATGTATGCTTTTTTCGAGCGCCTTTTCGATCCTCTTGCTCCGGCTTCCATCGTGCAGCCGCCGACGGGGGTGAGGGCGTTCTTCGAACACTATCTTCTGCCGATCAAGGGGCTTCTGATCGTGACGCTGCTGATCTCCGGCGTGGCAGCGATATCGGATCTGGCGCTCTATGCTTTTCTGGGCGTTCTGGTCGACTGGATGACCGCAACCAGTCGTGCGCGTTTTCTGGAAACCCATGGCACGATGCTCTGGGCCATGGGGTTCGTGGCTATCGTGGTGCGTCCGGTTTCGACACTGATTGCCCGGGGGCTGATCACCCTGACCCTGTCGCCGGGACTGACCAACCGCGTGCGCTGGCGCAATCATCGTTATGTGTTGCGCCAGAGCCTGGCGTTTTTTCAGAACGACTTTGCCGGACGGGTGGCGCAGAAGGTCATGCAGACCGGGCATGCTTTGCGCGAAGCCGTCATTAACGTGATCGACGGTCTCTGGCTGCTGGTGATTTATCTGGCGGGAACGCTGTTTCTCTTTTCCGGCCTCGACTGGCGTCTGATGCTGCCGATTGCGATCTGGATCGCCTGCTACATCGCCGTGATCGTCTTCATGGTGCCGCCGGTGCGGAACAGGGCGGCGGTGTTGTCCGAAGCCAACTCGGCACTGACCGGCCGGGTGGTGGACAGCTATACCAACATTCAGTCGGTCAAGCTCTTCGCCCATACCGAGCGTGAGGACGATTTCGCGCGCGAGACCCTGACCCGCCATACCCGTGCTTTTCGCATGCTGATGCGCTCGATCTTCGGAATGACGGCGTCGCTGCTGCTGCTCAATTCCCTGTTGCTGCTGGCGGTTGCCGGGCTGTCGATCCTGCTGTGGCTCGACGGCACCATTACGGTCGGTGCCATTGCCATCGCCATTGGTCTGGTGATTCGCCTGAGCCAGATGTCCGGATGGATCCTGCGGACGGTCGCCAATCTGTTCGAAAACGTTGGGACCGTGGAAAACGGTGTCGCGACGATTTCCCAGCCCAATGAAGTGATGGACGGACCGGGTGCCGGTGCCCTGCGAGTGCGCGACGGTGCCCTGCGGTTTGATGCTGTCCGCTTTCACTACGGCAAGGACAGCGGAGTCATCGAGGACTTCTCTCTGGATATCAAGCCGGGGGAAAAGGTAGGACTTGTCGGGCTGTCCGGCGCGGGCAAGTCGACGCTCGTCAATCTTCTGCTGAGGTTTTACGATCTGGAGGGCGGTCGAATTCTGATCGACGGCCAGGATATTTCCACCGTGACCCAGGCAAGCCTGCGCGCGCAGATCGCCATGGTGACACAGGATACTTCGCTGCTGCACCGCTCGATCCGCGACAACATCATCTATGGGCGGCCCGACGCCAGCGAAGCGGAAATGCGCCGTGCTGCCGAACTGGCGGAGGCCGCGAATTTTATCCCCAATCTGATCGATCGCAAAGGGCGTAAAGGCTACGACGCTCTCGTCGGCGAGCGAGGCGTGAAGCTTTCCGGCGGACAGCGCCAGCGGATCGCGATTGCCCGGGTGATCCTGAAGGACGCGCCGATCCTGGTGCTGGACGAAGCGACCTCGGCGCTGGACTCCGAAGTCGAGGCGGCGATCCAGAGTCAGTTGGAAAACCTGATGGCCGGCCGAACCGTTATCGCCATTGCGCACCGCCTGTCGACGATCGCCGCGCTGGACCGTCTCGTGGTTCTGGATCATGGACATATCGTCGAGCAGGGCAGCCACGCGGAACTGCTGCGCAGCGGCGGTCTCTACGCCCGTCTCTGGGAGCGTCAGTCCGGTGGCTTCCTGGGAATGGATGCCGAGGCAAAGGCGAGCTGAGTCTTCGGTCCTGCGCGGGGCAAGGCACCCGGGCCGGCAGACTTGATTAAGTGATGACCTGAAGCTGCCGGCGCAAGCAGGGAAACTCTTCGCAGACCCGTTGGTCTTGAGCTCTGTCAACGCGCCCGTGTTGCCGGGCAGCGCGCCGTGTCGGCGCTCCCGGTCCGGTGACGTCCGGGGCCATGCCCCCGTGACGGCACGGGCACCAGAACCGCATCGCACATTCGTTTTGTGCGATAAAATATGTATATAAATCAATTTATTGTGATACTATTCTTATGTGATACATAAGAGCTTTGAATAACGGCGTCACAATGTTTTTGACTTCCAATGCCAGGTCGTAAATACTGAACATCGTTAGAGGATACGAAATACGGCATTTCTCATTCTGAATATGGAATTCGAAATACAATGATTCAGCAGATAAGGCAGAAACCGGATCTCGTAGATGAGGTCTATGAAGCACTTAAGAGCGCCATTCTCATGGGAGACCTCGCGGAACTGGAGCCGATGGTTCAGGACGAACTGGTGGAAAAGCTGGGCGTGTCCCGGCAACCGGTCAGTCACGCGCTGGCTCTGTTGAAACATGAAGGGCTGGTGATCGAGCGCGGACGGCGCGGGTTGATGGTCGCACCAATAGATGCCGACCGCATCCGCGCGCTCTATCAGGTGCGCGGCGCTATCGACGGTCTGGCTGCCGGTCTGGCCGCCGGCCGAGCGATCTTCGGCGGGCTGAAGGCGGAGGAGCGGGAGCTGCTCGAGCAGGCGCTGGTCGAAGGGGCGGCGGCGGTGAAGTCCAACAGTATCAAGAAACTGGTGCGCGCGGATGTGAACTTTCATCAGGCGGTCTACGGCCTGTCGGGCAACGCGACGATCTCGGAAACGGCGCAGGGCGCCTGGCCGCACTTTCAGCGCTCTATGAGGATCGTTCTGGAAGACCCTGATTACAGGGAGCGCGCCTGGGAAGAGCACAGGGAGATCGCCGAGGCGATCATGCACAGCCAGGGGCGCCGGGCCGAAGAGCTTGCCAGGCAGCACGCCACTTCTGCTGGTGAAGCAACCTGGATCAGGCTCAGTCAGCGAACTGCGGCAGCTTAACGCTTTCGCCCGGCTTCAATCAGATACCGGACGTGCGCGCAAAGACACACCGGCAAGAAACACAAGGGAGGAAATGAGATGAAACTGTCCGCGGAACAGCTCAAGGAATTCGACGAGCAGGGCTATGTGTTTCTGCCGTCCTGTTTTTCCGAAACCGAAATTGCGGCACTCCGCGAGGAAGCGGCCAACATCTATGCGTCCGACCGCAAGGAGGTCTGGCGCGAAAAGTCGGGCGCGCCGCGCACCGCTTTCGCCGCTCATACCTACAACGAAGCCTTCCGTCGTCTCGGTGCCCATCCACGCCTGATCGAGCCGGTTTCGCAGTTGCTGGACGAGCAGGTCTATATGCATCAGTTCAAGGTCAATGCCAAGGCGGCCTTTACCGGCGACGTCTGGCAGTGGCATCAGGACTACGGCACATGGGCGCGCGACGACGGTATGCCCGAAGCGCGCGCGATGAACATCGCGGTCTTCCTCGACGAGGTCATGGCGATCAACGGCCCGCTGATGTTCATTCCCAAAAGCCACAAGAAGGGCACCATAGAGGCGGCCCACGACCTGGAGACCACGTCCTATCCGCTCTGGACACTCGATCAGGACACGGTGACCAAACTCGCCGAGGAAGGCGGGATCGTGGCGCCAACCGGTCCGGCCGGGTCGGTGCTGATGTTCCATGGCAATCTGGTTCATGCCAGCCCGCCTAACATCACGCCCTATCCGCGGACCATTGTCTATCTGACGCTCTGCGCGGTCTCTAACCACATCACGAAATTCCAGCGTGAGGAATGGATCGCGCATCGCGATTTCACGCCGATCGAACCGCTTGCGGACGATGCTTTGAGCGAGTTTGCACAAAGCCGGAAGGCCGTGGCCTGACCGCGGTTTCTCCGGTTTTGATCCTCTATTAATTTCTTCTGCGCACATTCGGCGCCCAGTCGGATAAAGTTCCGGATGGCCACGACGATATCCTTATTCTCAACAGACCCTAGACGAAGGATAGCAGCATGAATCTCCACGGGCTTCTCGCCGCAAGAGCGGCTTCGGGCAAAGCGGTGAGGGTCGGCGTCATCGGCGCCGGAAAATTCGGCACCATGTTCCTCAACCAGGTTCCGGCCACCAACGGACTTGTAGTGGCGGCGATTGCCGATCTCGATCCGGATCGGGCGCGCGCTGCCTGCCGCTCGGCCGGATGGCCGGAAGATCTGATTGCCGCAACGGCGTTTTTCGAGTCCGGTGAAGATCTCTGCCGGCGTGACGACGTCGAGGTGATCGTGGAGTCCACCGGTCATCCGGCGGCTGGTATTCGTCACGCCCTCACGGCGATAGAAAACGGCAAGCACATCGTGATGGTCAACGTCGAGGCCGATGTTCTGGCCGGACCCGCGCTGGCCAAACGCGCCCGGGCGGCCGGCGTGGTCTATTCCATGGCCTACGGCGATCAGCCGGCGCTGGTTTCGGAGATGGTCGACTGGGCCCGTGCCACCGGTTTCAAGGTGGTGGCGGCCGGGAAGGGCACCAAGTATCTGCCCGAATATCACGCGGTCACACCGGACGGCGTCTGGCCGCATTACGGTCTGACGCCCGAAGAAGCCAGGGCGGGGGGGATGAACCCGCAGATGTTCAATTCCTTTCTTGACGGCACCAAGTCGGCAATTGAAATGGCCGCCATCGCCAATGCCTGCGAGCTGTCGGTACCGGACGGAGGACTGCTGTTTCCGCCTTGCGGCGTCGACGATCTGGCCCACATTCTCAAGCCGGCTTCGGCGGGCGGACTTCTGCAGTCGTCTGGGACGGTCGAGGTGGTTTCCTCGCTGGAGCGCGACGGGCGGCCGGTCTTCCGTGATCTGCGCTGGGGCGTTTACGTTGTCATCGAAGCTCAGAACGACTACGCGGCGGCCTGCTTCAAACAGTACGGTCTCAAGACCGATGACAGCGGACGTTTCGCGTCGATGTATAAACCTTTCCATCTGATCGGACTGGAACTGGGAATCTCGGTGCTCTCCGCCGCGCTACGGCAGGAGCCGACCGGACAGACCAGAAGCTTCCGGGGCGACGCGGTGGCGATAGCCAAGCGCGATCTCAAGGCCGGCGAGACTCTTGACGGCGAAGGCGGCTACACGGTCTGGGGCAAGCTGATGCCCGCTGAACAGAGCGTGGCCGTGGGGGCGCTCCCGATCGGTCTGGCACATGGTGTGCCGGTGATCGCAGACATTGCAAAGGGCGATGTGGTCCGCATGGCGGACGTCAAGCTCGACGAAACCAGCGAACCGATGCGGCTGCGGCGCGAAGCTGAGGGCTTGCTGGAAGAGCGTGCGCTCCTGGCGGGGGCGGCGTAGTCACTGCTGCCGGCCTATTTCTATGTTGACTGGTCAGCGGTGCTTTGGTTGGGCTGAGGACCGTCCGCAGGCGCGGCTTTTCAGGCTTTTCAGCCTCACTTGTGCTTGCGTCTGGGCTTCGGAGGTACTGTAGGTGCGGCACGCGCATACATCGGACCGGGAGCTCTGGATGAAGAGTATCTCCACTGTCCTCTGAAGTTTTCCCATTTGTCTTTCGGCGTGGTCAGATCCAGGGTCATGGATCGAGGTTTTTCAGTATTCGAGACAAAGCCCATTCCCAGGTAGGAACCAAGCGCAGTTTCGTCCAGCGCCCAGAGTGTGAGAACGGGTGGTCGTTCTGCCACTGCGCAGTAATTGACGCCAAACTCGATCATGATCGACCCGCCAAATTCAGCAGCAGGATGAACGATCAGATCACTTATGTAGAGATCATTGCTGAAGATGGTCAGAATCATGAGCGCAATAGGGCTTCCTGCGAGTTTATACACACAAAGAATTTCGCTATCTTCAAGATCAGCGCCGATGAATTTGTCGCACATGATCTCAGCGTTATCGATGTTCTCATGACTGAGCCCGGTAAACTCCGGTTGATCTGGTAACCCGGTTCTATAATCCCGAATGTAACCCAACATTTGACTGCCGTATTTTCGGGCCCAGGCATTAGCGGCATTTCCTTCATAAACGACGATTGGCGGCGTGGTGGCCCATGTGTAGTTAAAATCTGGCATCCTGATTCCCCAACAAGTGTTTCACCGCGACCGCGATTCCCGTGACGTACTTCTCAAGTGCGATCCTGGAGACAGGTGTCGCTTGGATAGAATAGTTGGAAGCGATCCATTGCCGCGGCGACGCCGCTCTTTTTATTCCTGATTGTAGCGCAGTGCGCACCCTGATGCGAGATGACCGTTAGTATTTATTCCCGGCCATGACATGCAGCGTTCGGCACTGGACCCGGATCTTCCTGTTTGATCCTTGTTGTCGGTCATGATCTCTTCGCCTGAAATATACGGGAATGCTGTACCGGTGATGGGGCGAGAAAGACGTCGGGCATGAGACGATCAAAGCCTGTTCAGGGATTTGCGAAGGAAGCCGACGCCGTGCCGGTGCGTCTGCGTTCGGCTTCCAGTTCCAGAAGCTTTCTGTCCAGATCGCTTCGGTCGGCAACGCCCGACGGATTTTGCGCGCTCGGCATTGCTTCGGCGAAATGGAGATAGCGTTCCTGCGCCACCGCATAGAGACGGCGCAGTTCCTTCAGGGGATCGGCGTGATCGTCGGCGCGCAGGTCAAGCCAGGGATAGGCTTCGCCGCGATAGATCTTTATCGTAGCGGACTGTCGGCCACGCTTGTCGCCGCCGGCGGCTTCGCCGGCTTCCATAGCCGTCAGCAGTCGTTCGAGAAACGGCAGTTCGCTGTGGGCCTGATAGCTTTCCATCGTTGCCGCAACCACCTGCGGCCCGGCCAACATGTTTCCTGCCACCGAGACCTGATCGCCGACCAGATGCCCGGCCCAGTCGACACAGTTCCTGCCGGTAAAGGCGGCGTTGTCTCCCATGGCATTGATCATGTGAAGCTGTCGGCTGTCGCGCCCCTCATCGGCGGTGGTCAGACTTTCGATGATGTCCAACGGCGCCGCGCCCTCGGCCAGCCTCTCGAGCCCCTGGATGCCGTAATGTGGATTGACGAAGGCCTGGGTGGCGATTGCGCCGACGCCGGTTTTTATATGGGGTACCAGGGCGCCAACCGCGAAGAAGCGGCTGGCAACCGTGACCCCCAGGGCGTTGCTTTCAGGGTCGCGTGCGACAATGGACCAGGTCATTTATACATTCCTTTCCTGCTTGGTTGCCAACTCACAGGACGTTGCCCTGACGGACGGTCGTCTGCTTCATCGCCCGACGGCATAGGCCTGCATCAGCCGCGGGGTGGCCGCCGCCCGCAGGAGGCCGTCTTCGTCGCGCTTGGCCGCGGTCAGGCGGCCAACGCTCCAAGCCTCTGCCGCAGTGATGATGTGTCCGCGCTTTTCCAGGGATGCCAGGATCTCCGGCCCGACGTTCTCTTCGATCATGATGTGCCCGGGAGCGGCCGCGCGCGGATAGAAGGAACTGGGGAAATGCATGGTATGAAACAGCGGAAAGTCGATGCACTCCTGCAGATTGAGGTCGTGATGGACATGACGCAGAAACAGGATGAGCTGCCACTGGTCCTGCTGGTCGCCGCCGGGGCTGCCGAAGGCCAGGGTCGGGCGGCCTTTGTGGAGCGCCAGCGACGGGGTCAGTGTGGTGCGCGGACGTTTGCCCGGTGCCAGGGAAGAGGGCAGGCCGGGCGTCAGCCAGAACATCTGCGCGCGTGAGTTCAGGGCGAAGCCGAGGCCCGGCACGACCGGCGATGACTGCAGCCAGCCGCCGGACGGTGTCGCCGAGACCATATTGCCGTGGCGGTCGATCACATCGATATGAACGGTGTCGCCGCGCCGGTCCGACAGATGGGCCATGGTGGGCTCGCCAGCGCCGACACCAGTGCCGGTGTCGGGGATCGCCCCCTGCATCTTCAGGCCCTGCGCGACCTGTTCCTCGAAGCCGGGCACGATGCCGGGACGCTGTTCGTAGGAGGCCTTTTCACCGATCAGTTTGCGCCGCTCGTCGTTGTAGGCGTCGGAGAGCAGATGCTCGATCGGCACCGAGACGAAATCCGGATCGCCGTAGTAGGCTTCCCGGTCGGCGTAAGCCAGCTTCATCGCCTCGACCACCAGATGCACGAAGTCGGCGCCGACCGGATCCATCGACGAGATGTCGAAACCCTTGAGCAGGGCCAGCGCCTGCAACATGACTGGACCCTGACCCCAGGAGCGGGTCTTGGCGACGGTCCAGTTGCCGTAGTCGTAGGTCAAAGGGACGTCGTAACTTGCCTGCCAGCCGACCAGGTCGTCCGCCGTCAGCAGCCCGCCATGTTTCTCGCCGCTGGCGTCCATGACCACGGCGCTGCGGAAATAATCGCCGATCGCTTCGGCCACGAAGCCACGATAGAAAGCATCGCGGGCGGCGTCGATCTGCGCTTCGCGGCCGGATTTGCTTTCGGCTTCCTCCAGAATTCTGCGCCAGGTCGCAGCCAGTTGCGGGTTGCGGAACAGCTTGCCGGCCTGCGGTGCCTGACCGCCGGGCAGCCAGGTGTCGGCTGAAGTCGGCCATTCTTTTTTAAAGAAATCCCCCAGATCGGCGATGGTTGCGGCAACCCGCTCCAACATCGGATGACCGGTTTCAGCATAGTAGATCGCCGGTTCCAGCGCTTCGCGCAGGCTGATGGTGCCGTGATCGCGCAGCATCAGCATCCAGGCGTCGAAAGCGCCGGGGATGACGGTCGCCAGCAAGCCGGAGCCGGGGATCAGATCAAGACCCAGGTCGCGGTAGGCCTCGATGGTCGCGCCGGCCGGTGCGCCGCCCTGACCGCAGAGGATTTCGACTTTGCCGGTTTTGGCCGAGTGAAAAACGATGGGAGCCTCACCGGCTGGACCACAGAGATGGGGCTCGACGACCTGAAGCACGAAGCCCATGGCAACGGCGGCATCGAAGGCGTTGCCGTCTTTTTCCAGAATGCCGAAGCCGACCGCAGAGGCCAGCCAGTGAGTCGAAGTGGCAACGCCGAAGGTACCGACGATTTCCGGGCGGGTGGTGAAGTGGGACATAGGGGCTCCGAATGTTTCTTAAGTTTGAAGTTGCCGGTAAAATCAGAGGTCAGTTTTCCCTGGGATCCAGGGCATCGCGCAGGCCGTCGCCAAGCAGGTTGAATCCGAGTACGACCAGAAAGATCGCCGCGCCCGGCCACATCGCCATCCAGGGGGCCTGACTGAGAAAGTTCTTTGCGACGTTGAGCATGCTGCCCCAGCTGGGGGATGGCGGTTGCTGGCCGAGGCCCAGAAAAGACAGGCTGGCTTCGGCGATGATCGCGGTGGCGATGGCGAGGGTCGCCTGAACCAGGATCGGCGCGAAGACGTTGGGCAGGATGTAACGCAGGATGATCATGGGGTGGGACAGGCCAATGGCCCGCGCCCCTTCCACGTAGTCTTCGGTCTTGACGCTCATGACCTGACCGCGGGTCAGGCGCACGAAGATCGGCATGGCCGAAAGGCCGATCGCGATCATGGCGTTGGTCAGGCTTGGCCCGAGAAAGGCCGCCAGCGCAATGGCAAGAATGAGAAAGGGTGTCGCCAGCAGGGCATCCGTGGCGCGGGAGATGATGCCGTCAAGCCAGCCGCCAAAGTAGCCGGCGATCAGCCCGAAGGGCACGCCGATCAGCACCGCGATGGCGACCGAGACAACCCCGGCCAGAAGCGAGGCCTGTCCGCCCCAGATCATGCGCGAGAGGATGTCCCGGCCGAGCTCGTCGCTGCCGAGCCAGTAGACCTCGGACGGGGCCTTGCGGATCGCCGTCCAGCTTGTCGCGGTCGGATCATCGATCGGCAGGAAAGGGGCCAGCACGGCAATCGCAACGAAGAAGAGCACCAGGACGAAGCCCAGGGCCGCGCTTTTGCTGGATCTGAACTTTTTCCAGATGCGGCTTTCGTCGCGCGGGGCGGCCTCGGTGGGCAGGATGGAGGCGGTATCAGTCACAGGCAGCTCCCTAAACCTGATCCCGCAGACGCGGATTCAGAACCAGATAGGCGATATCAGCGAGCAGATTCATCACAATGAAACCGACAGCCGTACAGAGCACCACGCCCTGAACCACGGCGTAGTCGCGATTGAAAACGGCATCGACGATCAGTTTTCCGAAGCCGGGGATGGTGAAGATCTGCTCGGTCAGCACAGCGCCGGCCAGCAATTCGCCGAACAGCAGGGCGCTGAGGGTGACGATGGGCAGCAGCGCGTTGCGAAAGGCATGTTTGATGATCACGGTGCGCTCGAACAGACCCTTGGCGCGGGCGGTGCGGACGTAATCCGCCTTCAACACGCCCAGCATGGCGCTGCGGGTATGGCGCATCAGAGTGGCGGCCAGCCCGGTGCCCAGCACGAAGGCCGGCATGATCATGGTCTGGAGGCTCTTGACGGGATCTTCGAACAGGGGCTGGTAACCGGAAGCCGGCAGCCACCCGAGATTCACCGAAACCAGCAGGATCAGCATGATGCCGAGCCAGAAGTTTGGCACCGAAAGGCCGGATAGCGCGACGAAGTTCGCGAGGTAGTCGATCACGGTGCCTTTCTTGACTGCCGAGATAATTCCCGTCGGTATCCCCACCAGAAAGGCGATGATCATGGCCATCACCGCCAGCTGGATGGTGACCGGAAGCTTTTCCTTGATCAGTTCCAGAACCGGCTGGTTGGTGCGCAGGGAAATGCCGAAGTCGCCCCGCAGAACGTCGCCGATCCAATAGATGTACTGATAGATTACCGGATCGTTCAGATGATATTTTTCGCGCAGGAAGGCGATGACCTCCGGATCGCGGTCTTCGCCGGCAAGCATCATGATCGGATCGCCCGGCAGGAGTTTCTGCAGAGCAAAGATGAAGACCGACACCAGCAGCAGGGTCGGGATCGTGATCACTATGCGTCGGCCGATATATGAATACATGACGGTTTTCTGTTGTGCCTGGCGGGGTGTCGCCGACTTTGGATATTTTTGAAAAGTGAGGTCCGGCTACCTGCCGGACCTCTCAGGCTACCGTCAGTTAAGCTTGACGTTTTCCAGACGGATCATGCCGTCCGGATAGGCCGTGAAACCTTCGACCTTGTCGGAAAGAGCCCAGATCCAGGTCTGGTGATAGAGATAGACGATCGGCAGATCCCTGGAGAGGATCTTGCTGGCCGCATCGTACTTGGCCTTGCGAACCTTATTGTCCGTCGACTGCCGCGCGCCATTCAACAGGGCATCGATCTCCGGGTTGCAGTATTTGGAATCGTTGATACCGCCCTTGCAGGTCACAAACTGATGAATGTTGCCGTCGGGATCGACACGGCCGGACCAGCCGATCTGACTGGCCTGATAGTTGCCGGCGGACTGTTCCTGCAGCAGGGTTGCGAACTCGGTTGCCTTGAGTTTCACATCAAAGCCGGCTTCCGCTGCCATGGCCTGAACCACCTGCATCACCTGCATCTGTACCGGGTTGTTCGGAACCTGGACTTCGATCTCGAGTCTGTCGTATCCGGCTTCCTTCAAGAGCGCCTTGGCCCTGGCGACGTCGCGGACAGGCACCGGAATGCTCTTGTCATACCAGGGGCTGGACGTTGGGAAGGACTGGTTGCCCGGCTTGAAGACGCCTTCGAACACAACCTGGTTCAGGGCCTCCCGGTCGATCGACAGATCGAGTGCCTGGCGGATACGGGGATCTTCACCCAGCGGATTCTTTGCCTGCTCGCCGTTACCGATATTGATCGTGATGCCCTGGTATCCAAGGCTCACGGCCTCTGCATACTGCAGGCTGGAATCGGATTTCACCGATGCGGCATCGGGAGCGGCCAGGCGTTCCAGCATATCCAGATCGCCGGAACGAAGATTGGCGAGGCGCACCGTGGTGTCGGGGATCGGCAGGAAGGTTACCTTGTCGATGTGGATGGCATCCTTGTTCCAGTAGCCGTCGAACTTTTCGAGTACGATACGGTCCTGCTGGACCCGCTCGACAAACTTGAAGGGACCGGAACAGACCGGCGCCAGGCCAAGGTCGAGACCTTTTTCAGCCGCCGCGGTCGGCGAAAGCATCATGCCGGCGCGATCGGCCAACTGGGCGATCAGGGTGGCGTCGGGGGACGCCAGGGTGAACTTCACCTGATAGGGGCCAGCTACCTCCGTGGTTTCGATTGACGAAAGCTCGCTCTTGCGGCGGGATTCCGGCAGGGTCTTTGAGCGAACGATGTTGGCTTTTACCGCTTCGGCGTTGAACGGCGTGCCATCGTGAAAGGTAACGCCTTCCCGCAGGTCCATGGTCAGGGTCAGGCCGTCGTCGGACCAGTTCCAGCCGGCGGCCAGCTGGGGGATGATCTCCAGTCCCGGTGTGATGTCGACCAGCTTGTCGCACATGGCCGCATAGACGATCCGGCCGACGAAGGTTCGCGACTGATCCGGATCGAGAACGTCCGGATCTTCCTGAAGGCCGATCCGAAGATCGGCGGCGGTTGCGGGGGTGATCCCGGCAGCCAGGGCAGCCAGCATGGCCGCGAGTGTCAGCTTACGCATATCTGTAGTCTCCTCTGTTTGCGGGCGGTTCCTGTTATTGTGCCCATTGCCTTTTTTGGGGTTTTTCAGGGTTGCCCCCGGGCGTGGGGATCGTTTTTCCTCTCGCTCCAGGTGCGGTAGAGTTCGAACCGGCGTGCTGCGGCGTCTGCGCGTGCCGGTATGGCATCGAGGCCTGCGTTCGGGCCTTCGATTTCCTGCCAGAAATGACAGGCGATCCATCGGCCTTCGCCTGCGGACTCCAGTACAGGCTTATCTTTCGAGCAACGCTCCCGCGCATGCGGACAGCGGGTATGAAACCGGCAACCGGGCGGCGGGGCGGAGGGGCTGGGGACGTCGCCGCTCAACCCCTCTGACATGCGCCGCGCCGCTGGAAAGGGCACCGGAATCGCCGTCATCAGGGCCTGGGTGTAAGGGTGGAGCGGCCGGTCGTAGAGTACATCGGTCGGCGCAAGTTCGATCATCTCACCCAGATACATCACGCCGACACGATCGCTCATGTGGCGGATGACCGCGAGGTCATGCGCGATGATGATCAGGGTCAGGCCGAATTCGTCCTTCAGGTCTTCCAGCAGGTTCACGACCTGCGCCTGGATCGAAACGTCCAATGCCGAAACCGGCTCATCACCGATGACGACTTTTGGACCGCTGGCAAGAGCGCGGGCAATGCCGATGCGCTGCCGCTGTCCGCCGGAGAATTCGTGTGGATAGCGATTGGCGTGTTCGGCTCTGAGGCCCACCTTGCCGAGCAGCTGCGCGACCCGCTCCTGGCGGTCGGCGCGGGTGCCGATGCCATGAACGCGCATGGGTTCTTCGACGATGGCGCCGACCGTCATGCGCGGATTGAGCGAGGAGAAGGGGTCCTGGAAAATAAACTGAAGATCGCGGCGCAGGTCGCGCATCTCGCTGTCGGCCAGACCGCCGATATCCCGGCCTTCATAGAAGACGGTTCCTGCGCTGGGCGTCAGCAGGCGGATGAGCAGCCGCGCCAGTGTCGATTTTCCGCAACCGGATTCTCCGACGATGGCAAAGGTTTCGCCCCGTCTGATATCGAAACTAACTCCATCAACGGCGCGAACCGCTGCGGATTTACCGAACAGGCGGGCCGGCCCTGAAAAATGACGGGCCAGATCCCGGACCTTGATGATGGTATCAGCGCCTGCCTGTTGCTGCGGGGACTGTGTCATCGCGCCATACCCCCGACTTTCTGCTCAAGCGGAACCATGAAGCAGGCAACCTCGTGGCCGGTACCAAGGTTTGTCAGAGGAGGAGAAGCCTCCCGGCAGGTCTCTTCAACAAAGGGGCAGCGGGTTGAGAAACGGCATCCGGCGGGCATGGTATCGACGGTCGGCACCATGCCGGCGACCGTCACCAGACGGCCGATGCGCCTGGTCAGCGAGGGAATCGAACTCATCAGGCCGAGCGTATAGGGGTGCTGGGGGTTCTCGAAGATCTCGTTGACCGGTCCAGACTCGACGATACGTCCGGCATACATGATGGCAACCTTGTCCGCGACCTCGGCAACCACACCCAGATCGTGGGTGATCATGATCAGCGCCGTGCCGGTTTCTTCCTGCAGGTTCCGGATCAGCGCCAGAATTTGCGCCTGTATGGTCACGTCGAGGGCAGTCGTAGGTTCGTCGGCGATCAGCAGGCTTGGGTCATTGGCCAGTGCCATGGCGATCATCACCCGTTGGCGCATACCGCCGGAAAGCTGGTGTGGATATTCTTCCAACCGCTTTTCCGGCGCCGGAATGCGTACCCGCTTCAGCATCTCAAGCGCCCGCTGCTGTGCTTCCGCCCTGGTGACTTTCCGGTGGCGACGCACCGCTTCGGCAATCTGTTCGCCGACCGTATAGACCGGGTTCAGGGAGGTCATCGGCTCCTGAAACACCATGGCGATCCTGTCGCCGCGGATTTCCGATATCTCGGACCTGGGCAGCGACAGGAGGTCCTTGCCTTCGAATTCCGCGGTCCCGGACACGATCTCGGCGGGCGGTGTCGGCAGCAGTCCCATGAGGGAGAGGGCGGTCACGCTTTTACCGCAGCCGGATTCTCCAACCAGGCACAGGGTTTCGCCCGGGGCGACTGAAAAGGACACATCGTCAACAACGTTTGCGCCGGTGCCCTTGAAGCGGATGGAGAGATTCTCCACTGAAAGGACCGCTGTTTCGCGCTCCGGCATTGTTTCGGGCGCGGGAAGGGTATGGCGCGCGGGCTCAGGATGCATGACTTGTGCCTCCGGCCGTCACCGCCAGCAGACGCTCGTGCAGGGCCAGAATATGCTTTCGCATGGCGGTCTCTGCGCCTGCCGGGTCACGCCGCTCGATGGCGGCGACAATGGTGCTGTGATGATCGCTATAGAGCATCTGGCTTTCACGGCTGCGCGCGAGTTCGCGAATGTTTCGCCAGGCCGGATCCTGACGAATCTTGTCGACGATATTGAAGAGGGCGAGGAACAGTGTGTTGCCGGCTGTCTGTGCGATATAGCGGTGCAGGGCGCTGTCCCAAAGTTCCCGGCTGTCCGCATCCTGTGCTTCGCCCAGCCGGTTTGTCAGTTCGCGCAGATGTCTGATGTCGTCTTCGGTGGCGCGCAGGGCGGCCAGTTGTGCCAGCGCCGGTTCGATCCGCAGCCTGACTTCCATGACCTCGAGGAAATTCGAACGGCTGGACAGTCCCTCAAGTCCCGCGCCCTGCCGTTCCGGGGCGGGGCCAACGTAGGTGCCTGAGCCCTGCCGACGCCAGATCCGGCCTTCGGACTCGAGGACTTCCAGTGCCCGCCTGACCGCACGGCGGCCGACACCCAGTGTTTCGGCCAGCTCGCGCTCGGTCGGCAACTGCTGATCCGTGGACGAGAGGTCGCCGTCGAGCATTCTGCGCAGCCCTTCAAGGGCCAGACTGGAGTTGCCGGTCGCCGATCTGCCGGGGACGGACTTGTCAGCCGGGACATCGCCGGGTGCTGGAGCCAGGGGCTCCTGGTGGCTGTCGGATGACATAAAGTGCGATCTGTTTGATGGGAACCAATATTAATTGATGCCATCATTGATTCCAATTGGTCCGGATGCAAGGACTCTTGTCGGGTATCCGGGAATGCCGAAAAAAGTGACAGAAGGCGCTTAAAAATATGGCTTTCCATGAGGGTTGTGCTGTTTTCATCAAAGACGCAGGCGAGATTTTGCCGCCGGACAGATGACGTTGTTTTTCTTTAAATTTCTGGAACCAATTATTATTGGTTCGGATTTGCTCCTGCGTGAAAAGACCTGCGCTGACGGGAGGCTGCGTCGCTTTGGACCCTTGAAACAGAGCTAGGAAGGGCAGGAACCGGTGGGCGTCGCAGCGGGCAGGCGGTCGTGGAAGAATTTGTACCAGCTCAGATATCTGAGGCGGGATGAGCCGGCCGAACGGGCCATTGCGTCTTCGCTCGTGCAGTGGGCCAGCATTTTCTCGCTGTCATCCAGAAACCTGCCGATCAGATCCCGGCTTTTGGTAAATTTCGCAGGTTTGAAGCTGTTGTCGAAATAGTCCCGGCGGGTATCCTGTCGGCACACCAGCTGGTCCAGTGGAGTGGGTTCGCTCGCGCAGGCGATGGACATAGCGGAGGCTGTTGGACAGCCGGCATCGCCCGCTTCGCAGCCGCAGATGCCCTGTTCGATGCAGAGTTGCCCGCTCTGCTGCACCGCCCAGACATTGAAGATCGCGGCGGTTGTAGCGAGATAAATGGCTCCCTGATCGACATCGGGATCCGCCAGCTGGCCGGATCCGGCGGCGGCGGTCAGGCCTTCGTCGATTTCATCCGAAGCCTTTTCCAGCCTTTGAGCAGCCTGATCGACGTCCTTCGGTGGCGCCGCCGTAAGATCGCAGACCACGCGCCACCCCTCTACCAGGGGACCGAAGTATTCGGCAAAGAGGTAGTCGCGGGTAAGCTGCCCGGTCTTAGAAACCAGCATCTCTTTGGCGGCTTCGACGTCGCTTTTTAAAAGAGCCGCGAGGCCGACATTGCCGACCTGCAGATGCATCATGGCATCCAGAACTGTCAGATGCGCGGCCTCGGCCTGTTTGGTCCCGAACTTCACCCGGTAGGCCCGGATGGCGGTGCGGGTCTTTGAAAAGGTCGGTTGGGTCGCTGCCTCAAGGTTCGACAGGCACTGCGGCTGCTCGGCGCGCTCAGAAAGAAAAAGCTCGGCGAATTCCTGCCGATAGATGTCGTGGATGTCGCTGAGCGCATCCTGCTCGGGGAGGACTGTAGCGCAACCGGACGCTGTGACTGCGAGGATGACTGCAATAATAAGTGGCAGGAATTTCTGCATTGTCTGGACCTCTGGTCAGACGATATCGAGTTCGGCGATTACGCCGCTGATGAAATCGTCGAATGTCTGGTTGCCGCCATCCACAAGTGCAAAGGGTGCGCGCAGATAGCTGAGAACAACGCGTTCGAGAAAGCGGGGCAGATTCTCGGCGTCGATTGTTTTTCCGATTTCGGCGTTGGCCGCGTTCAATGCCATCCTGAGAACTTTCGCCACCTTGTTCTGTTCGACCGCGCCGCCGGGCAGAAGTGTGGCGCCCCTACGCGCCACGGCGGAGAGAATTTTGCGCATGGCTTCGACCAGAACCGGGCCCGAGAGCAGTCTTGAGGGATCGCTGGTCAGCGCATCCAGGATTCCTGTCGCCAGCGGTTGGAGGATTTCGGCCTGCTCGAATTTTTTCCAGACGGCGGGGTTTGCGGCCACGGCCTGAATGGAAGAAATCAGCGCGTCCTTTCGACCCGCTCTGCTCAGCAGTGGCTTGATTCCTTCGCTGCCCAGAACGCTGCCCAGCGTCGCCAGGACGGCCCTGAAACTGTCGTCCATTTCCGCCAGCGCCAGACTGTCGGTGGCGGCACGAAGGGCTGCATCGGTAATGGCGATGACGTCTTCGCCCTGCAGCCCGTCCGGGATGGCCTTCCCGGCGGCTTCGAAGGCCGCACTGACAACCTGAGTCGCAAAGGAGCTGTCGCGGGCGACAAGATCGGGATGTTCCGACAGGACCATCAGGCTTTTCGCTACCAGATCGCGCAGTGTCTGTTGGTCGAAGGTTTCCTTAAGCGGCGTTTCGGACAGTGTCTTTGTCAGCCCGGTCACCAGATCGGTTACGAAGGGGGACAGGCCGGTCTCGGTGGCGAGGGCGCTCGGGTTGGCGGCGACGGCGTTCAAGGCAACCTTGTAGATTCCGGCATAGATCCTGCCGCTGGCTATGTCCTTGAAGAAGTTGTTCGTCGCCGCCTGCTCGCCGATACTGCCTGCGATTGCGGTTGCGACGGCGGTGATCAGAGGGCGATCGCCGATTTTGCGTTTCAGAACACCTTCGACATTTTGCGCAGCGGCGGCGAGGCCGGCCTCGATCACGCCGAAGATTGCCGCTTTATCGCCGTCCAGGATTTTCGGAAAGTCATCTGCGAAGACATTGAAAGTAGCGGTGACGACGGCTCTTGCCGCCTGATCGGAGGTGATGAAGGACGGGTCGCGCGCGACCTGCCTGAATACGCTGGAAACCAGATCCTCGAAGCCGTCGGCTGTGATCAGGCGGGCAAAGAATTCGTCGGCCTTTTCTTTCTTGCCTTCGTTGTCACCGGCCTGTTCCCGTTGGGCGGTTCGCAAGTCGCTGAGGGCGCCGAACAGGGCTTTCAGCGCCGCTTTGTCGGGAACAGAGTCTGGATTGTCGAGCGCGGCGAAGAGGGCCGAACCCAGGAGGCTCTGATAAATGCTCCTGATCGAGAAATCATCGAAGTCCTGTTTGACCGCAAACTCGGTGATCAGAGATTCGACCAGCACCCGGGTTCGCGGATTGGCGATGAAGGATCCGGCGTTTTCTCCCAGGAATTCCAGTGCGGTATCGACGGTTGCCAGTGCGAGGCGTGTGTAGACCGGATTGCGCGACAGACGCTGGGATTCGACGATGTAATAGGCCAGCCGCATTTCCTCGTTCGGCCCGGAACTTGCCAAAGCCCGCAGTTTGCCTGGACTGGCGCCTTCGTCCGCGAGTAACACTGTCGGGACGTCCGCTGCTTCGAAGTAAAGCGCATAGCAGCGATTCAAACTGGCGGCAGGCGGATTCTTACCGCCTTCCACGGCAGCTCTGACAACGTCGAAATCGGTGACGAGATTCTGTGCATGCAAAATCGCCACGCCATTAGGCGATTCAAAAAACTTCCACATCTGTCTTAAAAACCGGCTGCGGTCTTCGTGCTTGGGTGCGGGCGGCAGGCGAAAGGGCAGTCCCTTGGTTGTCTCGTTGAGGGACAATATGGTGTCGACACGGCCCCGGTATTTCAGAACTGCGGTGATCGCAGACATGACAACGGATACAGGTATCACCATGCTGTCCCCCTTGCTTCGTCTCCGGCTTTTTCAGCCGGACTTCCTGGTTGTTGGCTGGATAGTGCGGTGATTCTCTTCCAGCGTTACGCGGCTTGCCATTTTACCACAGATGCCTGCGGCGGCGGTGCTCAGGGAAATCATGATCTCAGACGATAACTCTTTCTCCGGCCCTGAAAGCCCGCTGGAAGCTGTCCAGGCCATGACTTCCGCCATTGACCAGACGCCGGGCGCTGCGCAGATCGTTGCGCACCAGGGCCTCCTTGATGCGACGTTCCTTGTCCTTCAGGAAGGCTGCGAGAATGTCGGCGGCTATCTCGGGCTCATTCGCCCGGTCCGGAGTCTCGACCAGACCGTTCCCCAGACCGATCTTTTCTCCGATGCGGCGGTAATTATCGCGCCCGGTCAACTGGATGTAGCCGCGACCCTTGAAGAGATCGCCATCCGGCTTTCCCTGATTGCCGAGATCGCGGCGATTGTCATAGAGGTCGAAGGGGTGTCCGCCCGGCGAGGTGTTGAAGCGTGAGCGTCCTTCCGAGATCGGAAGGAAGCCGGCGGTTTCAGCGCGGATGGTCGCAAGGGCCATCAACACCATCGGCTTGTCCGCTATGTCGGACGTGACCAGTGAGTTGAGAACCGGCGGCAGATTGGTGACGATGTTGGCACGCGGGGTGGCGGGAAACATTTTTTCGACCCGCTCAACCGTTACATTCGCGATGACAAGCGGGGCATCCGGTTTGATTTCCGCCGACAACTGGGACAGCGTTCGCGGGCCAACGACACCGTCAGCCAGCAGGCCTTCGCTGGCCTGAAAGGCTTTAACCGCGATTTCCGTCGCCGTGCCGAAATGGCCATCGATTGCGCCGGGGCTGAAGCCTTTGTCCTTCAGCTTTTCCTGAAGCCGCCTGACGTCTTCGCTGCGCATTCCCCGTTTGAGTGTTGCCATTCTTCCCCGCCGCCACGTTTATTTGTATGCGGTCGAATTATATCACAACTGATACGGGGCGGTGACGCTTTTGTGTACCCCGGTTCGATGGTTTTTTTTACCGGCGCTGCGTCGACCGGCTTGGCGAAGCCGTGAAAAGCTTGTCAGTATGGCGGTGCTGCGGTTGCGCTGTAGAGCCAGAGAAGGACTCCGCGTTTGTGTCGCCGCTCATGAGTTCAGGGTCTGCAACAAAGTGATGAAATCCAATGCTTAGTCAGGAATCCGTTTTGGCCGAGCTTCCACCTGAACGGAACATTCCGGCCGCCTGGTATGGTGCCGATATGGCGGGGCGCCGCGCGGAGTGGCTTTACGAACTTTCCGGCGCCGATATCGCCGAACTGGAAGCAGCGCTGTCGCAAACGATCGATAAGGGTCTGGATATTGCCAGGCTGACAAAAACCGATTTCCCTCTGCCCGCCCTGGGAAGCAGATTGGAAGCGCTGCGCAAGGAACTGATCGAGGGGCGGGGCTTTGGCGTTCTGCGCGGTCTGCCGGTGGCGCGCTACAGTCAGCGCGAAGCGGCTGTGATCTTTTTCGGTATCGGTTCTTATCTGGGAACGCCACGATCGCAGAATGCACAGGGACATATGCTCGGTCACGTGCGGGATCTGGGACTGAAGAGCGACGATCCCGACGTGCGGATCTATCAGACCAGCGCGCGCCAGACCTTTCATACCGATTCCAGCGATATCGTCGGCCTGCTCTGCCTTAAGGTCGCGAAGGCCGGCGGGCTTTCGGTTCTGGTCAGTGCGGTCACGATCTTCAATGAAATGCGGCGAAGCCGGCCTGATCTGCTGGAACGCCTCTTTGATCCGATCGCAACCGATCGGCGTGGGGAAGTTCCCGAAGGCATGAAACCTTTTTTCCAGATACCCGTCTTCTCATGGTTCGAGGGATTTCTGACATGTCTGTACCAGCGTCAGTATATCGACTCTGCACAACGCTTTCCCGATGCGCCGAGACTGACGCCGGCGCATGTCGAGGCGCTCGATCTCTTCGACGAGCTGGCCAACGATCCGGATCTGAACCTGGCAATGCAACTCGAGCCCGGGGACATGCAGTTTGTCTACAATCACAGTCTGCTGCACGACCGGACGGGCTTTGAGGACTGGGCGGATCCCGCTGCGCGACGCCATCTTCTGCGTCTTTGGCTGACGGCACCGGGCGACAGGCCCTTGCCGCCCGTTTTCGCTGAGCGATTCGGCTCTGTGGCGATCGGCGACCGCGGCGGGATTGTCGTCCCCGGCACGACGCTTTGCGTTCCGCTGGACAGGCCTTAGCAAGGACGCCTTTTTCGTCTTTCGCATTTCCTTGGCGCTTGTAAATTATACGTGTTCGTACAATATTGTTACTCTGAGCCAGGAAGGCGCAAGGACGCCCCGTAGAGGGCGATGCGGAAGCTTGATCTGTGGCATGCAGGTTTGAAGGCCACGCTCCACTTTGCCGTCAGATCGAAGTTTTCGCCCATTTGGAGCGACAACAATAGACAACCTGTCCTCGCAAAACTCACCGCCGTATAAAATCAACCTTCAGCCTGGAGATCTTCTGTTCCGCGAAGGAGAGGCGGGTGAGCGCGCCTACGTGGTGGAAGACGGTGTGGTCGAGGTCGTAAAGCAGACCTCGGACGGCACGGTGACACTGGCCCGGCTCGGTCATGGCGAAATCGTGGGCGCGATGGCCCTGCTGTTCGACCATGCACCGAGGTCGGCCACGGTCGTTGCCGTGGTGGCGACTACATTGCTGTCCATCGATCGGGTTCAGATCGATGCGAAAATCCGCAATGCGGATCCGATCATTGCCCTTTTGATCAATACATTGACCAATCGCCTGCGTTCCATGCAAAGCCTCGTCGGTGCACCCAGTCTGACACAGACAGTCGCCGGGCCGGGAGAGGGGGCGCTGCTGTCAGCACGGGCGGGAACCGAAGATGTCCGGCAGATTCTGCACTTCGAGCGTCAACTGATCGCGGGGCTCGAAAGCGACCAGTTCTTTGTCGAGTTTCAGCCGATCGTGGGACTGAAATCAGGCGATCTCGCAGGGTTCGAGGCTCTGGTGCGCTGGCGTCATCCCGATCTTGGATACATTTCCCCCCAACGTTTCATCCCGGTTGCGGAAAATCTTGAGGCCGTGGTCCATCTGGACCGGGAGATCATTGCGAGAAGTCTTTCTTTTATCACAGAGGCCAACAGGATCCGGCGCGAAGCCAGTTTGAACAAGCGGGATTGCCCGCTGATCCATGTGTCCTTCAATCTTTCGACTGTCCGGCTGTCCGACGGCAGTGTGATTGGCGATATTGAAGCGGCCCTGGTCGAGAACTCGGTCGATCCCGCGATGCTGAAGGTTGAAGTGAACGAACAGGTGCTGATTCGCGATGCGCAGCAGGCAATTGCCATTCTCTCCGAACTGCGTCGCCGCGGGATTGGCGTCTTGCTCGACGATTTCGGGACCGGATATTCTTCGCTCAGTTATCTCGCGCGCCTGCCGATCGATATCCTGAAAGTCGACCGGAGTTTCGTCAAAGCCATGACCCGCTCGGCACAGAGCAAGACCATACTGGCGTCGATCTGTGCCATGGCCACGGCGCTGGGCAAGGAGGTCATCGCCGAGGGTATCGAGAGGCCGGAGCAGGCGGCAATGCTGAGCGAGATGGGCTGCTCTTTCGGGCAGGGCTATTACTTCGCTGCTCCGATGGCGGTGCCCGAGGCTCTGGATTTTATCCGTAACGCAAAGCCCGCACACTAACGTCCGGTAACAGAACGGTTCACGTTCCGGATCGCCTATTGTCCGGTCCAGACGCCGGTCCGGTCGTCAGTGCCGTTCGTCGTGGTTGTTCATGATCGCCGCAAGCGCTGCGGAGGCGAGGCGGGCGGCGGGAGGGTCGGCCCGGCTGGTCAGCAGAATCGGAACCTTTGCCCCCAATACGATGCCGGCGGCGCAGG
>Ga0214472_10001047_pt1 | contig 32113 bp, 39 predicted proteins | sample RVTome_6_FD_207662 | JGI IMG/M metagenome (GOLD analysis project Ga0214472, IMG submission 207662) | Soil microbial communities from uranium-contaminated site in the Upper Colorado River Basin, Wyoming, United States - RVT140D175 | ecosystem: Environmental > Terrestrial > Soil > Contaminated >...
ACCCCATCCCGACTCGCCCGCGGCGTTGGGGACGGCGATTGGCGTCGTCTTTACCCCGCGCCGACACCACAGGGGGCCGGTGAACTCGGCTGGCAAGCGACGTGCCGCCGGCCACGAGGCGCTGCGGTTAGATCTGGATATGACGAGGACCATCAAGACAATACGCCTCGACCGGGGCGGCGATATTCTTCAGATGTTCGGGCGCCAGACGCTGCAACGGGAAGCGGTCGCCCAGGCGCCGGGCGGTTTCGGGTCCGATGAGAATATCGCCGGGTTTGGCGAGCTCTGCCAGGCGGGCCGCCAGGTTGGTGACGGGCCCACTGGCCGTGAAGGTCCAGCGCGTCCCATGCAGCCCCTCGAAGCACGTCGAGCCCACCAGGGCGGTGCCGGAGTTGACCCCCATATGCACGGTCAGGGATTGTCCAGTATTATCGGCGTTGAGCGCCGTGGTGATGGCCATGAGCGCCAGGGCAGTGTCCACGGCGGTGATCGCATGCGCCGGGTCTTGAAAGATGGCCATGAAGCCATCGCCAGCGGTTTCGTTGATATCGCCGCCCGCCTGGTGAATGCGATCCAGGAAGGCGGAAAAATAACGCTCCACCAGGGTATTGAGCCGTTCTGGTGCCAGGCGTTCGCTCAAACGGGTGTAGCCGCTGATGTCGAGAAACAGCACCGTAACGTCGCGCTCACGTTTGGCGAGCTCAGGCGCTTCAGGATTGGCCGCCACCAGGCGTTTGACCGCTTCGGGTACGAACTTGGCGAAGTGATCCTTGATGCGGCGCAGCTCTCCAAGTCTCTGGTCCATCGTGGCTTTGAGCCGTAACGTGGTTTGCAGACGGGCGCGCAGCTCGCGCTCATCCACCGGTTTGGTGAGAAAATCGTCGGCCCCGGCTTCGATACCTTTGACACGGTCTTCAACACTGCCTAAGGCGGTCATCATGACGATGGGAATGAGGCGGGTGGCGTCGTTTTCTTTCAGAGTACGACAGACCGTAAAGCCATCCATGAGCGGCATCATGACATCGAGCAGAATCAGGTCGGGGTTCTCAGAGGCCACTTTCTCCAACGCTTCTTGCCCATTGGTGGCGCTGATCGTGTCATAGCCGAAATCTTCCAGTTCTTGTTCAAGATAATCGATGTTGAACGGTTCATCATCGACGATCAAGATTTTGGCGCGCTGGCGCATGGGGGCACTCCTTGCCTACGCCTTTCCGTCGTTGCCAAGAAAGGCTTGCAGTTTCGCAAACAGCAGGTCTTCATCAATCGGTTTGCTCAGGTAGTCATCACACCCGGCAGCTTTGGCTTTTTCCTCGTCGCCGCTCATCGCATGGGCCGTGAGGGCAATAATCGGAATGTGTCGCAGCCTCGCATTGGCTTTGAGACGACGCGTCGCTTCCCAGCCGTCGATGACAGGCAGGGACAGGTCCATAAGAATCAGATCGGGGCGCTCCTGTTCTGCCAGTGCCAGGCCCGCCGCACCGTCAGTGGCAGTGTGAATGGTATAATCGTCCTCGAGCAATTGCACCAGTAGATCCAGATTGAACTCGACGTCTTCGACGATCAGGATGGTTTTCATACCGTCATACATCCTTGCTCGTGGCACGGTAGGCCAGGAGGGCGGCACGGACTTCCTGGATGAGTCCATCGCGTTCGAGCCCTTGCTTCTGGATCACGGTGCGTACACGGGCGTGCAGCCGTGTCCGTTCCTCTACCGTGCAGGTTTTGGCGGTCAGAACCAGCACCGGGATGTCGCGATAGCGCGGTGTCTGGTGCAAGTATTCTAGCACACCAAAACCGTCCAGTCGTGGCATAAGCAGGTCGAGCAGAATCACATCGGGTTGGCGCTGCGCCATGGCCTCTAGAGCCGCCTGGCCATCGACAGCAGCCTCAATCTCATACGGTTGATCGTCGAGGAGTTGGCGCACGAGATCGACCACATAGGGGTCGTCGTCAACGACAAGCAGGTGATGGTGCGCTGGCGAGATACGCCGTAAGGTCGCCAGAATGGTCTCACGGTCAAAGGGTTTGAGCAGGTAATCGAAGGCGCCCAGGCGGTAGCCCAGCTCCTTTTGGTCGACAATGGACAGTAGCACCACCGGAATATCACGGGTAGAGACGTCAGTTTTCAACTCGTGCAGAACCTGCCAACCATCTTTGTGGGGCATGAGGATGTCGAGGATGATGGCAAATGGTCTGAGCTGCTGGGCTTTCTGTAACCCTTCTGTGCCGTGCAAGGCGCCGATCACCTGATACCCTGCCTCGGTGAGATTCTCCTGCAGGAGGTAAATGACGTTGGGATCGTCATCAATGACCAGCACTACCGGGTTATGCTCTGGAGTGACAAAGGATTCCGCAGGCGCTGGGAGGTCCGTCACCCGTGCCCCTGGTTCGGCAGAGGGATAGTGCTGCGGCAGCATCACGACGAAGGTCGAGCCAACTCCCAGAGTGCTTTGCACCGCAATATCTCCGCCCAGGAGGCGGGCGAGGTGTCGACTGATGGCCAGTCCCAAACCGGTGCCACCATATTCGCGCGTGGTACTGGTGTCCACCTGATGGAACTCTTCAAAGACGCGCTCCAATGCCTCCTTGGGAATGCCAATGCCGGTGTCGGTAACGGCCATGGCGAGCACGCCGTTGTGGCAGCGGGCGCTCACGGTAATCGTCCCGGTGTGGGTAAATTTGGCCGCATTGCTCAGGAGGTTCATCAGGATTTGCCTCATCTTGTCGCGATCCGTCAGCAGCGTTGGCAAGTCGGCTTCGACCTCCTGCACGAGCCGTACATGCTCGCTCTTGAGCATCGGTTCGACGGTGTGCAGACACTCGGCGACTATGGGCTCCAGAGCGAATTCCACAGGATAAACCTCGATCCTGCCGGCTTCGACCTTGGCCAGGTCGAGAATATCGTTGATCAAGAACAGCAAGTGCTCGGCGCTCACCAAAATCTTTTCCAGGTTTTCGTACTGGCGTGGCGCCAGAACCTCCTTGGAACGCCGCATGACCAGTCGGGTGAAGCCGATGATGGCGTTCATTGGCGTACGCAGCTCGTGCGACATATTGGCCAGGAACTCCGATTTATGCTGCGACACCACCTCCAGCTGGCGATTGGTTTCTTGCAACTCGCGGGTACGCTCGATCACCAGGGTTTCCAGCTCTTCGGTATGCTGCCGTACCTGTTCGTAGAGCCGGGCATTTTCAATGGCAATGGCAGCCTGATCGCTGAGGGCACTGAGGAGCTGTTGATCGTCGTCACGGAACTGCTGCGGGGCGTGACTGATGACGTACAGCACCCCCATCACCGTCTCGTGCACTTTCAGCGGCACGCCAAGCCAGGACCGTAATCCCGCTTCCTGGACCACCTCGCGGAAAGGACTATCGGCATATTCTGTGGTGTAGTCACCCACCCTGATCGACTGGCCCGTCGCCACAATCCGTCCGCCCAGCCCTTCGCCAGGATGGAAGCGTGTACTGGCGACAGCGTCGGAGATGGTGCCGCTGTGGGCCTGGATGACAAACGTGTCACTGTCCTCCTGGCGCAGTGCCAGCAGGCTGGCATCGGCCTGCAGGAGGGCGCGAGACCGGGTCACGATCAGCTCTAATGTGAGGACAAGGGCCTCCCGCGTAATGATCTCCTGGCCGATTTCGTACAGCGCGGTGGTCTCCATCACCTTGCGTTGTAAAGCCGCTTCTTGTGTTTCCAGACTCCGTGCCATGTCGTTAAAAGACTGCGCCAGGACGCCTATTTCGTCATTGGCGTCATGCTGTACGGTGACGGAGCGCTGGCCCGCGGCAATGCGGTTCGCGGCGTCGGCCAGACGCCGGATCGGATCAGCCAGGTGTCGAACGCGGTTGACGGTGAGAAACAAGGCGATTCCCAGGCTGAGCGCCGTGAGGATCACAAACGACAGGGTAATCACTCCGCTTGTGTGTTGGAATTCCTGCAACGGATAGACGAAGTCGAGCACGATTGCTCCCAGGAAGACGAGCCCCTGATCCTTCTCACCTGCTTGATACACCGGCATGGCAGAGGTCATCGTCGGGCCAATCGGTGACAGGTAGACCTGATACGTCTCAAGGGCGCGCACGGCGGTGAAAAACGGTGTCTGCGTGACCTGCTGGCGCTCGCTGTTGAGGTGACCTATGCCGCCAGCATGGGTAGCGCCCTCACGGGAGTAGCGGATCTTGACCGCTTCGACGCCGCTCGGGTCGACATAGCGCACCTGGGTATAGATCAGTTCGATGCTGTTACTTCGGTCAGCAAAGCGCTTGAGGGAACGCTCCAGCGCCCGTCGATAGACTTCGGCTTCATCCGTGAGGCCATAGAGTTGGTTGAAGTAAAAGTCGCGAACCGCCAGATTTTCGGCGAGGGTGCGCAAGTCGTTCTCTCGTTGCTTGAGATACCGGATGCTGGTTTTGGCCGCCTCGCCACTGGCGGCGATGAATCCGACAATAGCCAGGATCAGCATGGGCACGACAATGAGCGGTATGATGATCATCAGCATCTTGGTCTGGATGCCAACGTTGCTGAAGAACCGTGGCCGCTTTCCACCTATAAGTGACACTGCTTATATATCCTCTTTTTACTCAGGCATAGCGGCCTTCTGCTTGCGGATGGACCAGTGTTCATCGGTCACCGAGGAGCCCGTAAACAGAAACAGCGTGGTCACGTGTGGTACAAACTCGACCGCTTTGTTCACCGCATAGAGTTGGATAGGGCTGTACAAAAAGAGAAAATAGGCCTGCTCGTGCGTATGCCGTTCCATCTGCTGGATCAACGCCCGTTGCTCCTCAAGCGCCATGGCAGTCTGTAAAATCTTGTCCGAAAGCTGGCGCAAGAGGGGTTGTTCGAGGGCCCAATCATAGGGCCCATCGAGGACAAAATAGTGGTAGAGCAGCCACGGGGGAAAGTTCAGCCAATCCAGAAAAGATCGGACAGCAATATCCCAAGGTTGTTGTTCGGCGGGCCGATCGAGATCCCCGAGACGGGTCTTCCGCTCAAACGTAACGGCATCGAGTACCTGGAGTGCCACGGTGAAACCAACATGCTCCAGCATTTTGCTGACTACGGTGGCTTGCACCTCCAGCGCTTCGGGGGCAATCAGCTGCAGCGATGGCCCGTGGGGATACCCTGCTTCCTTCAGGAGCTGACGCGCGCGGTTCGACGCAAAGGGGTAGGGGGCCAAGGCAGGATCATACCCGAACCCGGCTTCTGGAACCAACGCGGGAATGATGATCCCATTCCCTTTGGTCGCATAGCGAATGAAATCTTCCCGGTTGATTGCCAAGTTGGCAGCCTGGCGCAGCCGGACATCGTGCCATGGGCTCGCTGCTTTGCGCATATTGAACTGGCCGAACACCGTATGCAGGCTCCCCCGATTTTTCACGACTTTGGCAAAGGAACTCTGCGCCATCCGCAGCGTATCGAGCGGGCGCACCCCATCGACGACATCCACTCGCCCTTCTACGGTTTGCACGAGTTCTAACGCTTCACGCCGCGACACCGTGTTGTCAAAGACAATCCGCTGTAACCGTGGCAACCGGTCGGGATCCCAGTAGGCCGTATTGGCCTCCAAGACGATCCGGTTGGACCGCGTCGTGAAGTTGGAGGAGCCTTCCACCAGCTGATAGGGACCCGTGCCCCACGGGCCAGAACCGTCGAGAATTCACCAGTGTTTCTCCCCCCAGCCATGTTCGGCATAGAACTGACGGTTCCCCATATGCATGGTGCTGATTTTGTAGAGCGCGGCACCGTCCGGTTCGGGAAACAGGAACCGGACGGTGTAGGGATCAACGATTTCCAGACGCGAACCAGGTTTGAAGTTCAGCATTTGTCCAGCCATAAACGGTTGTTCTAACCGGACATTCTCATCCCAATTGAGCTTGACGATCTCGGCATCAAAGACCTCTCCATTATGGAATTTGACCCCTTGGCGTAGAGTGACTTCGAAGGTGCGATCGTCCAGCCACCGCCAGCTGGTCGCCAAACGTGGAACCAGCATCCCATCTTCGAACTCCAGAAGGTGTTCGAAGGCGTTAAACACAACGGAGATAAAGTTGTAGCTACTGGTATCGACAATGCGCACTTCCCCCTGCGGCGCAGGAACTGGCTCCCCCAACCCGTAAGTACTCGATCCTAGAGTGCAAAGCACCAGGATGATCCTTCCAACGACGAGCTTTTTCATACCCACCCCTCCCTCGGAGCTGCCAGTTAGATGCTGCATCATCCAGCATATTCCCGGGCTGATTTCAACGTAAGCACGAACCATACCGTAATCCGCTGACCGTCACCCTTGTACTATACCCCCTCATAGGCCATAGATCTTGACCAAATCCTGACCATTTTGAGACGAATCCTGACCAGTATGGTCGAAGTTAGACCAGCAGGCGGACGCAGACCTGCTTGACGGCTTGCACTGCTTTGGTGTAAAAGTGCCATAGGCATATACAAGCGCGGACATCGCCGGGAGGACATGCGTATGATCCACCGCTTCAATGACTATGAACTCGACGAGCTGCGCCGCGAGCTGCGCCGAGGAGGCCAGCCTGTCGCTGTCGAGCCCAAAGTGTTTGACGTCCTCCTCTACCTCCTGTACCATTGCGACCGTGTCGTCAGCAAAGAGGAACTCCTGGAACACTGCTGGCCGGAGACATTCGTCGGTGATGCGGCGCTGAGTCGTTGTCTGGCGAAAGTTCGTAAGGCGGTGCAGCCAGACCAGGCGGCGGCACCGGTTGTTAAGACCCTCTATGGTCGAGGCTACTGCTTCGTCGCCCCCCTGACATCGGTGGCGCGGGAACAACCGCTACCCGTTACGCCTGCCGGTGGTGACAAGGCCCCTGCCGAGGAGCAGCGCTCCAAAATCTTGATCGTCGATGACGAGCCGTTCAACGTGGACTATCTCGAGCAGGCGCTAGAAGATCTGGGGTACGAAACGGTCAGTGCCCGTAATGGTCAGGAAGCCCTGGAAAAAGTCACCACCGATGCCCCTGATCTGATCCTGCTGGACGTGATGATGCCGGTCATGGACGGCTTGACGGTCTGTCGTATTCTCAAAGAGCACGACCTGACCCGGCTTATTCCGATTGTCATCATGACGGCGCTGAACGCGAGGGAAGATCGTATCAAAGGTATCAAGGCGGGCGCGGACGATTTTCTCACCAAACCGGTGCACGAGGAGGAACTCCTGGCGCGTATCGAGACGGCATTAAAACTCAAACATACAGTTGACCGTAAAATTGGCGAATTACGCGAGCTCAAAGCGCACTTCGCCAGGTTCGTGCGCCTCGTCAGCACGCCCGAGACCCCTTCGTCATAGAGCCCGAATCGCAAGCATGATACTGCTGGGCTGCCGGCAGTGGGCGCGAAATCGCCCCGACCGCCATCGCCGCCACGGCCCCCCATGGCAGAGTCGCTACCGGCAGCGCTGCCGATGCCCCGATCAAGACCCGGCGCGCCGCCGGCCACGTTCAAGATCCCACCCACAGCGTTGGCATTCGGGCTCAAGAAGTGAAGCACGCCACCACCGCCACCAGAGGCGCCACAGTTACAGGTGGGATCTGCAGCATCGCCACCGTCTGCCGCAATCAAACCCGTATTGGCGAGGAAGTTCTGAGCGATAATGATCAACGAGCCGCCGCCAGCACCGCCATGATTGTCCGGCGAACCATCGCCGCGCGCTCCATTCCCTCCCGCAAAGGGACCCGGTTTCAGAATCGTCCGCAGCACCGCTTCCGGGAAGGCTCTGGCTCCTGTCAGCAGGCCACCGCAACCTGGCACATTCATGGCCAGGCCTCTCTCAGCGGGGAAGGCGTCGAGGTTGCGCTGGGGTGAGGCCAGCGCTAAAATGGCGTTTGAAAATCCTATCCATCAGGAGGAGGGTACTTGGCTATGCCACATTGGATAACACAGCTGCTTGCAGGAATAGGGATGGCCTTTTGGATAGGGCTGATCGTCTGGTCCCCGGCTCAAGCGGAGATCTATCCTGTTGTCAATGTCATTACGTGCGCCAAAAAAACTGAATGCCGGTGTCCGGATGGCCGCGTTGTTTCCCTCGGTTCTCCATGTCCCTAAAGGAGGAAGGGTAACGGTGTTCGGACCGAGTCCGAAGAGGGCGAGCGCTTCTCCGATCATCGACGCCGGCGCTTTGCTGATGAATCAACACGGCACGTGTGAGTAGGTTTAAGCGAAGTATAAAGGCTCGACTCCCGTTGAAGCGCATGACACTTCGGTCGTTACCAGGAAGAGGTCCCTATGAAGCAGATGTACTGCTGGCGGTGCAAGTGCACTGTTCCGATGCTTGATGAAGAGGAGTTCGCCCACCTTGACCGTGTGTATCAAGACTGTGCCAAGGCCGTCATCCAATATCGAAAAGACCACCGCGTCTCTCTGACCCAAACGCCGGTCGCAGATTTGTTTCAAGCCGCCCATCGCTGTTATGAACAACTGACCGGAACAACGGGGGTTGCAACAGAAGAGCTCTTAAAGCATCGGATTGCTCTGTATGGTCGCCCCTGTCCGCAGTGTGCGAAGCCGCTCCGGACGCCGAAGGCTCGCCAATGCTTCGAATGCGACGCCAAGGTGAGTGCCGCAATTAAGCCGACTGATGCCACCGAAGAACAAAACAAAGGTCGGATAGCCGTCTGGCTCGACCCAGAGGATGTGCGTTTTCTGGCCGCTCACTGCAGTTGTTCACCCAACGCTAAGCGTGGGGAGGAACAGCGATGTGGTCGGATTCGATTCCGGGCTTCTGCCGCGCTGCATAAATCTGGATGGGAGAATGCTGATGTGCAGCAATAGGCCTCTAAAGCGATCGCTCTGAATTCGTATAGAGAGGAACTTTTGGACTCCGTTTTTTCTTCTCACGCAATTCACCAGCCTGGATTTCCACGGAAAAGGATTGGCCTAAGGACCAATCGGGAAAATCGATGTTAGCCCCCATCTGCGAGAGCTACGAGGGGGAGATACAAAAACATTCCTCCCCTGCGCCTTGCGCCAGCGCCTTATCTCTGACGCACGGCACGCGACACGCCCGCCGACGTCACTCGCCCATCCCATGGTGGCGCGGGGTGAAGACGACGCGCCACATCGCCGCCCAGGTAGGTTAAGGGGGTCCCTGGGGGTTGCGCTGGGGTGCAAGTCCGCGCCCCCCATATCGACCCCGCCAAAGCCGCCAAATTTATTTCCACGCACCCGGAGGTGGAATAGCCTCCACCGTGGTCGTGAGGCCAAGGGTTTAAGTGGAGACGGCCGCGTGACGGGCCCACGGCGAGAGACTGTCGCTGGCCCGGACGCGGCCGTCTACCCCCTAATGGAGAAGCGCGCTGGGATCCGCTATTTGGCTGCGGATAATAACACCTTCGTGGCCGGCAGTAGGCGCGAAACCGTCCTGACCACCATCGCCGCCACGGCCACCCATGGCAGAGCCGCTACCGGCAGCGTCGCCGTCGCCCCAATCAAGACCCGGCGCGCCGCCGGCCACGTTCAAGGTCCCACCCACAGCGTTGGCATTCGGGCTCAAGAAGTGAAGCACGCCACCGCCGCCGCCACCACCACCATGATCATCACCCGTCGCTACGGCGTCACCGCCGTCACCACCCGTACTGCGAATCTCCCCCACGTTGATGATATTCGCCGCCGCCGCCAGAATGATAAAACCACCGCCACCGCCACCAGAGGCGCCACAGTTACAGGCGGGATCTGCAGCATGGCCACCGTCTGCCGCAATCAAACCCGTATTGGCGAGGAAGTTCTGAGCGATAATGATCAACGAGCCGCCGCCAGCACCGCCATGATTGTCCGGCGAACCATTGCCGCGCTCTCCATTTCCTCCCGCAAAGGGCCCCGGTTTCAGAATCGTCCGCAGCACCGCTTCCGGGAAGGCTCTGGCGCCTGTCAGCAGGCCACCTCGGCCTGGCACATTCATGGCCAGGCCTCTCACAGCGGGGAAGGCGTCGACATTGCCGGACCAAATAAGCTGGGGCACGCCAACGTCGACAGTCACGGTCCCATCGTTGAGAAAGTGACCGCTGCACCGAATGACCGTGCCGCTCGGCACGGTGAGGGTGACACCTGCGTTAATATCGCAATCGGCGAATTGAAAATTGCCGTCTGTCGGCGGGTTTACCGTCCAATCCGTATTGCTGGTCACCACTAAGTTGCCGGCTGATCCATCGCCATAGGCAGAGACGCCAGCACCTGCTGGCCCGGTCGCTCCGGTCGGTCCGGCTGGACCCTCCGGTCCGGTCGGCCCCGCTATGCCTTGTGGCCCGGTCGCTCCGGTCGCTCCGGTGGGTCCGGTCGCCCCCGGAATACCTTGCGATCCATCGGATCCTGTAGGTCCTGTAGGCCCTGTAGGTCCTGTGAGTCCGATATTACCTTGTGGTCCAATCAGCCCTTGCTCGCCCTGTGTCCCGGCTAGCCCTGCGACGCCATCGGTACACGTCCAGGTCGAGCTTGCCGCCTCCCATTGGGCAATCTGCCCGTTTGCACAGTTGGCCGGCACTAAGTTGGCGCTGAGGGCAGCGCGGATGTCTACCTCGCTGAGGGCATTACCCGCCCACATGGCATAGGGGACTGAGGCAATAGCAAACCGCGGCGTCAAGTCTTCGCCGTTGACATTGAGTCCCAGATACACAATTCCATCCGTGTCAAAAATACCGGGTGGAAGAGGCACGCCATGAGCGCCAATGACATAGCTAAAAAAGCCAAGCTCTACGAGCACCTCGGCCGTTTCATTCCACAAAACAATAGCCCCGTCATCCGGCCCATCATAAAAGGTAAAAGCGATTTCCACATTATCGTTGAGAGGCTCGACGCCTGCGTCGGTCAAGAATCCTGTAAAGTTCATCGTTGACGGCACGGTCAGGGCATGAGCGATGCTACCTAGCACTAAAAATGCCGTGATGACGGAGACGACAAGTCGACACCACTTATTCATAGGTTACTCCGCGGGGTTTAAGCGAATACTTGCACTTGATGCCCGCTCACCGGTTGGCGGACCACCCAAGGCAAAACTCATACGATAGCTTGAGGAAGTCGCCACACCACCGCCTGCCCCCTCGGCATAGCTGCGTTTCAGGGGCGTCGGTAGGATATCGTTGGTGGTCGAGGTGTCAGTGATCGGGGCATCGGTCGTCGGGGACGTGTTTGATGAACCTCCATTGCACCCAAAGATTACGAGGCTGAGCGCACACATGATCAAAACGTGCTTCATGTTTTCTCCTCTGTACGTCATCTAAATCAATTCTGTCTTGAGCAATCACAAAGAGGTGTTGATCAAGGTCTTAGGATGAAGAAATGCAATATTTGTGCCGCGGGGCGATGGGGCGTCAACAGACATAGGGGTATGGTCGGGGAATCGGCCAGATCACAGCAGAATCTGGGAGGCAACGTCATCAGTGACACACGACGCGCCACCTGAGAACGATCTAAGGAGAAGCCTTTTTAAGGGTGATAAACCCAGTCAATTTCTAATGTTGTGCAGAGGGCCTCATGCCAGTTGAAGTGTCTTGAGGCGGGATTTGCAAGAGGCGCTCCGTGCATCAAGGAATTGACAATTGTCGCCAATTCCTTGACTTAGACTTAAGTTGACGCGTAGACATCGAGGGTAGTGTTCTAAAAATCTCTTGTGTCCTACCCGGTGGCCTGTACAGGATTCGCCTTAACCGCCGTAGAACACTCTTTCGCCCAGGTCTTTCATCCACAAGATGGCATCGTCGGCACGGCCTTTGGGCTCTTGCCGCACCCCTGCTTCGGTCACTTCACCGATGAACACCGAGTGGTCCGCACCCTCGACCGTGCTCACCAGCTTGCACTCCACCCACGCCGGCGCATTCGCCAGCAAGGGGACACCCGCCGGGCTCTTTTCGAGCGGCTCGCCACCGATCGAATCGCCTTCGCGCTCCAGTGACTTAAAGAACGTAAACGCCACGCCACCATGATCTTTGCCGAGCATATTGAGCGCAAATATCCCGGTCTCTTTGATAATCGCGTGGGCCCCTGAATCGGCTTTGACCCCCACCACCACCTGGGGTGGCGCAAATGCCGTCTGAGTCACCCAATTCACCGTCGCCGCCGCCGTGCCCGAGCTACTCTCGGCGGTCAGCACGTAAATCCCGTAAGGGATCATGCGCAAGGCAGTTTTTTTGGCATCTTCATTCATGATCATCCTCCTGATTCAACACATGATGCAACACGATAACGATCGTCAGCTTATCCTATCACAAACCAAACGGCTTAGTGATAGACCACCAGGCCGCCATCCACATGAAACGTGATTCAACGCTTGAGCCGCAACACGGCGCGCACCCGGAGCTCCCGTTGGCTATCCCTGCACCAGCGGCATGCCTGCGTCGCGGCGGATGTCATTGATAATTTCCATGACCCGCTGGCGGAACGGCGCGTACTCCACTTCAAATTCCGACAACAAACGGCGGTTGTCGATCAGGTAATTGCCCGACGTCTCTTTGCCACCGGTCTCATTTTCGAAGGTGATCTGCGCCTCCGGAATAAACTCTCGCACCAGGTCTGCCAAGGCACCGAGACTGATCGCTTCCCCGCCCGAGTTGTAGACGTTGTGTTTGGGGCCATCCGCCATCAGCACCTGCACAAACACTTCAGAAATGTCGTCCACGTGAATCGGGCAACGCATGTAGTCTTTGTATTTGAACGTGATGGACTTGCCGGCGGCGGGCTGGGTAATGCATTGTACGTGGTCGACCGAGCCCCGCACCTTATCCGGTCCAGTCACGTTGGCCGGGCGCACGCCAGTGATGGACAAGCCGTATTTATCGATATAATCCTGGGCTTGCCACTCATTAAATATCTTGTGCATGGCATATTGATTATTGCCATAGCGGTAGTCATCCTCCGTCGCGGCCCGATCGCCAAAATGCTTTTGCAGCCCGCTCACGGCCAGCGAGCTGGCGTACACCACGCGCTGCACCCCATTGAGTCGCGCGGCTTCAAAGCAGTTGTCCATACCGAGGATATTGAGCCGCATGGCAATGCGCGGCGCGTGATCGCTGCCGAGCAGGTAAGACAAATTGATCATCCGGGACGGCTTGTTCTCCGTCGTTAGGCGCATGACATCTTCAAACTCGGTCACGTCTCCCCGGATCACCTTGACTTGCTTGCCGAGGTCGGAAAAATCCGCTGCCGTCGGATTGATATCCATGACCACCACCTCTTCGCCCCGCGCGGTCAAACGGCGAATCACACGCTGGCCAATAAACCCGGTTCCACCAATGACAAAGATCGACATCCGACGCTCCTCCTGTTGCTTGCCTATAGACAACCGTATGCTATTGCCGAGTGTAATCCGGGTTTGCAAAAGAAGTCAAACGATAAGGCGCTACAGAGATCGCTCAGTGGCGCCCGCCTTCGCGCTCGGCGTTCTCGATCCCCGCCTCTTCAAAGGTCACCATCTCGTTGTCGATTCGACAGGCGGTGGTCACCAACGCCATCGCCAGGGCGGCGCCCGAGCCCTCTCCCAACCGCATGTCGAGCTCTAAGAGCGGCTCTAGCTTCAGGGCCTTCAAGATGTCGTGGTGGGCCGGCTCGGCACTCCGGTGGCCAGCCATCAGGACCGCCGAGACGCTGGGCTCCCGCCGCATCGCGACGAGGGCGGCGACGCCGGTGATGAACCCATCCAAGACCACCGCCAACTTGTGCCGGGCCGCCTGCTCGATGGCGCCCACCATGCCCGCGATCTCGTAGCCCCCGAGACACGCCAAGGCCGTCGTCGGATCCGCTAACGCGTCGCCATGCAGAGCGAGTGCGGTTTCGACCACCTGCACCTTGCGCTGCATCGTGCGAGGTCCAATTCCCGTCCCAATCCCCACCGCTTCGGAGGCCGAAATGCCGAGCAGAGCCGCCGCCAGGGCTGAAGCCGAGGTGCTGTTGCCAATGCCCATCTCCCCCAGCGCCAAGAGGTCTACCTCGCCCAGCTCCGACACCAACTCAGCCCCCGCGGCCATGGCGCGTTGGCACTCCTCACGGGTCATCGCGGCCTCGCGGGCGAGATTCCGGGTGCCTCTGCGCACCTTTTTATCCACCACCCCCCTGGCGCCCCTAAAGTCGTGGTCGACGCCGAGGTCCGCCACGCGCACCTGAATCCCATGCTGGCGAGCAATCGCGCTAACCGCCGCGCCACCCGCGACAAACTGATAAACCATCTTGGCGGTGACTTCCTGTCGGTAAGCGCTCACGCCCTCTGCCGTCACCCCGTGGTCGCCAGCAAACAGCAGTAACCAGCGATGCTCGACACGCGGGTGCTCCATGCCCTGAAGCGCGGCAAGCCATTCACTGCATCCCTCCAGACGTCCCAAACTGCCAGGGGGGCGCGTCAGCTCCGCCCGTCGCGCCCGGCCACTCCCAAGCGTCACCACCTCACTGGACACCGCCGTGGGGAAGCCCTCGCTGGCGGGAGATTTGGAGGCCACCCCCCAGCTATTCTCAAACACCAAGTCCGCCAGAGCAGTGCGCTGACGCCACCCCACTCTCGCCAAAAGCGGTTCATCTGGCATCTCCACTGGCCAACCTAGCGTCAAATAGGCGACGGGAGCCACCGACTCGGGCAAGTCGAAGATGCGCCGCAGACTCTCGGGCTCTGCGATACTCATCCAGCCGACGCCAAGCCCCTCGGCACGGGCGGCTAGCCAGAGATTTTCGATGGCCAGGCAGGTGCTGTAGAGGTCGGTTTCGGGCATGGTGCTCCGCCCTAAGACCGCGGGGCCACCCCGCGCCCGATCACAGGTCACGAGAAGGTTGAGCGGCGCGTCCAGGATACCTTGGAGTTTGAGAGACCGGTAGCGCAGATTGGTGTCCGCCTCGTAGGCCGCGGCGGCGCGGCGATTGACCTCGACGTAGTTGGCATGGACTTGCTTTCTAAGCGTGGCATCGCGGATCAGAAGAAAATTCCACGGCTGCATAAAGCCCACACTAGGCGCCTGGTGGGCGGCCTCTAAAAGCCGCCAGATCACCTCATCGGGAATGGGATCGGGCCGATAGTTTCGCACATCTCGGCGGGCCGAGATCACCCGATAGAGCACCTCACGCGACGCCGCATCAAAGGCATATCGATTCGCATTCATACGGATCCCTCTCAGCCGCATCAGGCCAAACGGCTCTGGTGGTCGACTTGGACGTAGCGCTGGCTCGTCACTCGCCAGCATCACCCGGTAAAGCCCTGAAACAAAGCTTGAAGGCCGACACGCAGGCTGACTTCATGATTCTGTCGTATCCTGCACGAATCTGGCCGCCGTAGAGGAGGATCGTATGGATCGCGTGATCGGTCTACTTGCCTCAAGGGGCAGTGCGCCGCCTAGACGAATGCCTGAGGGGTGCAAGAGGCTGGCTCGCATCAGGTCTGTCAGATGCGAGCCCTCCGTGTTGAAGTCGTGCTAAGGCGCGGGAGACTGCACCACTTGGCCATCTCGAATATCCAGCGACATCGCACGGCCCGGATTCGGTTTGCCGGGGGTCTCGCCAAGCAAAACAATTTCGGCATGCAGAGAATGGGGCGCCAATTCTAGTAGTCCCACCGTACCGAGCCGCAGGTCTTTGTGTTGCGGAAACGTCGGGCTGCCGCTGTTGAGGATCACCACACCGTCGCGATACTCCAGGCGCTCGAGATGGGTATCGCCCGCGATCATAATATCCACCGGCGACGGGAAGAGCTGTTGCAACTCCACGACGGGCCGGAAGCCCCGCTTAAAACTGTGGGTCATACCAATGCGCCAGCCATGGTGGTCGAGCATCTCGACATCCTTGCAGCGCAGATCGCTAATCGGGTCGTTATTGCCGGTGGTGCAACGCACTGGGGCAAACTGTTCAAGCCAATCCAGCACCATCGGCGAACTCAGGTCCCCACTGTGCAGAATCAACTCCACCGAGCTGAAAAAAGCGGCAGGTTCGGGGCCTAATTCATCGAGATGGCGGATGATATTCGGTAGATGTGTGTCGGATACGATGCCTATTTTCATAGCGGCTATGATACCTGGCGGTCGTGGACGCGTCAACGTTAAAGATACAGGCCTAAAAGAGGCGCGCCGCGCGCCGTGCGTTGACGCCGCTCAGTGCCTATGCTACCGTGGCAAAAATTTGCGTTGATAAGCCTGAGGAGACTGTGTGAGCAGAGCAAAGGAGAGCGTATGCCGCAGAGCAGAGATGCTGCTATCGTGGGCATTCATGAGTACCCGTTACGTGTTGCACCTGGCGTGAGTTCGCTGCAAATCAAGGCCGAATGTGTAGGCAAGGCGCTTGCAGATGCCGGTTTAAAATGGGGTGACGTGGACGCCGTCTACGACACCGGCGGCGACCAAAACATCGGCGGCCTGGGGATCTCGGAGTATTTTGGCTTCAAGCCCAGGGTCATCGATACGACCTACGTGGGTGGGACGTCGTTTGAATTTCAGGCCAATCACGCCCGCGCCATGATCGCGGCGGGCAAGTGCAATGTCGCAGTGATTACCTACGGGGCGACCGCCCATTCCGACCGGCGCGCCATCGGCACGGCTGGGGCCACCGGCGTGGGGCCGGCGACGTTTATTAACAATATGGAAGATCCCTGGGGCCTGACGCTGATTGGCAATTACGCCATGGTGAAAAACCGCCATATGCACCAGTACGGCACCACCCATGAGCAGTTTGCCCATATCTGTACGGCGACCCGCAAGCACGCCATGCGCAATCCCGACGCGGTGCGAGCGATGACCGATCTGGAGTTTGTCGGGGTGCATGAGACCACGGTGCAGGATGTGCTCGAATCTCGCGTGATCGCCTATCCGCTGCGGCTGCTCGAATGCTGCATGGTCTCCGACGGCGGTGGCGCCTTGATCGTCGCCTCGCCGGCAGTGGCGCGCCATTGCCAAAAAAAGCCGGTGTGGATTATCGGCACTGGCGAAGCCACCAAGTACCGCGAAAATGGCGGTGATATCACGGTGAGTGCCGGGGCGCAGTCGGGTCCGGTGGCGTTTGCCGAGGCGGGCGTCTCTCCCGGTGAAATCGATATTTTAATGGCCTACGATTCCTTCTCCATCACGGTCATGTGCCTCATTGAAGACCTCGGTTTTTGCCCCAAGGGTGAAGGCGGCAATTTTGTCGGCGATGGCCATCTCGCCTTCGATCAACCCGGCCTGACGATTAACACGGATGGCGGTGGGCTGTCATCGAACCATCCGGGGCAACGCGGCATTTTTCTGCTCCTCGAAGCCACCCGGCAATTGCGCGGTGAGTCCACCTCGCAAGTGGCGGATGCCAAGCTGGCAGTGGCGGTGGGCAATGGCGGGCAACTCGGCTCGCGCCATGCCACGGGAGTGACGATTCTGGCGGCAGATTGAGACTTGGCAACGACAGAAGGAGCCATCATATGGCAGCAAAACGACCCCAACCGCGTTTTCCGGAACCCGATACCGCACCGTTTTGGGAAGCGACGAAGCAGCATCAATTGACCTATCAGACCTGCAACGCGTGCAGCGCCGTGGTGTTTTATCCCCGCAGCCATTGCACGTCCTGCGGCGCGCGCGATCTCGAGCGCCAAGTCTCGGCCGGCCAGGGAGCGGTCTACACCTTCTCGGTGGTCATGCAAAGCCGCCATCCGGCGTTTGCCGAGCTGGGTCCCTACGCCGTGGCCTACGTGGACTTGGATGAAGGGTTCCGCATCATGACCAACGTCGTGGGCGTCAATGATCCAGTGAACGATATTACGTGCGGCATGCGCGTTAAATTGGTCTGGGAAGACCAGGGCGACGGCGACATATCGCTGCCGATGTTCGAACCAGCCTAAGGAGAGAGGGGACGGCGCGCCATGGAAGTGAAACCCAATATTCACGTCATGCACATTGACGATGACTCGGTCTACCATCCCGGCGGCAGCAACAACTATTTTGTTGGCGATCCGCATGCAGAGATGGTCCTGATCGATACGGGAGAACAGCAAAAAGATTGGACACAAGGCATTCTGAAGATGTACGAGCAGCTCGGACGGCCCAACATCCGGGCCATTTTGCTGACCCACGGCCATGGCGATCACATTGGCGGTCTCGATCGCATCTACGAAACCATGGAAGCGCCGGTGCGCTGTCATCCCAAGTTGGCGACACGGCTGCAGGCGATCGTTGGCGCGGATGTCGTCGAACCCCTCAAGTCGCGCGAGGTCATAGAACTTGGCGAACACCTCCACCTGCGCGCCTTGTTCACCCCCGGCCATGAGATTGACCATGTGGCGTTTCATTTGAGGGAACAACACGTCCTCTTCACGGGAGATTGTGTCCTGGGGGCGTCATCGTCCACGGTGCGCGATCTCGACACTTATATGCAATCCCTCGATACCTTGACGCGTTTCAAGCACGATACGATCTGCCCCGGTCACGGGCCCATTGTGCCGCCGCCACGGGGTGAAAAACTCGTGCGTGACTACATTCATCACCGGGAGCACCGGGAGCGGCAAATTCTCGACGCGTTGGCACATGGCATCACCGAGGTGAAGGCCATCGCGCGGGCCATCTACCCGAAAAATTTAAAAAAGGGATTGTGGCCAGGGGCAGAGCGCAACGTGCAAACCCACTTGGCAAAACTGAAAAAAGAGGGACGTATTGTGGAACAACCGGCACAATTTATCTTGGCTCGCTAGCCGCATCACGTCACCCCTAGAAAGCACTGAGCGATGTATGCTTATGCCCTTTTCCGATACTATCGCGCCTGTTTGATGCATGCCCTGGTGTTCGCCGCCGCGATATTTGGCACGATCAGTCCGGATACTGCCGCCGCCAATCTCCTCCTTGACGAGCCGGTACACGGCAGTTTTACCACCGCCCCTCAGATCGTGGCCTCCGGCCGGGTGGAGATGGCGGATCTGGCCAATGTGGCCCTGACGATCAACGGCACGGTGGTGGCCCTGGCGGCGGATGGCTCATTTTCACACCCGGTCACGTTGGATGCCGAACGTATTTTTAATCCCGTGTGGGTCGAACTCACGGCGGCGGGAAATATCATTGCACAGCAGCGTCCGGTGGTCATCGTGGGGACGTCGCTCCCGGCCACGGCACTGGCACCGGAGAGCCTGGCGGTGCGGCTGACCGATCGCGGCCTCGATCAGCTCGCGTTGCTGGTCGAGCGCTCTGTCGATCTCGATGTGGCTAGATTCATACCGCCCGGACCGTTATTTAGCGACAAAATATGTGTGGACATCCCGTTGTTGCCGGATCTTTGTACTGACGTGGATGTGACGATCGACGGCAACCCCGCGCCGCACTTCGGGGCGGTCGAGGTGGCTCTCGATGCGGCACCAGATCAGGTGAATCTGGCACTCACCTTGCGGGCTCTCTTTGTGCGTGCCAAAGTGGAGTCGAGTGGCGCCTCCTGCACGATTACCGTCACCGCCGATTCCATGCTGGCGACCGGCGCGCTTCGCTTGCAACCCAGTGCCGCAAATCCGGCGGCGCTCGACGTCGTGCAAATAGGCGACATGGCCATCACCTTTGGCAATTTTGATGATAATACCGATTGTGGTGGTGTTCTCGGCGATGTCCTTGAGGAAATTGTGCAGCTTCTAGTAGGTAACATTCAAGACCGCTTACAGAACGGCTTGGAGACTTTTTTGAATGATGTTGACCCGGCGGGGAATACGCCTCTAGCCGGCATCCTTGAAGAGGTGCTGGGCGCGTTTTCTTTGGAAGCCGTGATCAATCCAGCTATCGCCGAGTCCGGGTTGCAAGCCCACCTCCCGTTTAACCGGATTTCAGAGGATAGCGACGGTATCACATTTGTGATGGACACGGCTGTCGACATCCTGCCCGGCGGGCCCTGCACCGCTTCACTGGACAACCCCGCCACAGCCGCCGTGTACGACGTCCCCAGGCTCCTGCCGGTCCTCGGCTCGGCGACCCCCGGCGGGTTGCCGTTTGATGCAGGGGTCACCGCCTCAGCCACCGTACTCAACCAAGCCCTGAGAGGGGCTACGGCTTGCGGGCTCTTACAAACCGAGTTTACCGAGGTCGATATCGATGGCACCCTCACGCCGCTCACTGCCGGGCTGTTGGCCGCGTTTCTCCCCGAGTTTAATCAGCTCGACCCGAACCAACCGATTCACGCGATGCTGCGCCCGACCCTGGCTCCAGTGGTTTCAGGCGCCCCCGGACCTGCGGGAGAGCAGCTTGACCTCCGGGTGCCCGCTTATTTAGTCGAGTTGTCTATACCCGGCGAGACATCGCCGCTCATGCAAGCGGCCCTTGATCTGAGGGCGGGGATCGATTTACGGCTCGACCCCGCAACCGGCGCTGTACAGCCCAGTATCGGCGACATCACAGACGTGTCAGCGACCCTGCTCATCAACCCGCTCGGCGTTGACCCGGCCCGTCTCGACTTTTTGGTTGAACAGCTCCTCATCTTCCTGTCCAACATGGGTACCCTAAACGACGCCCTAGAGCCGTTTGTGATTCCCGCGGTGGCAGGTCTCGACTTCAAGATCGTCGACGTCAGCCGCATGGACGCCTATCTTGGCGTTTTTGTGGAGATCATGCCGCAGCCTTAAATCATCAGGTAGCAGCGATGCCGGTCATCTTCGTCTTGCGAACCTTCATCCTCAGCGCCTGGCGTCCAGCCCAGGCCCAACCGTCGTTTTACACGTGTGCACCGCCGGGCGCGGGGGTGCGGATGGGAGTGGACCGGAATGGTGACGGAGTGTTTGACCGCGACGACAGCGAGGCGGGAACCGAGGGGGCCAAGGGGCACCCTCGGAATTGATGCGTTTTGGATGCAATTGCTCGACTTCCCGGAGTTGGCCGAGCTCGTTCGACAGGTTCTACCGTCGTGCCAAGCGGAGTCAGCCGGTCGCCTCAGCGGGCGTCAAAGACTTCCTTAGCCACTCGAACGGCATTAGCCGCAGTTGGCCAGCCGGCGTAAAACGCGGTGTGGGTGATGATTTCCGTGATCTCTTCTTGGGTCACCCCATTATCCAGGGCGCGACCAATATGGCCGCGCAGCTGATCCGTGCGGTAGGTGGCGACCAAAATCGCCACCGTCATCAGGCTCCGGTCCCGCTTCGACAGTTCCGGGCGCTCCCAGACATCTCCAAACAGCACGTCGGCGGTGAGTTCGGCTAGCTTCGGGGCCACTTCTTGCATAATCGAGCGTGTTTCCGCCATGGTCTTTCCTCCTCGCGGTTGAACGGCTTTCGCTATCGGGAGATCACTTGGTCAACCCGAACCTGAATTTCAATAGCAAGCGGTAGCATAAAGGGCGCATGGCACTGATGGCCTACGACCTCAAGCCGGAGGGGACGGCGACGTTTCGCACGGAACTCGTCAACGACGCTCCCCAAGACGGCCCCAACGGTCTCGTCGTCGATGCGGAAGGCAATCTCTGGGTCGCAGTGCGGGATGCGACGCGGCCCGGCATTTACGCCTACACCCCGGAGGGTGAAGAAAAAGCCTATATTCCCACGCCCGTGCCCACCAACGCCGGCTTTGGCCGTAGGGACCACAGCAACATTCTCTATATCACGGCAAGCAATCACCTCTACCGCATCAACGTCGGTAAACGCGGCTATCACCTGCCCTAGCCGGTCCATCACTGGCTTTTCCGGCATTGGCCCTTACAGCGCGTTTCGTCGTACCTCTTCGCGTCCTGCACGGCGCCACGAAGAGGCACGGAGCAACCGGCCCGTTACTGCCGGATATACTTCACAATCCGCCGGCCCTTCATGCCTTTAATGGGCTGCACCACATAGATATCGCCACGGGAATCACCGGCAATGCCATGGCACGAACGGAACTCTGGATCGCCCCATTGCGTCAACCGTTCACCCTCGGCGTTCAAGATGCTGATGAGCCCGCCGTTGTGCTCCGGAATATAGTACGTCTCGTCGTCATCCACATAAAACACCGCCGGTCCGATCAGCTTCGTTGGCCATGTCGAGAGATACTCGCCGTCCTGGTTGAAGACCTGCACCCGGTCATTCTCCCGGTCACACACCAACACGCGGCCCTGACGATCGATATGCACGCCGTGCGGCATATTGAATTCTCCGGGTCCGGTACCGGGCTCGCCCCATGAGAACAAATACGCCCCATCGGCATCAAACTTGTGCACCCGCGCATTGCCGTAGCCATCGGTAATAAACCTCTCCCCGCTCGGGGTGAAGGCAATGTCGGTCGGCAGGTTAAAAGGGCCACCGCCATGGGTGACATAGAGATAGGCTTTGGAGCTAAAATTGTTCGGATCCACGCCGGTATCCGAGCGGAAACCCCGCTCTCCAATGGTGTCGAGCAATCTGCCGTCCGGGGTGTACTGCAAAATTTGCCCCCGGTCCCGGTCGACGAGCCAAGGGTTGTCATCCGAGTCGATGACAATCGCATGGGCAAACTCGGCCTCGCCATCCCCCCAGTCGTAGAGATAACGCCCCTCGCGATCGAAGACCACAATAGGATGGTGCGGATCCCGGTTGTAGCAGTAGACACGATCCTGAGCATCCACCGCCACCGCCGCGGCAGGCATGTGCCAGCCCTCCGGTATTGCCGCCCAATTCTCAATGACCTCGTAGGTATATTTACCACTTCCCACTAGCGTTTTCATCGCCATCTCCACCTCCTCACATCATCGTCAACGCTCATTTCGCCCAGACTCATTACCTGCCTATTGTAGCAGCATGTCACCAGGGCTGTACATGACAAACGGTGAGGCATTCGCGTCCATATCTAATCGAGCAGCATGTCACTGAGATGACTTAATTGAGCCTGGCTGAAACCGATGTGATGCAAATAGGGTGACACCCCACCATAGGTCTCGTCGAGATGTTGCAGGGTCTGCGCCATGTATTCCGGCGGACACGCCACCAGTGGCGCGTACTGCTCCCAAGTAAATCCCCTTTGCAAGGCGCGCTTTTTGATCTCTGCCATAAAGCCCTCACCCAAATAGGTCGAGCTCAGGGCGTAGTCGGCAATGACCGTTTCATACGGCACGCCGACCGCGGCCAAGAGCAGCGCCACGATGACCCCGGTGCGGTCTTTTCCGGCCGTGCAATGCACCAGCCCCGGCAACCCCTCAGTCTCCGCAAACGTGGCCAGCGTCGTGTAGACTTGTTTCTGCCGTTCCTCCAAAATGTTTCGATACGTCACGACCAGAGGCTCGGGATCCGGTTGAGGTCCCATGTTCCGTTCCGCATCGGCGACCAGAGAGATGTGATGGTATTGCACGTCGCTGGAATCGGCAAACACATCGGGAGCGGTTTGCAGCTCCTCGCTGCGGCGAAGATCGACGATAGTTCGCACGCCGCGACCCAGCAGCGTCGCCTGTCCTTCCGGCGTCAGGCGATGTAGTCCGTCGGCCCGGAAAAGAACCCCCCATTTGACCGCGCGGCCCTCGCCGGTGAGATAGCCGCCGCAGTCGCGAACGTTATAAGTTCCCTCGAGGGATAAATGGCGCCGGGGATGGTTGAGCATCTCTTGCGACATGCGTTTTAACTCCTCTACCGGTGGCCCTAGGTTAAATCCGCCACGCGCGGACCGACGTCTTCGATCAACAGCCGCAAACTTTCGTGATCCCAAGAGGCATCATCCGAATCCGCCGTAATGCTCAACAGGGTGCCAAAGCCACCACATTCCTCATAAAGCTGGCGTATCTTATCCGCGCACTCCTGCGGATCGCCGACAATCCAGAGGTTTTCCATCAAGTAGTCGACATCCACCGCCTCATCCGGCATAGCGGGGTCGATTTTCGTCGAGTTGATCTGCAGTGAACCCGCACGATTCGGGAGTTGGTGCTGCACATAATTGCGTCCCAAAACGGCGCGGGCGCGGGCTCTCGCCAGACTCGGTGTCGGCGCCACAAACACATCGCGGGCGACGCGCCACTGGCTGCGATCCGCCTCGCGCCCGGCGCTGGCTGCGCCCTCGGCCACCAGCGCCCAGTGGCCTTTGAGATAGGGCCGCGACAGCAGCGAGCTGGTCATCGGAATCCAACCGCGCTCGCCCGCCATGCGGATTGACGCCGAGGTCGGGGTGCTCGCGGCCACGGCAATCGGCGGATGGGGCTGCTGATAGGGCTTCATATAGTAGCCCCGCTCCTTGACGTCGTCCATGGCCGGGGCCTCGATATCAAAAAAACGGCCGTGATAGCTGAACTTGCCCTCCGAGGCCCACAGCTTAAGTACCACCTCCAGCACCTCGGCCGAACGCGCCCGCACGTCCGACGGCTGGCTGGCATCAATGCCAAAGATGGCCAAGTCCGTGGGAATACCGCCACCGCCAATGCCCCACTGAAACCGCCCGCGGGCCATGTGATCCAGCATCGCCAGGCGATGCGCCAAGTACACCGGCTGGTGCAGCGCCAGCAGCGTCACCCCGGTGCCGAGCCGGATGTGTTCGGTGAGGGCCAACGCCTTGGCGATCAGCAGATCCGGGGCCGGGGCGTTTTCCCAGCGCTCGGTGATGTGTTCGCCGAGCCAAGCCTCGCTAAATCCGAGGTGATCGGCGAGGACAATCTGATCCATATCCCGGTCGTAGCAGTCCGCGAAGGACCGGTAAGGCGGGTGAAGCGGCATCATAAACAATCCGAACTGCATGCTGGACTCCCTGTGTCTTGCCATAGCCGTTATTTTTGCAGAGTGCCTTAAGCGATGGTACGAAAGGGGTAAAAAGGTGTCAAGGGCGTAGGGTTGACAGCGCCTCAGGGATACACGAAGATACACACATCAATCTAGATTGCCTCAAGATGCTATTCAAAATGGAGGAGTGGCTAGCCATGATTCTGGATCGATCTCAAGTGCCCAGAGGCGAAGCAGTGGGCAAGGGGTGAGCCAATGACTTTAGAAGAGATCACAAAGGTTGCAGTGCCAGCCTGTAAAGAATTTAAGGTGAAGAGATTAGACCTTTTTGGGTCACTGGCGCGCGGTGAGGGAACTTCCGAAAGCGATGTGGATTTGCTCGTGGAGTTCGAGGAACCAGACCTGCAACCCTCTAAGAGATTCTTCGGTCTGCTGCACCACCTTGAGGATGCTCTGGGATGCGAAGTTGACTTACTTACGGTCAGTGGGCTCAAAAACCCCTATTTTCGCCGCAGCGTCCTCGAGGCGAGAGTGACTGTCTATGGTGGATGACATCTTCAAACATCTCCACGACGCCAGGGAAGCAGCCGGAGCTATTTTCCGATTCGTCAGTGGCAAGACGTTTGACGACTATGAACGAGACGACTTGCTCCGAAGCGGCATTGAGAGAAAGTTTGAGATTATCGGGGAAGCGCTGAATAGAATCAGAAGGGACGATCCAGCCATGCTCGATCAGATCAGGGAGCACCGAAGCATTGTGTCGTTCAGGAATATTCTCGCACACGGTTATGACAGTATTGATGACCGGATTGTGTGGGGAATTATCCAAGAGGCTCTGAGCAATCTGCTTGAGGATGTAGAGCGGTTGATTGGCGAGGCAGAGGGTTAGCAATGTTAACGTGGCAGGAATTCACAGCAGTACGCCCCGATCTGGCTGAGGCCGGTCACGCTCTTCTGCATCAATTCGGCATTGGCCTGGCGTTTCTGGCAACAGTGCGGCGAGACGGCGGACCGCGTCTGCACCCGGTTTGCCCCCTGATTCACGAGGGGCATCTGTTTGTGTTTGTGGTTGGGCATTCACCAAAACGCTATGATCTACAGCGGGATGGCAGATATGCGCTTCATACGTTCCCGCCCGCAGATAACGATGATGAATTCTATTGCACCGGAAGTGCGATACCCGTTTCGGAGCCAGCTTTGCGCCAAGCCATAGCCGAGCAGGCAAAGCACCATGTAGAGGACCATGAAATCTTATTCGAGCTTTACCTTGACAGAGCACTGCATACAACCTGGGAAAATCTCCGTCAGCCCAACACGCGGCCGGTCTATACGAAGTGGTGGAAGGGCGACGGGTAAGCCTTGCAAAGCACATATGAGAACACGGATGACATATAAATCCTTATCGCTTATTTTGATGACAAACCGTACCTTATTGACTAGCCGACGGAATAGGACAGGTTAGATCGAGATTTTTGGGGTCCCGAATGAAGCCACGAATCTCTTTGTAGAGGTAGGTCTGACGTTCCAAAGAAAGTCCCTCCGGCAACACCTCTGGAGGATACCTTCTCTCTTGAAAACGCATGTACTTCTGCTTTAATAAAAACAGCGATCGAGGCTCATCTTCCGGCTTCGTCCGTACCTCTACATAACCTGGTTTGTTGACATCAAATTCAAAATAATTGTATTTCAATATATTGTCAATTGGATTGAAGTATTTGCCTAAATAAGTACCCCAATCACGATAGGCAAAACTGCGTGACGAGAGACCTAAGTGTTGCCCGTAGGGTTGGGCTACCGTTTTATGGTCAGTCGTGCTTTCTTCAACACACTTGATGACATCCTTCAGACTATCAATGGTGCTCTTGCGATACTTGATCTTAAATAAACCAAAGTACCGATCAGGAGCAAACTTCGTATGGCCCGGGGTCATAAAGGATAGAGTTACTCGCTTGTGAAGACCGTTCATGACTCGCCACATCAAATACCACATCATGTAGTTATTTTTGTTTTGACCCGTACAGTTATCCGCATGTAAAGTCGCTTCCTGTTCCCCCAAGCCATGCAGCTTGAAAAAAGCATCGAGCAACGAGATGACCACGCTACTACCCTTGCCCATTATCTCGCTTTCATCGATAAGAAAAAACACCTGACGAGGTAAGGCTTCCGCACAGACGCCAAATACCTGACACTTTCTCGCTGTTTTAAAAAACTCCTTTCCCCGTTGCTGACTCGAATACGGATAGAATACCTGTTGGGCAAAGTCAAACGAGTAGTGCATCGTCATCCGACGCGCACCACACTTTCTGCTCCCGGATGTGAACCCCTGTGGAAAGCCCCTTCAAGATCACCGATCGGGTCCTGGAAGATAAGTGTTGCCACGCGTTTTTGGCCTCATCGATCTGACGATGATAAAACGTACGAGCCGCATCGGCATCGCTATAATGCGCTTCGTACTCACTGACTATGCGTTGCCAGTCCTCACGTGAGGTGACGAATCGCATGTGGTTTTTCAGCTCATCACACACGTCACATAAATCACTGCGCGGACCTTGAAACTTAATGTGAGCAAGCGCCTGTTTCCAGATATGGCGAAAACTGTCATATCCGACGCCTTTTGCCTCTGGATAAGTGGCCTTTAAACGAAGAGCATCTTTTCCGTCGCACGGGAGGATGACTCGGTGTTTGCCCACGAAACTCAGTCGTATGATGGAAAAGATGAGTTGAACTGAGCCGCGTTGACGATGGCTCTGGCTCGCTATGGGTATTGAATGATGGAGCTGGGTCCGGATGAACTCCGGAGTCTGTGGGATCGTCCTCTTGCAGACACCGAGTCCCGTTGTGCTGAGACCTTTGCCTGGCTTGATCCCGGTGACTCAGCGCCGCTCACACCCACCGGCAGAATGTCTGCGCGCACGTCTCTTATCGCCGCTGCGGGGGGATCAGCAAGCAACGGCTGGCTCCATGATGGATGTCGAAGCGCTCGCGCTCAAAGGCTCCTTAGGCAGTCAGTGTCGGCGGATCCCGGTTGCGCTTGGCGCCCATCGCTGATGGCACGGGGATGCGCTCAAGGGGTTGGTGACCACATGCCGGACACCGCGTGATGTCAATGCCGGTCCACCGCTGCATCCACTGCGCCACGCTTTGCGGCTCAGGCGGTGGCGGTGGCTCCACTTGTCCTAGGGCCTGCCGGGATAAAGGCAGAGTGTAGGCTTTGCAACGGTTGGCCAGCAGGCCGTCATGGCGCACGCGAACAAAGCCCGAGGGCAAGACATGCAACAAGAAACGCTTGATCCAGGTGTAGGCATCAAGCTGCGCAACCTCCATGCGATCGCCTTTTTGACGGTTACGAAAGGTGAAGCGAATGTGATCGCCTTGGATGTCGAGGAGGCGATGGTTGGAAATGGCCACCCGGTGGGTCTAGCGGCCCAGATCACTCAGGGTCTGCTCAGGGCCGCCAAACGGGGGTTTAGCATAGACGACCCACTTTTGGCGGCGCAGGCGCTTGACGAAGGCGTCGAATGTCTTGGGCGCCTCCAACTCTAAGGTGGCGCCTGCGAAGCGCAGAGCTTGTTCGGCGTGGAGTGCTTTCAACGCGTCGAGATATTTGGCACGAAAGACCGTGCTCAAGGCTTTGACGGGAAAGAGGAAGGTGGCCGCAGTGGAATGCCAGGTCTGTCCTCCATCGGCCAGCGCACCTCCTGGGACCAAGGCGTGCAGGTGAAAATGGGGTTTCAAGAGTTGATCCCAGGTGTGCAGGACCATGATGGCGCCGAGTTGGCCGCCCAAGCGGCTGTGGCCGAACTCTAACAGGGTCTCACTGGCACTGCGAAAAAGCTGGCCGAGCAAGAGCCGTTTATTGGCCAACACCAGCAAATTCAGCTCATGCGGCAAGGTCAGTACGGTGTGAAAGTAGGCTGTGGGCAGAAGCTCAGAGCGCCTGGCCTCGACCCATCTCATCTTGGTGACGGTCTGACATTTGGGACAATGCCGATTGCGGCAGGAGTGGTAAGCTTGCCGCTTAAAGCCACACTGAGCGCAGTGGTCGATATGACCCCCTAAGCTGGCCGTGCGACAGGCGATGAGGTCATCGATGAGACGCTGCTCAAAAGGCGATACCGAGTGAGTCTGCGCATAGCTTGGAGCAAAGCGACGCAAGATGTCAGCAACTTCCAGGCCAGAGCGGGTTTCACAAGAGGCTTGAGCGATGTGAGCCTCGCAGGGCTCAGGCACATGCACCGTCTCACTCCATGAGGGCCTTGAGATTGGCCGACTCGAAACAGAGTAAATCGAGTGGACTCCTCACTTGCATCAGATGTCGGCGACTGACATGGACATATTTCAGAGTTGTCTTGATGGAGCGATGACCTAACAGGAGTTGAATGGTGTGGGGATCGACGCCGGCATCGAACAAATGGGTGGCGAAGGAATGGCGCAGCGCATCCACACACTGCTCATCAATCGTCAAACGCCCGCATTTGCTACTCGCATCATCCCTTCTATGGACAGACGGTCGAAGTCGTCCGGTGGTTACGCCGCCAGACCTCAGATAGTCTGGTCATCAAGCTCCCTGACGGCTTGCAGATTGCCGTCCCTTCTTGGATGCTTGATCCCGTGGCGTGCAGCGAGATTCGCGATGCCACCGAGCCCATCATAAGCTTTGAAGCTCTGATCGCCCTTCGCCAACTCATTGATGCCCAGGGCTTGCCTTCTGCCCAAACCGCTCCTATTGCTGGTATATCCCAAGCGAAAGGAGCCTGTGATGCACAAGAGCCCTCTCGATCGCCAAGCCCATCAGATCAACCTACCCTTTGCCAATCATCCGATTTGGCAACAGCTCCCGGACGTCAAACGCCAAGCGTGCCGTGACCTCATCACCGAGCTACTTCTCCATGTGATCCACCATGAACTCAGTGAGGACCTCAACCATGACTCCCAAGATTAGTCCTGCTCATCTCGAACGTCAGGCCTATGTCTATATCCGCCAGTCCACTGGCCATCAAGTCCGACATCACCCAGAAAGCGGACGCCGCCAATATGCCCTGGCTGATCGCGCCCGCACCTTGGGTTTTACCCAAGTCGTCGTCATTGATGAAGACCTGGGCCGCAGTGGTAGCGGGCTTCAAGAACGCCCAGGCTTTGGTCAACTTCTCACCGCCGTCTATGAGGGAACGATTGGGGCGGTGTTGGCCTTGGAAGTCTCACGCTTGGCACGCAACCATCGCGACTGGCACCATTTGATCGATTTGTGCGCCCTGACTGACCCCTTAATCATCGATGATGATGGGGTCTACGATCCGCGCCAACTCAATGATCGGCTGGTCCTGGGGGTCAAAGGCTCCATGGCGGAATACGAACTCGGTTTGATGCGACAGCGAGCCAGGCAAGCTTTCGAAGCCAAGATCGAGCGCGGTCATGTGATGTGGGAAGTTCCCGTGGGCTTTGTCCGGACCTTGGATCACCGAGTGGAAAAGATCGCGGATCGTCAAGTTCAACAAGCCATCGCAGGCGTCTTTCACAAGTTTCGCCAACTCGGTAGTGCCCGCCAAGTGACGCTGTGGTATCGTGATGAGCAACTGCCCCTGCCCGAAGTGGAACCGGGAACGGCAGGACACACGATCCACTGGCGTCTGCCCAGCGGCCACCGGATTAACCAGCTGCTGAACAATCCTTACTATGGGGGTGCGTTGGTTTAGGGTCGTACCGAGGCCCAGACGGTGATTGAGGCGGGACGCGCTCGGCAACCGTCGCGCCGTCAAAAACCGATGGAGCAGTGGCGGTTTGTGATTCTCGATAACCCCGTGGGCTATACATCAGTTGGGATGAGTTTTTAGACAATCGACGAGCTCTGGAGGCCAACAGCTATATGCCCAAAGAAGGTGCAGGCGGAGCGCCCAAGCGGGGACCGGCTTTACTCAGTGGCCTGCTGCGCTGTGGTCGTTGCAGCCGTAAGCTCAATGTGGCCTATAGCGGGACCACAGGTCGCGTACCCCGTTATGTGTGTCACGGTGGTCGAGTAGATCGCGGATCGTCATCGTGTTTGACGCTCGGTGGCTGACGCGTCGATCAAGCGGTTGCAGACGCGGTGCTCGAGGCGATTCAGCCGGCCGGTGTTGAGGCGACATTCGCTGCGCTCGAACAGGTCCGATCAGCCAACGACACGAAACAGCAAGCCTTAGCACTGAGTCTGGAAAAAGCGCACGATGAGGCCCAGCGGGCCAGGCGCCAATACGACTTGGCTGACCCAGAGAATCGTTTGGTCACTGGGGAGTTAGAGCATCGTTGGAATGAGGCGCTCGAGCGCGTGAGCGAAGTTGAAAGTGAACTGGCGGCGTTGGCAAGCGATCCCATCACCCTCAGCGAGGGGCAGCGCCACGGTTTGTTGAGTCTTGGGCAAGACCTTCGCGCCCTGTGGCACCACCCGAGTGCTACCGATCCCCTCAAAAAGCGCATTCTGCGTACGGTGCTCCATGAGATCATCATCGAGAGCACGTCGGAGCCCCCCGAACACCTGCTACAGTTGCACTGGCAAGGCGGTATCCATACTGAGTTGCGGGTGGCACGCCATGGCGTCGGTAAGCATCGCCGCAGCACTGACGTCGATGTGATCAAGGTGATGACGGCACTCTCGAAGGTCTGTCGCGACGCGACGATTGCAGCGACGCTCAATCGCTTGGGCTATCGCACGGGGACAGGCAAGACCTGGCGAGCTCATAGCGTTGCCAATGTGCGATACCGATACCGCCTGCCGAACTTTCCTAAGGACAAGGACTGGCTGAGCCTCAAACAAAGCGCGCAGCAGCTCGGCGTCAGCGCGACGGTGGTGACACGGTTGATTGCTCAAGGGACCTTACCGGCGACTCAAATTGTGCCCCAAGCCCCATGGATCATCAAGCGCATCGATCTCGACCTCAAGGTTGTACGGGCAGAGATTGAGGCAGTGAAGTCAGGACGCAGGCGATCTCGATGTCGCTGCGAGCAGCCCGAACTGCCCTTGGCGCGCCTCGGACAAGCCGGTGAAGAGCAGGCTGTGTCAAGCTTTCCGGAGACCTTGTGCTCTGAGACGACACAAGGAGATCAGTGATGGCAGCTTTTCGCCTATCACGGCTTCAAAAGCGTGTGCTGCGCTGGTTGTTGGCCGAAGAGAAGCGGCTGGGCCCCATGGTCTCAAGTAGCCACCCATCCCTTGTGGTGGCTGTGCCCAATGCCAAAGGCAATATCAGTCACAGCTTACGTCGGTTGGAAGCGCAACAACTCATCGTGGTGGGTCGCACGCGGGTTGGGGGTTTTGCGGACTTTCTCTACCTCACATCCAAAGGCCGTCAAAAAGCCACTGAAATCGGGAAAAAGTTATGAATAAGGATTTTTGATTCATATAAACAAAGAGTTGTTGGATAGCGTCTGGGGAGTGATCGACCCCGCTTCAAAAAGTCGTCAAAAAGCCTCTAAATTTGGTAAAAAGTTATGAATAAGTACTTACTGCCCGTTCGCTCAATCAATTTCTAGTTTCCTGAATTTCCAATTGTCGGTAGAGAGAAAGACTCAACCCCAGTCGTTTGAGGATCTCCACCAGTAACGCG
>Ga0214472_10001048_pt1 | contig 32099 bp, 29 predicted proteins | sample RVTome_6_FD_207662 | JGI IMG/M metagenome (GOLD analysis project Ga0214472, IMG submission 207662) | Soil microbial communities from uranium-contaminated site in the Upper Colorado River Basin, Wyoming, United States - RVT140D175 | ecosystem: Environmental > Terrestrial > Soil > Contaminated >...
GACAGCTCCCCGCAGGTGGAGGCGCTGGCGGCTAGCGTGGATGACGCGGGCGGCGTGTACCTGGTCCCGGCCTTCGTGGGCCTGGGCGCGCCCTACTGGGATCCCTACGCCCGCGGCGTCATCGTGGGCCTCACCCGCGGGACCACCATCGGCCACGTAGCGCGGGCGGCCGTGGAGTCGATGGCCTACCAGACGCGCGACGTGCTCGACGCGATGCAGCGGGACGCGGGGCTCCGCTTGGCGCAGCTCAAGGTGGACGGGGGCGCGGCCCGAAACGACGCTTTGCTCCAGTTCCAGGCCGACCTTCTCCGGGTCGCCGTGCGGCGGCCGGTGTTGGCGGAGACGACCGCCCTGGGCGCGGCGTACCTCGCGGGCCTGGCCGTGGGCTACTGGCGTGACACGGCCGACGTGGCCCGGAACTGGGCCCTCGACCGCGAGTTCACGCCCGCCATGCCGAGCGCTCGGCGCGACGCCCTCTACGCAGGTTGGAGGAAGGCCGTGGAGCGGTCGCTCGGCTGGGCCGAGGTTTGACGGTCGCGGGCGAGGGCGATAGCGTTTGGGGATGAACCGACTCGCGCGGGCCTCGCTGCTCGTCGTCGTGCTGGGCGCCTCCGCGCCGCTCCTCGCCGGCCCCACGCTCCCCTTCGTCGAGGACGATTACGGGCGTGCGCTGGCGGAGGCGCGGGCGCGCAAGCTCCCGCTCTTCATCGAGGCGTGGGCCCCCTGGTGACACACCTGCCGCTCGATGAGGGAGTTCGTCTTCCCTGACCCCTCCCTCACGGGCCGCGCCGGACAGTTCGTCTGGCTCGCGATCAACATCGAGGACGAGAAGAACGCGCCGTTCCTGGTGATGTTTCCCGGAGAGGGCGTGCCCACATTCGCCGTCCTCGACCCCAAGGACGAATCGGTGGTCCTGCGCCTGGTGGGCAGCATGACCGTGCCCCAGCTTCACGCCTTCCTGGACAACGCGCGTATCGCGGTGGCCGGCGGCGGCAGCGGCCGCGACGCGGACGCCACGCTGCGCACCGCCGACCAGCATTACGGCGCCCGCCGCTACGCCGAGGCGGCCGAGGCCTACCGCCTCGCGCTCGGCCAGGCCCCCGCGGGCTGGCCGCCCTATGCGCGCGCGGTGGAGGCGCTGCTCTTCTCCTACCAGCAGACCTGGTTCCGTGGAGAGGCTGCTGGTCACGACCGCTGCGTGGATCTGGCGCAGAGCGTGCTCAAGCGGCTGGCGGGCACGCCCTCCGAGCTGGCCGTAGCCATGACCGGCCTGGACTGCGCGCTGGCCCTGAAGGACGACGCCCCTGACAAGGCGCAACGCGTCGCGGCCCTGGAGGGCGAGGTGCGGCGGATCGTGGCCGACCCGAAGCTGACGGCCGCGGCCGACGACGTCTCGGGCGCGTACGGCTCGCTGCTCGAGGCGCGCGGCCAGGCCAAGGACGAGGCGGGGGCCCGGCGCACCGCCGAGGAGTGGGCCACGTACCTGGAAGGGGCGGCGGCGCGGGCCCAGACGCCGGGGCAGCGCGCGGTCTTCGACTCGCATCGGCTGACGGCGTACCTGCAGCTGGGCCAGCCCGGGCGCGCCATACCCATGCTGGAGGCGTCGCAGAAGGACTTCCCGCAGGACTACAACCCGCCCGCCCGTCTCGCCGCCGCGTACCAGGCGATGAAGGAGTGGGACAAGGCGCTCCTCGCCGCCGACCGCGCCCTCGCCCGCATCTACGGCCCCCGCAAGCTGCGCGTGCTGGACATCAAGGCCGAGGTCCTGAAGAGCAGGGGCGACCTCCAGGGCGCGCGCCGGACGCTCGAGGAAGCGGTGGCCTTCGCGGAGGCCCTTCCCCCGGGCCAACGGTCCGAGGCCCGGGTGGCCGCGCTCCGGAAGAAGCTCGAGTCCTGGAAGGAGGCCGGCCCGCCCCCTTCCTGATATCCTCCCTGCCCATGCGCGCCACCGCTTTCCTGCTGCTCTCCTCCTGCGTGTTCGCCGCCACCGCGCGTCCGGCGGCGAAGCCCTCCGAGTCGGTGTACGAGGACATGGCGGTGGCCCTCCTCCGCCGGTACCTCCAGGTGGACACCACGAACCCGCCGGGCAACGAGCTGCGCGCCGCGCTGTTCTTCAAGGAGGTGCTGGAGGGCGAGGGGATCCCGGTGGAGGTGGACGAGTTCGCCCCCGGGCGGGCCAACGTCCTGGCCACGCTCAAGGGAACCGGCGCGCGGCGCCCCCTGATCCTCGCCAACCACACGGACGTGGTCGCCGCCGACGCGTCCCGCTGGTCGGTGCCGCCCTTCTCCGGCGCGGTGAAGGAGGGAGCGATCTGGGGCCGCGGCGCCGAGGACATGAAGACGGAGGGGATCCTCCAGCTCGTGGCCATGGTGCGCGCGCGGCGGGAGGGAGGGCCGTTCTCCCGCGACATCCTCTTCCTGGGCACCGCCGACGAGGAGGCCGCCTTCCTGGGCGCGCTGCGCGCGATCAGCCCCGAGGGGTGGCGCGACCGCCTGAAGGACGCCGAGTACATGATCACCGAGGGCGGCGAGAACCTGGTCGACGCCTCGGGGAAGGTGCTCTATCTCGGCATCGAGACCGCGGAGAAGGGGCCGTTCTGGCTGACGCTCCGGACGAAGGGCACGCCCGGCCACGGCTCGCGGCCCATCGAGGACTCGGCGTTGAACCGCCTGGTGCGCGCGCTGGACCGGGTGCGGCGGCACCGGACCGCGATGAAGGCCCTCCCCTCGGTGCAGCGCTTCTTCGCCGACCAGGCCAATCAGGTCCCGGCGCCGCGGTCGAAGTGGTACCGGGACATCTTGGCCGCTCTGCGCGATCCCGCCGCCGCCCGCGAGCTCTACGACGACCGCGAGGTCTCGGCCCTGCTCCGCAACACCATCTCCATCACGGTGGTGAAGGCCGGCTACAAGACCAACGTCATCCCGGGCACCGCCGAGGCGGAACTCGACGTGCGGCTCCTCCCCGGCGAGGACCCCGAGGCCTTCCTGGCCGAGCTGCGGGGCGTCATCGACGACCCCACGGTGGAGATCGTCCCGCCCGCCTCCTTCCGGCCGCCCAACGACAGCCCGGTGGACAACGACCTCTTCCGGACGATCGAGGCGACGCTGCGGCGGCACCACCCCGGGGTGCCGGTCACGACCAAGATGCTGACCGGCGCCACCGAGTGCGTCCTGTACCGGCCGCTGGGGATCGCCTGCTACGGCTTCACGCCCCTGCTCACGACGTCCGAGGAGCTGGCCACCGTGCACGGCGACGACGAGCGCGTCAGCGAGGCCACCGTCCGCGCCTCCACGGGCGTCTTCTACGAGGTGGTGCGGGACCTCGCGCGATGAAGGACGCCTTGCGCGTCCGCTTCGCGCCCAGCCCCACCGGCTACCTGCACGTGGGCGGCGCGCGCACGGCGCTGTTCAACTGGCTCTGGGCCCGCAAGAACGGCGGGGCCTTCCTCCTCCGCATCGAGGACACCGACAAGGAGCGCTCCACCGACGCCAACACCCGGAGCATCCTCGAGGGGCTGGAGTGGCTGGGCCTCCACTGGGACGAGGGCCCGTATTTCCAGAGCGAGGGCGTCGCCCGCCACGTCGAGGCGGCGCGGCGGCTGCTGGCGGAGGGCAAGGCCTACCGCTCCTTCGCCACGCCCGGGGAGTTGGAGGCGCAGAGGAAGGAGGCCACGGCGGCCGGGCGGCCGTGGCTGCGCGACCGTGCGAGCCGCGACCTGGGCGCGGAGGAGTCGGAGCGGCGGGCCGCCGCCGGGGAGCCGTTCGCGATCCGCTTCAAGGTGCCCGAGGACGAGGGGGCCACCCGCTTCGAGGACCGCGTGTACGGGCCGCAGGAGCGCCGCCACCGGGACATCGAGGACTTCGCGCTGCTGCGCCCGGACGGCAGCCCGCTCTACAACCACGTGGTCGTGTGCGACGACGTCCACATGCGGGTCACCGACATCATCCGCGGCCAGGACCACCTCTCCAACACCCACAAGCAGATCCTGCTCTACGGGGCCCTGGGCCGGGAGGCGCCGAGCTTCACGCACCTCCCCCTGATCAACGCCCCGGACCGGACCAAGCTCTCGAAGCGACGCCACGGCGAGGTGGTCTCGGTCACGACCTACCGCGACCGCGGGTTCCTGCCCGAGGCCTTCCGGAACTTCCTGGCGCTCCTGGGCTGGTCCGCGGGCGACGACCGCGAGATCTACTCGACCGAGGAGCTGATCCAGGCCTTCACCCTGGAGGGTATCGGGCGGTCGAGCGCCATCCTCACGTTCTCGGAGACCGACCCGCGGCAGTGGACGGACCGCAAGGCGCTCTTCATCAACCAGCAGTACCTGGCGCGCATGCCCCTGGCCGAGCTCCTGCCCAGGGTGGAGGACGTGCTGCGGAAGGCCGGGGTCTGGGACGAGGCCTTCGCGGAGGGCGGCGCCCGCCGCGAGTGGTTCGCGCGGACGGTGGACCTCATCCGCCCGCGCTTCATCACGCTCCTGGACTTCGCGGAGGCCGGCCGCGCCTACTTCGACGACCGCTTCGACCTGGATCCCGAGGCGGTGGAGAAGAACCTCCGGAAGGAGCCGCGCCTCGAGCAGTGGCTGCCGGAGCTGGCGCAGCGGCTCGAGCGCCTGGACGCCTTCGACGCCGCCTCCACGGAGGCCGCGCTGCGCGCCTACGCCGACGAGCGCGGGGTGAAGGCGGGCGTGCTCATCAACGCCGCCCGCACCGCGGTGACGGGGCGGTCGGTGGGGGCGTCGCTCTTCCAGATCCTCGGCTGCCTGGGGCGGGAAAGGGTGGCGCGGCGCCTGCGCGACGCCGCGCCCGCCGTCAGCGCCGGACCGTAAGCGGGCGCTCGAGCCGCAGGGTCAGGACCGAGCCCTCGGGCAGCTCCACCTCCTCGCCCTTGGTGGCCACGATGCCTCCCGTGCCGCCCACCACGAGGCCGATGAGGGCGCCCTTCGTCCCTCCCACCACCCGGCCCAGCACCGCGCCCAGGAGGGCGCCCAGGCCCGCCTTCTTGGCGGTCTCGCTCCGGTCGAGGTCCTCCTGGATCGAGATCACGCGGGTGCGGATGTCCATCCGCGACCCGCCGGGCAGGGTGAGGGTGTCGAAGGTCAAGTCGAGGCGCCCGGCCTTGGCCGGACGCTCGGCGGGCTCGGCGGCCTGGACGATCCCCCGCACCCGGCTGCCGGTGGGGATCACCGTTCGGCCGTCGGCGCGGATGGACCGCACGACGGTGGTCTCGAAGCGGTCTTCCATGCGGGCCGTCCGCGAGGACAGCGGCTGCTCCAGGCGGACCTGGATGTCGGTGCCCGCCTCGAGCATGCCCTCGCCGGACCCGGCCCCCTCGGCCATCAGCGAGTCGTCGATGTCGTTGCGCAGGTTGGTGATGTCGCGGCGGAGCATGTCCACGTCGTCGCGCGAGGGGCCCGGGCGCTCCGGGTTGCGCTCGTGGCGCCGCACCTGGACCTTGACGTAGATGACCTCTTCGCGGATCTCCTCCGCGCGGTCCTTGATCTCCTGGTACCGGGGATGGCCCGGCCGCAGCATCTCCATGGCGTCGTCCAGGCTGTTCAGGTCGTCCTGGAGCCGCCTCAGGTCGGTGGGCGTGGCGCTCCCGGGATGGTCGGCGGCGGCGGGGAGCGCGGCCAGGACCCCCAGGAGGCAGAGTGAGATGAAAGCGAGCCTTCTCATTGGCAAAGACCTCCTCAAAAAACGGACGTCCCCGGGGCGGGGGCATCCGGTCTGGAGCTGGGCGAAGGTGTCGGTCGTCATGGAATGCCTCCAGCTCTCACTCGGAGGAGATGATCTCCTCCCGATGACGGTGACCAGGCTAGGCCGTGGACCCGCGAGCTGTCATGAGGCACATCACAATGTTGAAAGCAAAGGACATGCCATCTATACTCGCCCGGACATGAGAGGCGCCGGCGGGACGGAGGGCGGGGTCGGGCAGTTCCTGCTGGGCCTGGTCATGGCCGTGGGCGGGGCGTACCTGCTCACGCAGCAGGTCATGGTGACCTCCGGGTTCTGGGGCTGGTTCGGTCCCAACACCTTCGGCCTCTCCCTGCTCCCCCTCGTCGTGGGCATCGGCATCCTCTTCTTCGACGGCAGGAGCGTGCCCGGCTGGCTGCTCACCCTCGCGGGGGCGGCCATCGTCTTCCTGGGCATCCTCATGAACCTGCGGATCTACTTCGCGGCCACCAGCCTCTTCAACACCCTGGTGATGCTGCTGCTGCTGGCGGGCGGCCTGGGGCTGGTGGCGCGCTCCCTGCGCCCGCAGCGCCCGTGATTTGACACCTCCGTCCGCCCGCTTTTATACTGGCCGACGGCGCTATCGTCTAGGGGTTAGGACGGATGGTTCTCAGCCATCAGACCGGGGTTCGAATCCCCGTAGCGCTACCAGCCCGCCGCCGACCCTAATTTCGGTCATTTTGCTATCGTTTCGTGGAGGGACGGCTCCCAAACTGTAATTCTCGATTTTGACAATTCTGTGATTGAATGTCCGGGGAGGTTGGGTTAGCCTTTGGCGTTTCCTCCCCGGCCGGTTTCCATGATTGGAGCCTGATTGAAGATGGCGACATTGGCGACGGCCCTCAGGTCGGAAGTGCGCCGCGTGATGGCGGGCGAGGTCCGCAAGCTCCTGCGTCCGATGCGCCGGCTGCTGAAGCAGGTGAAGACGCTGCGGCAGGCGGCCAGGGACCAGCGCCGCAACCTGGCCAGCGTCGAGGCCCGGATGGACCGCTTGAAGGCACGGCTGGCCTTGAGGCGGGCCCGCGGCAAGGGCCCCCGGGTGTCGGCCGACTCCATCCGGTCCTTCCGCAGCCGGGTGGCCATGACCCGCGAGCAGTTCGCGCGCCTGCTGGGGGTCAGCCCGGGATCGATATTCGGATGGGAGACCGGGCGCACCACGCCGCGGGGCCGGAGCGCCGCTCGCTTCCTCGAGGTGCGCAAGCTGGGGGTGCGCAAGGTGAGGGCCCGCGCCGCGGAAGGCAAGAGCGCCCGCCGCGGGCGGGGGAAGGCCCGGGTCAGGAAGAGGCGCTAGCTCCGGGCCAGCCTCACTCCAGGGGGTCCGGCTTGCGCGTGCCGGGCCCGGGCTCGGCCTCCGGCTCCGGGGCGGGCCGCGGGCCCGCGCCGGCGTCCCGTCTGATCCAGGAGAACAGCGAGAAAGGCGCTCGCTCGGGCGCGTCTCCGCGCGCCGGCAGCGACCCCTCCCGGTCCGCCGCCTCGGCCGGGTGCGACGGCGCCGAGCCCGGCGAGGAGTCCCCTCGCGACAGGGTCTCGTCGCTGGCGCCGCCGGCCTCCTCGGAGGCGGGACCCGTGTCCTCCAGGTCGTCGTGCTCGTCGGTCTCCCCGCCCTCGTCGGAAGAGGGATGCGCGGCGGCCGCCGGGTCGATGTAGGCCCCGGCGGCGAGGACCGAAGCCCCCCGCGGCTTGCGGCCGCGGCTGCGCCTCCTTCGCGCGGGGCGGGGAGGGCCGGCGGCCTCCGGCGTCTCGGGCGGACTGGAGGGAGCGGCGGGCGGCGGGCTCTCGACCAGCCTGGGCGTCGGCGGCGGCGCCGGCGCGGCCACGGCCTCGGGCCGGCTGGACGCGGCCACCGATCCCGAGCCCAGGTCCTCGACGATGTAGCTCCCGGACTTCTGGTCGCGCCTCAGGACCACGATCCCGCGGCGCTGGGCGTCCTCGAGGAGGTGGCTGAAGGTGCGGAAGCCGTAATACGTCTCGTTGAAGGAGGGCTTCTTGCGCTTCATGGTCTCCTTCACCATGGAGCCCCAGAGCACCTCCTTGTTCTCGCGCTGCAGGGCCAGGATGGAGTCCACGAGCAGCGCGAACACCTCCTGCTGCTTCTCGTTCGCGTTGGCGATCACGGGCACCGGCCGCTGCTGGCCGCGCACGAGGTCCTCGTAGAAGATGAACTCGTCGCAGTTCTCGATGAGCAGGTCGGAGGTGGAGTTCTTCACCCCCAGGCCGATCACGTACTTGTTGTTCTCCTTGAGCTTCGACACCAGGGGCGAGAAGTCGGAGTCCCCCGAGGCCACCACGAAGCAGTTGATGTGCTCCTTCTGGAACGACATGTCCATCGCGTCCACGACCAGGCGGATGTCGGCGGAGTTCTTGCCGCCCACGGACTTCTGGGGGACCTCGATCAGCTCGATCGCGGCCTCGTGGAAGCTGCGCTTGTAGTCCGCGTACCGGCTCCAGTCGGCGTAGGCCTTCTTGACCAGGAGCTTGCCCTTGTCCAGCAGGCGCTCCAGGACGAGGTTGACGTCGAACTTGCGGTAGTGGGCATCGCGCACGCCGATGGCGATGTTCTCGAAATCGATGAAGAGGGCGAGCCTTTGCTCGTGCTCGTCCTGGTGGTTCTGCGCCAAGAACAACCTCCTAAGGGGTTCGTTAGACACCCCCGACCCGGACCCAGGGGTCCCGGGCGGGGGCGCCCGGGGAGGACCCCGGGGCCGCGGGGAAATTCACTATACCACGCGGTCGCCGCAAGTAAAGGCAGGAGTGGGCGCTCGGGTACACGCTGCTCCGCGCTCCGCCCTGAGGCGCTCGGGGATTCGCGCCCTCGCGCTCCGCGCTGCGGCCAGAAGGAATCGCGTGCCTCAACAAGTCGCGCGCGTGGCGCGAACCCCTCGCGCCCTGAAACGCGCAAAAAAAAGGCGGCGGCGCCGAAGCGCCGCCGCCGGCCAGATCAGGACCGACCGCTATTCCTCCTCGAGATCCTCCACGTCCTCGCGCTCTCTCGTCTCCTCGCGCTCCAGGGGCATCTTGCTGTTGGTGTACGGGTTCGAGCGCTCCCGGCTGGGCGTTCCGGACGTTACGTTCTTGGATCGAGAGCGATCCTCATTCATTCGGTTCATTTGCTTCGCTCCTTTCCCTTGAACGTCGAAGGCGTCGGTGCGTTTACGCCTTTCCCCTGAAGATAGGCCCTAAATAGGCCCTGTCAATGGAAATTTGTTCCACGGTCGCCGTGCAAAAAGGGCCTCTTGACAGAGGGAAGGGAAAGGGCGATATTTCCAGTCGGCGAAGAAAAAACGAATGTCTGCCGCGCTGAAAGCCGCCCTCGAAGACCTCCTGCGCTGCCGCCGGCTGCAGGAGGAGGGCCCGCCTCTGCGCGGCGAGGACCGGAGGCTGCGCCCGCTGCCCACGGGCATCCAGGGAGTGGACGCGCTCCTGGGGGGCGGGCTCCCGCGCGGCCAGGTGTCGGAGGTGCACGGGCCCCGCTCTTCGGGACGCACCGGCCTCGTCCTCTCGCTCGTGGCCGCGTCCATGGCCCGGGGCAGCCTCGCGGCGTGGGTGGACCCCGCCGACCGCCTGGCCCCCGCGTCGGCGTCGGCCGCGGGGGTGGACCTCGCCCGGTTGCTCTGGCTCCGCGGCGGCGCCCGCGGGCCCCGCGCACGCGGCCTGCCCGAGGCGGTCGCGGCCGTGGCCACGCTGGTCGGGTCGGGCCTGTTCGAGGCCGTGGTCCTCGACGTCGCCGCCGTCCCCGTCCACGAGCTGGGCCGATTGCCGGGCTCCACGTGGATCCGCCTGCAGCGGATGGTCGCGGACAGCCCCTGCGCCCTGGTGCTCCTGGCCGAGGCCCACGTGGCCCGCGGTCCGGCCGGCGCCTCGCTGGAGCTGCGCGCCTCCGCTCCCTGCTGGTCCGGCGCGGCGGGTCCGGGGCGGCTGCTGCGGGGGCTGGGGACGGAGCTCCTGGCCGGCCGCCACAGCCCGCGGCGCGTGGCCTTCGAGCTCCAGGCGCCCGTTTGACGGGCACCCCATCGGTGCTCCGGCGGAAGACATGTACGGCTGCCTTCACTCACCGCGCCCCCTTCCCTTCGAAGGCTCCCTGCTCGACATCGCCCGGGAGTTCACGCCGAGGGTGGAGGGGCTGGGCACGACGGTGCTGCTGGACCTCCACGGCCTGGGCCGCGTCTGGGAGAGCCCGGCGCTCCTGGGCCGGAGCCTCCTGGCCGCCGGCCGTGGCCGCGGCCTCGAGCTGCAGGCGGCGCTGGCATGGACGCGCATGGCCGCCCTGCTCGCGGCCCGTGGCCGCGCCGGCCTCACGCTCGTCCCCCCGGGCGGCGAGCCCGAGGTCCTCGCGCCTCTCCCGCTGGAGCTGCTGCAGCTTCCGCCCGAGCGCCGGGACCTCTTCCACCGCTGGGGGCTGAAGAGCCTCGGCGACCTCGCGGCCCTGCCCGCGGTCGGCCTGGCCGAGCGCCTCGGTCCCGACGGCGCGCGCCTGCGGCGCATGGCCCGGGGCGAAGACGACCAGCCGCTCGTGGCGACGCCGCGGGCGGAGTCGTTCGAGTGCACGCTGGAGCTGGAGTGGCCGGTCGACGGCCTGGAGCCGCTGTCGTTCCTCCTGGCGCGCCTCCTGGAGCCGCTCTGCGCGGGCCTCCGCGCGCGCGGCCGCCGCGCGGCCGGCCTCGTCCTGGACCTCGTCCTCGTGGACCGGCGCCTCTACCGGCGCGCCCTGAGGCCCGCGGCCCCCACGGCCGAGCCCCGGACCTGGCGGACGCTGCTGCTCCTGGACCTCGAGGCGCACCCACCGGGCGAGGCCATCGCGGCGATCACCGTCCGCGCCGAGGCGACGCCGGCCCGCCTCGTCCAGTTCTCGCTGCTCGACCCGGCCCAGCCGTCGCCGGAGCGCCTGGCCGAGACGCTGGCGCGGCTGCAGGAGTGGACCGCCGCCGGGCGCGCGGGGTCGCCCGCCCTCGTGGACACGCACCGGCCCGAGGCGTTCGTGATGGCCACGTTCAGCCCCCCGTCCCAGGCCGCCGTCCCGGCGCTGCCGTCCGCCCCACGCCTCGCGCTGCGGGCCTTCCGTCCGCCGCTCCCGGCGCGCGTGTCGCTGCGCGACGGCGAGCCGGCCTTCGTCTCCGCGCCCGGCATCCGGGGCGCGGTCGTGGACCGGGCGGGTCCCTGGCGCGCGTCGGGCGACTGGTGGGACGTGGCCTGGAGCCGGGAGGAATGGGACGTGTCGCTGGGCGGCGGCGGGTTCTACCGGATCTTCAGGGACCGGATGCGCGAGGCCTGGTTCGTGGAGGGCGAGATGGACTAGGCAGGCATCGTCTCACGCGCGGCACGCCACGTCGGGCCGGGGACCTCGGCGGGGGCGTCTTCCATCCGGGGTCCCCGACCCGACCGGCGCGTCAAGAGCGTGTGGCCCTAGAAGGGACAGTTGCCCGGATTCGGCTGGTCGATACGGAGCGCCACGCCCGGAGGCGAAAGGTACGTCACGACGTTGGTAGCGGGATCCGAGGTCTCGTTACGGGCGACGTGGGCGTGGTCGCCGACGTCGATGAACCCCTGGCCGGCATGGCGAACGATCGGGGTGCAGTCGGGATCGTCGGAATCGTAGAACGTCATCGTCCCCTCCACCACCGAGATGAAGACCGGGCCGGGGTGACTGTGCCAGCCGCTCTGGCCGCCGGGCTGGAAGACGATCTTCTGAACGGCGATGTCGAGGGCGGGTTTGGCCTCGACCTCCACCTCCCAGTCGTCCGGCCCTTCTCGCTTGACCTTGAAGGCTTCCTCGAACGTGGCCCGGCCGATGAGCATCGAGGTTGTTCCCGAGGGCGGGGTCGCCCACACGAGGCGGGCGGAGACCGCCGCCGTCAGCGCGGCCACGACCAGAGTTGCCTTCCGCAGACGACCTTTCGACATGCATACCTCCTGGAGGGCCGTTCGCCCCCGCGTCATCCGTCGTTCCGGCTTCGTGTGCGTCCCCGGGATGGTCGGCGGCGCGCGGAGCGGGCGCAAGGGAGAGCGCCTGAAGGGGGCCTGAAGGTTTGCTGAAGCGCTATCTCACTGAGCCGGCGGGGAACGCTGCCCGCGGGACCGCTCAGCGGTGGCGGTATAATCCGTGACGTCCCCGAGCATCGGTGGCTTCACAGCAACCCATCCCGCCGCAGGTTGAGCTGGACCTCGCGCGCTACGAGCTGCGTCGCGGCGGCCGTGTGGAAAGGCTCGAGAAGCTCCCGATGGAGCTGCTCATACTCCTCGTCGAGCGGCGGGGGCGGCTCGTGACTCGAGGCGAGATCCTCGAGCGCCTCTGGGGTAACGACGTGTTCGTCGACGCAGACGCGGCCATCAACACCGCGGTGCGGAAGGTGCGACGGGCGCTCGGGGACGATCCGGATACGCCGGAGTTCCTCGAAACGGTCGTGGGCAAGGGCTACCGCTTCGTGGGGCCGATCGCGGTCGTCCCCGGTGCCGAGGCGCCGCCTTCGGCCGTCGAAGGCCCGGTCACCCCCCAGCCGCCTCCGGAACACACGGGTGCCGCGGCGATCTCGAAACGGAGCGCTTCCGGCGGGTGGGCGCTCGCCATCGTCACCCTCGGCTCGCTGGCCGTGGCCCTGGTGGCCGTGCTCGGCCACGTCCGCTCCCGCGGCGGGGAGGCCATGGAGTCCGTCGCCGTCCTGCCCTTCGAGAACACCGGCGGGGACAAGGAAACCGAATACCTGAGCGACGGCATCAGCGAGAGCCTCATCAACCGGCTTTCACGGCTGCCCCACTTGAAGGTGATCGCCCGGGCGTCCGTCTTCCGCTACAAGGGCAAGCATCCCGACCTGTCGAGCGTGGCCAGGGATCTCGGCGTCCGCGCCGTCGTCACCGGGAGGGTCTCCCAGCGCAGCGACGGCTTTTCCGTGGCCGTCGAGCTGATGGACGCCCGGGAGAACAAACAGCTCTGGGGCGCCAAGTACGACCGGCGATCTTCGGAGCTGGTCGTGGCCCACGAAGAGCTCGCCGCAGAGGTTGCGGAGAAGCTTCGGCTCGAGCTGACCCCGACCGAGCGGACGCTGCTGGCCAAGCGTGACACGGCCGATCCCGAGGCGTATCGGCTCTATCTGCGCGGCCGATACCTGTCGAACGAGCGCAGCGAGGCGGCGTTGCGGAAGGCGATCGAGTACTTCCAGGAGGCGATTGACCGGGATCCGCGCTACGCCCTGGCCTATTCCGGGCTTGCGGACGTCCACACCACCACGGCCACGTCGTACAACAAGCGAGTCGCCCCGCGGGAGGCCTACGCCCGCGCGAAAGCGGCGGCCCAGAGGGCCGTCGAGATCGACGGCGAGCTGTCCGAGGCCCATGCCTCCCTGGGGCAGATCCTGGTGCAATTCGATTGGGACTGGGCAGGGGCGGAACGAGAGTTCCGCCGGGCCCTGGAGCTCAATCCGTCCAACGGCGTGGCCCTGCACTGGCGGTCGCACTGCTTCCTGGCCCAGGGCCGGTTCGACGAGTCGGGTCGAGACGCCGAGCGCGCTCTGGACACGGATCCCGCCTCGGTCATGCTGAACATCCACCTCGGCGAGCATTATCACCTGGCCCGTCAGTACGACCTGGCCGTCGAGCAGCATCGAAGGGCGCTGGAGCTGAACCCCAACCATCCGAACGCGCGCCCCTTGCTGGCCCTGGTCTACGAGGCCAAGGGCCTGTACGCGCAGGCCATCGCGGAGCTCGAGAAGACCGAACCGTTCTGGGCCGGCACCAGTCGGGTCAGGGGTCCGCTCGGCCGCGTTTACGGCCTCGCGGGACGGCGAGCCGAAGCGCTCGAGGTGCTGGAGGCGCTCCTCCGTGACCGTGCCGGGCCAACCTACATCGCGGCGGACGACATCGCCGCCGTCTACATCGGGCTGGGGGAGACGGACCGCGCCTTCGCGTGGTTGCGGCGCGCGTGCGAGGAGCGCGCGACGGCCCTGGTGAACATCAACGTCGAGCCGGCCTTCGACAGCGTCCGCGGCGACCGACGATTCGCCGACCTCCTCCGTTGCGTCGGCCTGTCCTGACGCGCCGCCGGCCGGGATTTCCACCCTCACGGCACAAGGTCCCGGTTGGGATCGTGACGACAGCCGGCGACGGGCCCTCTACGCGGCTGCTGGACGCTTATCGTGGGGTGCGGTCCGGTCCGGCGGCCGCTGGACGGCGGGCGCGCCCACCTTCAGCCAGCGCGAGACGAGCTTGTCCAGGCTCACGGGCCCCGGCCCGAGAAGGGCGAGCCAGGCGAGCAGCAGCAGGAACACGAAGGACGGGATGTCGGTGGGCCCCACGTCGCCCTGCCACCTCCAGGACTCGATGAACGGCTCGCGCTCGCCGAGCAGCGCCACCACCATGGTCGAGGCCAGGCCCGCCGCGAAGAGGCGGGTCAAGAGGCCCAGCACGAGGGCGATCCCCCCGTAGTACTCCAGGCGCGCGACGAACGCGGCGTTGGCTTCCGGGAACGGGATGTCGCGCGCCGCCATGAAGCCGACGAAGTCCTCGAAGTTCGCGAGCTTCCCCCGTCCGGTCAGGAAGAACGCGTGGCCCAGCGTGATCCGGGTCAGCAGCGGGGCCAGGAGCTGCAGGGCGGCGGCCACGCGGATGCCGGCGTCGGCGGCACGCTGGACTGCGGCACGACCCGTCATCGGTCCCCCTCGGCGCGGCGTCGGCAGGAGCGCGGCGCCATATTAAACCCGGCCGCCCGCCCGTACCATCGCCGCAGGGGGGACGCGTATTCCCGAAGACTGAATTACGATACCTGGGATGGCGCGAGCCCGGCCCAGGCGCGTGGGGATCCTCACCGGGGGCGGCGACTGCCCGGGCCTCAACGCCGTGATCCGGGCCGCCACCCGCACCGCCTTCAACATGGGGTGGGAGGTCTACGGGATCGAGGACGGGTTCGACGGCCTGCTCACCCGGAACGTGCGGCGGCTGACCCGCCGCGACGTCGGCGGGATCCTCCAGCTGGGCGGCACCATCCTGGGCACCACCAACCGCCGGAACCCCTTCTCCTACCCCGTGACCCGCAGGGGCAAGACCGTGGAGACGGACCGCTCGGGCGAGGTGGTGCGGAACTTCCGGGCCCTCGGCCTGCGCGCCCTCATCGCCATCGGCGGCGACGGCACCCTGGGGATCGCGGAGCGGCTCTCCCGCAAGGGCCTGCCCATCGTGGGCGTGCCCAAGACCATCGACAACGACATCCCCGCCACCCTCATCACCTTCGGCTTCGACACCGCCGTCTCCACCGCCACCGACGCCCTCGACCGGCTGCACACCACCGCCGAGGCGCACAAGCGGGTGATGGTGGTCGAGGTCATGGGGCGCTACACGGGCTGGATCGCGCTGCACTGCGGCGTCGCCGGCGGCGCGGACGTGATCCTGATGCCGGAGATACCGTTCGACGTGGACAAGGTGTGCGACACCATCCGCGCCCGCGAGCGCGCGGGCCGCGAGTTCTCGATCGTGGTGGTGGCGGAGGGGGCGGTCCCCGTCGACGGGCGGATGATCACCCAGGGCCCGAAGGAGGCGGGGCGGGAGGTGCGGCTGGGCGGCATCGCGGAGTGGCTGGCCGCGGAGGTCGCGGACCGCTGCGAGGGCAAGGAGACGCGCAGCCTCGTCCTCGGCCACCTGCAGCGAGGCGGCCCCCCCACCAGCTTCGACCGCCTGCTCGGGACGCGCTTCGGCGCCGCGGCCATGCGCCTGGTCGGGGAGAAGAAGTTCGGCTCGATGGTGGCCCTCGACCCTCCCCGCGTGCTCGCCGTCCCCCTGCGCGTCGCGGTGGGGAAGGGCAAGCTCAAGAAGGTCCCCCTCGGGTCCGACACGATCCGCTCCGCCCGCGACATGGGCATCGGGTTCGGCGATTGAGCGGCGGCGCGAGGGCGGCGCGGGCGGCGGCCCTGGCGCTCTTCTGCGCCCTCGCGGGCTGCCAGGTGTTCCGCGAGAAGCCGAAGCCCGTGGCGCTGCCGCCCCTGCCCGTCAAGAAGGCCGCCGAGGAGGTGGTGGTGGCGGCGTGGGCCGAGCCGCGGCGCCTGCCGCCGGCGGGGGGCCAGTCGCAGATCCTGGTCCGGCTGCGCCGCCGGGGCGGCGCGCCCTACGCGGGCGTCGAGGTGCGGCTGCAGACCTCGGCGGGGAGGCTCTTCTCGGGGGGCAAGGTGCTCGTGACCGACGCCGCGGGCCAGACCCGGGACCGCCTCACCACGAGCCGCACCGCCGCGATCACGTTGAACGCCGGGGGAACGCTCTACCGCTTCCAGGTTCCGGTCGGGCCCCCTCCGGAGCCCTAGCGGCCGGCGCGTGCGCCCTCACGACAGCGGCCTCGTACGCGACCTCGGCCGCCTCCTGGCCCCCGAGCGCGTCCTCTCGCGGCCGATCGACCTGCTGGGCCGCTCCGTCGACGCCTCGATCTACCGCCTGATCCCGCGCGCGGTGGTGCGGCCCCGCGACGTCGCGGAGGTGCAGGGCCTGCTCGGGTACGCGCGGGCGCACCGCCGCCACCTGACCTTCCGGGCCGCGGGCACGTCGCTCTCGGGGCAGGCGGTGACGGACGACATCCTCGTCGAGCTGGCGCCCTTCTGGAAAGGGGTGCGCGTGCTCGACGGAGGCGCCCGCGTCTGGTGCCAGCCCGGGGTGGTGGGCGGTTACGTCAACCGCCTCCTGGCGCCGCACGGCCGCCGCCTCGGCCCCGACCCCGCGTCGATCGACGCCGCCATGATGGGCGGCATCGTCGCCAACAACTCCTCGGGCATGTGCTGCGGCGTGGCCCAGAACAGCTACCGCACCCTGCGGTCGCTGGTCACGGTGCTCGCCGACGGGACGGTCGTCGACACCTCGCGGCCCGACGCCGACTCCGCCTTGCGGCGCGATCGTCCCCAGCTCCACGCGGAGCTGGCCCGCCTGCGGGACGAGGTGCGCGCCGATCCCGTCCTGTCGGAGAAGATCCGCCGCAAGTTCGCCCGCAAGAACACGACGGGCTACAGCCTGAACGCGTTCCTCGACCACGAGGCCCCGGCCGAGATCCTCGCGCGCCTCATGGTGGGGTCGCAGGGGACGCTCGGGTTCCTGGCCGAGATGACGCTCGAGACGGTGGCCGAGCCGCCGGCGCGCGCCACCGGGCTGCTGTTCTTCTCGGAGCTCCAGGAGGCGGGGGCCGCGGTGGCGCCGCTGGCCGCGGCGGGGGCGGCGGCGCTCGAGATCATGGACGCGGGCTCGCTGCGCTCGCAGGCCGAGGACCGCGCGTATCCCTTCGCGGTGGGCGACCGCGCGGCCGCGCTGCTCGTGGAGTTCCGGGAGGCCGACCGGGGCGCGCTGGAGGCGGCCATGGCGCGGGGCCGCGCGGCCCTGGCTCCATTCCGGCTGCTGGCCGCCGCGGACTTCACCACCGACGCCGCGGAGCGGGACCGGCACTGGCGCCTGCGCAAGGGCCTCTTCCCCTCGGTGGGGGGCATGCGCCCGCCGGGCACGGCGGTGGTGATCGAGGACGTGGTGGTGCCCGTGGAGCGTCTGGCGGAGGCGACCCTGGACCTGCAGGCGCTCTTCGAGCGCCACCTCTTCCCCGAGGCCATCGTCTTCGGCCATGCCCGGGACGGGAACCTCCACTTCGTGTTCGCCCAGGACTTCCAGGACGGGGCCGCGGTGGCGCGCTACCGCGCGTTCATGCGCGAGCTGGTGGACCTGGTGGTGGGGAAGTACGACGGGGCCATCAAGGCGGAGCACGGCTCGGGCCGCAACATGGCGCCCTTCGTCCGGGACGAGTGGGGGGACGCGGCCTACCGGCTCATGCGGGAGGTCAAGCGCCTGCTGGACCCCCACGGGATCCTGAACCCCGGCGTGGTCCTGAACGACGACCCCGAGGCGCACCTCAAGGACCTGAAGCCGCTGCCGCCCATCTCGCCGCTGGCGGACCGCTGCATCGAGTGCGGGTTCTGCGAGCCGCGCTGCCCCTCGCGGGACCTCACGCTGACGCCGCGCCAGCGGATCGTGGTGACGCGCGAGATGGCGCGGCTGGGCGCCCTCGGCACCCCGGAAGCCCGGGAGTGGCGCGACTCGCTCCTGGCGGACTTCGCCTACGAGGGCGACGCCACCTGCTCGCGGGACTCGATGTGCCAGACGTCGTGCCCGGTGAAGATCGACACCGGGGCCCTGGTGAAGGAGATGCGCGCGTCGTCCCAGACGGCGGCGGCGCGGGGGCTGGCCTCGCTCCTGGCCGGCCATTACGGCCTGGTCGCGGCGGCCGCGCGCGTGGGCCTGCGGGCGGCCGCGGCGGCGCGCGCGCTGCCGGGGGGGGCGGGCCTCCTCGCGGCGGTCACGGCCGGGCTGCGCCGCGCGTCCCCCACGTTCGTCCCGCGGGTGCCGCGGGAGATGGCGCTGCCGCGGCCGGCGCCCCCACTACCGCCGCTGCGGCCGGCGCGCGGCGGCCGGAGGGTCGTCTACTTCCCGAGCTGCCTGACGCGGATCGTGGGCCCCCTGCCGGGCGAGGGGGCGGCGCCGATCGCGAGCGCCATGCTCGACGTCTTGGAGGCGGCGGGCCTCGACGTCGCCTATCCGGCAGGGGTGACGCGGCTGTGCTGCGGGATGCCTTTCGCCAGCAGGGCCTTCGCGCCCGCCGCCCGCCTCTCCGCGGCCCGGACGGCGCGGGCGCTCTGGGCCGCCTCGGCGAACGGGCGCGACACCGTGGTGACGGACGCGTCGCCCTGCGCGGGCACCCTCCAGGATCTCGCCGTCGGGCCCCTGGTCCAGGAGGGGCGCCCGATGCGGGTCCTGGACTTCCCGTCCTTCTGGGCCTCCGAGGTCCTGCCCGCGCTCCCGGACCCGCCCCGGCGCCCGGGGACCGCCCTGCTGCACCCCACGTGCACGCTGGTGCGGATGCGCGGCCTCCCCGACCTGCTGCGGGTGGCCCGGGCCCACAGCGCGGACGTCGTCGTGCCGGCGGCCGCGGAGTGCTGCGGGTTCGCGGGAGACCGCGGGTTCCTGGTCCCCGAGCTGACCCGGAGCGCCACCGCCGCGGAGGCGGCCGAGGCCCGCGCGATCGCCGGCCAGCCCGGTGTCGGGTTCTACTCCACGTGCCGGACGTGCGAGATCGGCCTGTCGCGCGGCGTGGGCCGCGAGTACCGCTCGCTCGTCCACCTCGTGCGCGAGGCGATGCTGGGGTGACTGACCGGCTGCTGGATTGGATGGAGGGGCTGCCCCCCGCGGCGGTCTATCTCGTCCTGGCCCTCGCTTCGTCCGTGGAGAACATATTCCCTCCCGTGCCCGCCGACGTGGCCGTCGTCTTCGGCGCCTTCCTGTCCCGGCGCGGGATCACAAGCGCGCCGCTGCTCGGCCTCGTCTGCTGGCTGGCCAATACCGCGTCGTCCGCCGGGATGTACTACCTGGCCCGCGCGCGGGGCAAGCGGTTCTTCGCCTCCGGCTGGCCCCGCAAGCTGCTGCCTCCGGCCTCCATCAAGGAGCTGGAGGGCATCTACCGCAAGCACGGCGTGGCCGGGATCTTCGTGAGCCGGTTCCTGCCCGGCCTGCGGGCCGCGGTGACCCCGTTCGCCGGCGTCGTGGACATGCCGCCCGCGCGGGCGCTCATCCCGGCCGCGACAGCGTCCGCGATCTGGTACGCGTTCCTGGTGGCGGCGGGCGCGGCCCTCGGGCGGAACTGGGACGCGGCGCAGCGGCTCGTGAGCGACACCAACCGCGTCCTCGGCATCGTCGCCCTGGGCGCGGCGCTGCTCGCGGGGGTGTGGATCTGGAGGCGGCGCCGCGCGGAGTGAGCTACCTCGGCTTGCCGAGGCCCGCCACGATCTCCCGGATGCGCGACCGCGTGGCCTCGGAGAACCACGCATCGAGCCAGTCTCCGGAGAGCCGGCCCTCGTGCTGGTGCATCTCCCGCAGCGCGTCCGAGCGCAGCCAGGCCTTGGTGGTCCCTACGCCGACGCCGTCCTTTTCGGCGAACTCCTCGAGGCGGCGCAGGCAGAAGTCCTCGAAGCCCGCGGCGTCCGCCAGCTCGTCGGCCAGGCCCGCGGCCAGCGCCTCGTCGTCCGCGAAGTTGCGGCCCAGCAGCGCCACCCGCGCCAGGGCCCCCGGAGAGACCGTCGCCCGCAGCAGCACCGCCACCGACCAGGGGAGGGGGACGCCGATGCGCACCTCGTTCAGGCCGATCTGCACGCCGCCGCGAGCCAGCACCCGGTGGTCGGCGGTCAGGGCCAGGATGCAGCCGCCCGCGATGGCGTGCCCGCCGATGCCGGCCACCACCGGCTTGCGCAGGCCGTAGAGCTGCCACACCAGCCCGGCGAACTTCCCCATGAACCGCTGCATGGACGGCCGGTCGTACTCCAGCAGGCCGACGAGGTCCAGGCCGGGACAGAACAGCTTGGGGTGCGCGGAGGCCAGCAGCACGCCGGAGACGCCCGCGTCCGAGTCGAGGTCGGCGCAGGCGGCCGTGAGCTCGTCCACGAGCGGCTCGTCGATGGCGTTGCCGCGCGGCTTGTCGAGGCGGACGACGGCCAGCGGGCCCTGCTTCTCGATGCGGATGCCGCTCACCGGTAACCTCCTCGGAGGGGGCCAGCTTACCAGAGCCGCAGCTGCTCCGCGGCGCGCGGCGGCGCCTCGTCGTCGTCGTCCGCGTCGACGAAGCCGTGCTTCGCCATCAGCCGGGCGATCGTCTCGCGGATCCGCTCCCGGTAGCGGCCGCCGAGGTACACGCGGCCCCGGTAGGCGTCGCGGTAGGCCTCGAGGTAACGGGGGAACTCCGCCTCCAGCCAGCGCAGGTACTTCTCGCGGGTCGGCGAGCGCAGGAAGAGCACCTGGGAGAACAGGTGGCGCACGCCCGCCGCGGCCACCCGGCGCAGCAGCTCGTCCAGGTCGCTCTCGGCGTCGGTGATCGCGGGCAGCACGGGGGCCAGCCCCAGCCACGTCTCGATGCCCGCCTCCGCGAGCCGGCGCATGACCTCGATGCGGACCTCGGGGGGCGGGGCCCAGGGCTCGATGCGGCGCAGGAGATCGGCGCGAGGGGAGTTGAGCGAGACGTGGACGGACAGCGACGAGCGCTCGTTGATGCGGCGGAGCAGGTCCAGGTCCCGCAGGACCAGCGCGCCCTTGGTGGTGATCCCCAGCCGCGCGCCGCGGTGCCGGGCTACCGCCTCCAGGAACCCGCGCGTGACCCTGGCCTCGGCCTCGCCCGGCTGGTACGGGTCGGTCGCCGTCCCCAGCGCGATCCGCTCGCGCTTGCGCACGAGCCGGGCCAGGTCGGCCGCCGTCCGCGCCTGGTGCCCGTGCTTCACGTAGACGGTGGAGTGGAACTCCTCGGGCGTGGCGATGCCCATGAACTCGTGCGTGTAGGTCGCGTAGCAGTAGCGGCAGCCCATGGCGCAGCCGCGATACGGGTTCACGGTCCAGCGGAACGGCATGCGCGTGGAATCGCAGCGGTTGAGGAGCGTCCGCGCCTGAAGCGCGCGGTATTCGACCCCGCCCTGCTCGCGGACGGTCTCCCGGCCCATGAGAGGGAGGAGGCTAGGGGCGGGGACGCCGGGGCGGTTCATGGCCGGATCGAGCTTCGCCTAATCTTCGCCCCGGTGCGCGACACCGTCAAGCCCTCCCGCCGACGGCCTATAATCCCGGGTGCGGACCATGCCCGCCGCCCTTTCCCCCCTCGCCGAGCTGCTCGCCCGCCATACCCGCGAGGGCGAGCTCTACGAGAAGCTGCCCGCCGGCCGCGTGCGCTGCTTCGCCTGCGGCCACCGTTGCCTCATCCCGCCGGGCCACGAGGGGATCTGCAAGGTCCGGTTCAACGAAGCGGGCGTCCTCAAGGTCCCGCACGGCTACGTGGGCGCCCTGCAGGTGGACCCGGTGGAGAAGAAGCCGTTCTTCCACGCCCTGCCCGGGGCGAGAGCCCTCTCGTTCGGCATGCTCGGCTGCGACTACCACTGCGGGTACTGCCAGAACTGGATCACGTCGCAGGCCCTGCGCGACCCGACGGCGGTGGCGCCGCCCGAGGAGGTCGCACCGAAAGACCTCGTGCGCCTCGCGCACCAGCACGGCGCGCGCATCATCACGTCCACGTACAACGAGCCGCTCATCACCAGCGAATGGGCGGTGGCGGTGTTCCGCGAAGCCAAGGCCGCGGGCCTCGTCTGCTCCTACGTCTCGAACGGCAACGGCACCCCGGAGGTCCTGGACTACATCCAGCCCTGGGTCTCGCTCTACAAGGTGGACCTCAAGAGCTTCCGCGACCGCCACTACCGCGAGCTGGGAGGGACGCTGGACCGCGTCCTGTGGACGATCCGCGCCCTGCACGAGCGGGGCTTCTGGGTGGAGATCGTGACCCTCACCGTGCCGGGTTTCAACGACAGCGACGAGGAGCTCAAGGACATCGCCCGGTACCTCGTCTCGGTGTCCCCGGACATCCCGTGGCACGTGACCGCGTTCCACAAGGACTACAAGATGACGGCGCCGGACAACACGTCCGTGGCCACGCTGCTCCGCGCCGCGGAGATCGGCAAGTCGGAAGGCCTCCACTTCGTCTACGCGGGCAACATCCCGGGGCACGTCCGGAACTGGGAGAACACCTATTGCCCGGGCTGCGGCGCCCTCCTCGTCGAGCGGCGCGGCTACAAGGTCCTGGAGAACCGGATCCCGGACGGCACCTGCCCTTCGTGCGCGCGGTCGATCCCAGGGTTCTGGAAGGCGTGCATGCACGCCGGTCCCGCGCCGTAGCTGGTGGTTGCCGGACGGCCCGGGCCTCAGACCTCGAGTGAAGCGCTAGCCGACCACTCGCCGACCCGAGTGGCCGCCTGTCCGGTACTAACGGCCGAATTCACCGGACGGGACCACGACGACACCAGCTCGCTCCGCTTGCCGGACCTTCACCGCTGTCAAGAGTGAGAGGGCAAGGCGCTCGATGGAAGCGGCCTGGGCGCTGACGGACCCCGGCATCATCACCCGGCTCTTGATGTCCATAAGGCCTGTGAACATCTTGCCGGTCGGCGGTGCCGGCTGCACGTGGACCTCCTGGACGAACACGTGAAGGAACGTGGTGGCTTCGAGCGCTGGGGCGATCCTGCACTTCATGGGCGGCAAGACGCACGCCTTTTCCAGGGCGGCCCGCAAATCCGCGGCTACCTCTTGGCGGGGATCATGGCTCACATGCACGACAAGCGTCGGAGCTTCCGGCCACGAAGGGGTCGCAGCGAAGGTGAGAAGCACGGCCAGGGCGGCAGCACGCATCGCCAACCTCATCCTCACCGGCATTCTACGCGTGAGCTAGCCCTGGATCCTCTGCAGCGCGCTGCGCGCCATCTTTCGGAATTCCTCGTCGCGCATTGACTGCTCCAGCTCCGCCCTTTCCATGATCACCGAGTCGGTCTTCGGCGCGTTCACGATCTGCTGAAGGTACGGGATCGCCTGCTTCGCCGCGGCGCCCAGGGCGCCCAGGGAGGTCACGGCGGCCTCGCGGACACTGCGGTCGCCCAGGGCGCGTATGAGGGCGGGGACGCCCGCCGAGCCGTACCCGGCGAGGTCCCGCGCGGCCTTGCGGCGCGCGCCGGCGTCGCCGCCGCCCATCAGGATCGCGCTCACGGTCCCCACGTCGGGCTTGACCACCCGCGGCGCGGGCGGCTCGTCGCTGGGATCGGGCCCGGCCTCCTCCGCCGCCTCGCCCTTCTTGGCCCGCTCGATGTTGGTGGCGAGCTTGGTGTCGTTGCGCCCGGCGGCCTTGGCCTTCGTCTGGAAGGCCTCGGCCTGGGCCAGGTCCTTCTTGAAGAAGTGCGCCCAGGCGATCCCGTTGTAGGCGTCGGCGGCCAACCGGGGCTCCAGCTCCACTGCCTTGTTGAAGCTGGACACGGCCTCGTCCCACTTGCGGCCGTAGAAGTAGGACCATCCCACGCCCAGGGCCGCCTGCTCGTTCTTGGGGTCCAGCTCCAGGGCCTTCTTGTAGGCGGTCACCGCCTCGTCCGCGCGCTTGGGCTCGACGTTGCGATAGAGCCAGCCCAGGTTGATGTAGGCGTCGGCGTCCTTGTAGCCGGGCGTGGCGATGACCTTCTTCAGCTCCGCGATACCCGCGTCGTGCTGCTTGTTCAGGCCGAGGAGCAGGCCGTAGGTGGTGCGGTAGTCGACGTTCTTCGGGTCGAGCTCCGTGGCCTTGCGGTATGCGGCAAGGGCCTCCGCGGACTTGCGGTTGGATTGATAGGCGTAACCCAGCAGGGCGTGGACCTCGGCCACGCCCGGAGAGACGGAAGCCGCCTTCTCCAGGGCGGGCGTGGCGGCCATGAAGTCGCCCTTGCGGAGCAGGAGGCGGCCCAGCTCGAGCTGGATCTCGCCGCTCTGCGGCATCTCGGCCGCGAGCTTCTGCGCCTCCACCAGGGCGGCCTCGGTGTCGCCGCGGCGCACCTGCACGCTCAAGAGGGCGGCGCGCGCCGGGGTGTAACCCGGGTCGGTCTCGAGCGCCTTCTTGTAGGCGCCCTGCGCCTGGTCCAGGTTGTCGTTGCCCTCGAAGACCCGTCCCACCGCGACCTGGACGAAGGGGTCGAGCTCGTTCAGGAACCGGCCGTTCTGGGCCTGGGAGATGGCGTCGTTCCAGTTGGCCTTGTTCTCGGCCAGGATGGCGAGGGCCAGGACCGCGAAGGCCTGCCCCGACCGCGCGTCGGCCTCCGTGGCCTTGCGCGCCTCCGCCACCGCCTGCGCGGCCTGGCCCTGCGCGAGGAGCGCGCTGGCCAGGCGGACGCGCGCGAGGTTCATCTTCGGGTCCAGCTCCAGCGCCTTGCGGAAGGCGGCGGCCGCTTCGTCGGCCTTGCCCAGGGCGAGCAGCGCCTCGCCGCGGGCCTCGTGGGCGTCGGCGGAAGCGGCCCCGGCCGCGACCGCGCGGTCCGCGGTGGGAAGGGCGGCCGCTCCGCCCTGGACGCGAGCCTGGGCGCGGGCCAGCGCGGCGAGCGCCCCGGGCGTGGCCTGGGCCTGGACGGCCTGCTCGGCGTGCGAGAGCGCGTCACGTCCCGGCGCGCGCAGGAGGTCCATCGCGGAGAGGGCGGCCAGGGCTTCGGCCTTCGCCGCGGGGGCCGAGCTCACCTCCACGGCCTTGGCGACGCTGGCGGCCGCGTCCTCGAGGCTGGCCACCCGCTGCTGGACCCGTGCCAGCGCCAGGTGCGCCTCGGGGCTGGTCGGCTGCTGGGAGACCACCCGCCGCATGGTCTTCAGGGCCTCATCGGTCCGGCCCTTCTGGATCTGATCCTCGGCGCGGGCCACGGCGTCGTCCAGCCGCTTGTCCGCGAGGGCCGGTGTAGAGAGCAGGCCGACGACCGTCAAGGCTGCCCCTATCTTCTTCATCAGGCTCGTCTTCATCGGGGTGTTCCTCTGCTCTTATGACCGCCAACGCCATTATAACCTCGCCGGACCGGCTCCCCGCCCCTGCCTGTGCTACAGTGGGCCGATCCCATGCATTCCACCTGTCAGTCGTGCCGGCGGCCCGTGGCCGACAGCCTCCTGAATTACCGCAAGGGGAAGGCGGTGGTACGCAACGAGGGCTTCCTGCAGTGCGACATCTGCGAGCGGTACGCCTGCGCGGAATGCCTCGAGGTCTACGACATCTTCTCGGGCTACGACTTCCTCTGCCACGAGTGCGCCCAGGGGTTCCAGCAGTCGCCCCCGGGGACCCGCGGCCACTGAAGCTCCGACCGGCGCCCTCCTCGCGCACTGTGTGCGGGTGACGTCACCGGATGTGGGCGGGGGCGTACGGCCCACCGGACGACGAGAGCCCGGGCTGATCCTTTAACTCTCTCCGCTTCAGCAGTTTGACATTCCTTTACATGAAGACGGAAACAGGCACGCCATTTGCTGCGTATCTGATCCTAGAAAGGCCATATGCACGCACTCCTGATGGCTAAGCCAACCTCAACCGAAACCCGCTGATTCTCCTTCCCCCCCCAAAGAGGGGACTCTCCGCGATGTGACCAAGGGGCGCCTCCAAGGCGCCCCTTGGTCTTTCCGGGCTAGTCGCTGCCGGCGGCCTCGGCGCGCCAGAGGTGGCTCGCGTTGGCGGAGACGAACTCACCGACCAGGATGCGCGCGTCGTCGGGGCTCCAGTCGAGGGCCTGCCAGCCGCCGCCGTCCACCTCGGCCAGCCGGCGATCGCTTGGCGGGCTGGCGCGGGTCCTGGACGTGGAGGCGTCCAGAGCAGGGGCCGGATGCCCGTCAAGGCCGGCTGCGGCCGAGGAGGGCCTCGGCCAGCCGCGGGCGCCGGCGGCGCTCCGGGCGCGGGCGACACTCGGCGGCCGCGGCCACGGCGGCCTCGGGGTCCACCACGCCCCAGCCCTGCCGGTCCACCTCGGCCTGGGGCACGCGCCGCGCGGTACGGATGAGGATGAGCTTCGCCTCCTGCGGCGTCAGCGCCGGGTTGGCCTCGATCATCTGTGCCGCCACCGAGGACACGATGGGGGCGGCGAAGCTGGTCCCGTCCACGTGCTTGTACGAGGCGTTGATGAGGTTGTGCCCCCTGATCTTGGCGCGGATCAGCTCCCGCAGCAGCGCGGTGTCGAGCCCGGCCGCGGCGTCGAGGTCGGGGTCGACGGCCGGCTGCGCAGCGATGATGGGGCGCAGCTCCTCGTCCGGGGCGGCGTGCAGCCGCAGCATCAGCGCGGCCTGCGCCGCGGTCGTGGTGCCGGGGAGGATGGGCGCCGCCACCCAGATGCCGGGGGCGATGACCTCGGGCTTCTGCAAGCCGTCCACGGTCGGCCCGTAGCTCGAGTGGTAGAGGTCGTAGCCCGCGGCCGTGAGGCGGTTCTTGTCGTCCAGGCCGCCCACGGTCAGGACGGAAGGCGCGGAGGCCGGCGGCAGCACGGGATGCCGCGGCGCGTGGCCGAGGTTGCCCACCGCGGCGCAGACCAGGATGCCGTTGCGCGTGGCCTCCTCCGCGGCCTGCGACAGCCCGTCGGCGAGGTACGAGGCCTCGTAGTCGCCGCCGCAGCTCACGTTCACCACCCGGATGCCGTAGCGCTTGCGCTCGCGCAGCACCCACTCAAGGCCGCGCTTGATGTCGTCGTGGGCGATGCGCCGGGCGCTGCCGCACTTGACGAGCACGAGGCGGGCCTCCGAGGCCAGCCCGCGGTAGAGGCCGTCGGAGAGGCGGCCGTTCCCGCAGGCCACCACCGACGTCATCATGCCGTGCCAGCTCGAGGCGTCGGGCCGCTCCAGGTCCGACCGCCGCGACCCCGAGCGGGTCACGTCGATGTAGCGGAGGATGCGGTCCTTCGGCTCCACCAGGTCGGGGTGGGCGTAGAAGCCGGAGTCGAGGAACGCGATGGTGACGCCGCGCCCGCGGTACCGCTCCGAGGCCCCGAGCCGCGCCGCGGTGGGGAGGATGCCGTGCCCGGCGGCCACGAGCCGCGGGAAGTGGCTGCGCAGGTAGCCGAGGGCGGAGGCGAAGCGGCGCCCGCAGTCCGCGCAGAGGCCCTGGGCCGGCTGCCATCCCGGGGCGTTGGCGGCCACCAGCGCGGTCACCTCGGGCTCCAGGCGCAGCGCGGTCTCGATCAGGTCCCTCGCGGCGACCTCGCGCCGGCACAGCGGGCACGGCACCGCGCGCGCGCGCCGGCGCTCCGGTCGCGGCTCCGGCTCGCCCTCGTCGGGCGGGACGATGGAATCGGGGTCGTGGGCCATCCGGGAAGTTTCAGCCTACGTCGGCCGCGCCGGGCCGTCAACGGCCGCCCGGAGCGGGGCCCGCACGGTGCCGCGACGATATAATCGTCGGCCGAGAGGGTGGCATGGATCTCGCGGGAATACAGAAGGCCTTGGCGGAGGAGCGCATCGACGGCTGGCTCCTCTACGACTTTCGCGGCAGCAACCCCATCGCCCGCAGCGTGATCGGCTTCGACGAGCGCCAGATCGGCACGCGGCGGTGGTTCTACCTCATCCCGCGCGCGGGCGAGCCCGTGGGGATCCTGCACGCCATCGAGGCGCACGCGCTCCGCGGGGCGCCGGGGAAGACGGTGCTGTACCGCTCGTGGAAGGAGCTGGAGTCGCTCCTCAAGGCCCACGTCGGGGCCATGAAGCGGGTGGCCATGGAGTACAGCCCCGGCGCGGCCATCCCCTACGTGGGCCGCGTGGACGCGGGCACGGTGGAGATGGTGCGGGCCGCGGGGCCGGAGGTGGTCACCTCCGCCGACCTCGTCCAGGCCTTCGAGGCGCGCTGGACGCCGGAGCAGAAGGAGCTGCACGACCGCGCGGCGCGCGACACCATGCTGGCCAAGGACGAGGCCTTCGCCCTCATCAAGGAGCGGCTGGCTTCGCGCACGCCGGTGAAAGAGAGCGAGGTGCAGGCCTTCATCGGTGCGCGCTTCGAGGCCCGCGGCCTCATGACCCACCATCCGTGCATCGTGGCCGTGAACGAGCACGCCTCGGACCCCCACTTCGAGACGGGCCCCGGGCCGGAGGACCGCGAGATCAAGAAGGGCGACCTCGTCCTCATCGACCTCTGGTCCAAGGTGGCGGGCGATCCCCGGGCCGTCTACTACGACGCCACCTGGATGGCGTACTGCGGGAGCGAGGTGCCGGCGCGCATCCGCGAGGTGTGGGAGGCGGTGAAGGGCGCGCGCGACGCCGCCGTCTCCTTCGTGACCGAGTCGGTGGCCGCGCGCCGGCCCCTCCACGGCTACGAGGTGGACGACGTGTCCCGCCGGTTCATCGAGGAGCGGGGCTTCGGGCCCTACTTCCTCCACCGCACCGGCCACTCCATCGGCTACGAGGTCCACGGCAACGGGGTGAACATCGACAACCTCGAGACCCGCGACCAGCGCCGCATCATCCCCGGCGTGTGCTTCTCCATCGAGCCCGGCGTCTACCTGCCGGAGTTCGGCGTGCGCAGCGAGATCGACATGTACGTGGGCGAGGGCAAGGCCGAGGTCACGGGCGGCATCCAGCGCGAGATGCTGCTCTTGGCATGACGGAAGCAGCGAGGCGCGGGATTCACTCCCGCGCCGAGCGGTTGGGGGGGAGCGCGAAGCGCGCGGGGGGGTGCTTCCCCGACGGAATACCCCCCCGGAAATGCCCAAGATGAACCTCCGCCCGCTGGGACGGACCGGCCTGCAGGTCTCCGAGATCGGTTACGGGGCCTGGGGCATCGGCGGCACGCTCTGGATCGGCGCGCGGGACGACGAGAGCCTGCGGGCCCTTCACCGCGCGGTGGACCTGGGGGTCAACCTCGTCGACACCGCGCTCGGCTACGGGATGGGCCACAGCGAGGGCCTGGTGGGCCGGCTCGTCCGGGAGCGGCGCGAGACCGTCTACGTGGCCACCAAGGTCCCGCCCAAGGACTTCGTGTGGCCGGCGCAGCGCGGGGTGCCCGTCTCGAAGTGCTATCCGCGGGAGCACATCGTGAGCTGCTGCGAGAAGAGCCTGCGCAACCTGGGCCTCGACCACGTGGACGTCCTGCAGCTCCACACCTGGCAGGACGAGTACCTGGACCAGGACGGGTGGAAGGACGCGCTCGTCGATCTCAAGCGGTCGGGCAAGGCCCGCTTCGTGGGGATCTCGGTGAACGACCACGACCCCGGCTCCGCGATGCGGGCGGCCGCCTCCGGCATCTTCGACACCGCGCAGATCATCTACAACGTCTTCGACCAGTCGCCCGAGGCGGAGTTCTTCCCGGCCTGCGTCGCGAGAGGTGTAGGGGTCCTGGCCCGGGTGCCGTTCGACGAGGGCGGGCTCACCGGCGCCATCACCCCGCGGAGCGAGTTCCCCAAGGGCGACTTCCGCAACCACTACTTCCAGGGGGACCGCAAGCGGCAGGTCTTCGACCGCGCCCAGGCCCTGAAGGCGCTGCTGGACGGAGAGGCGAAGACGCTGCCCGAACTCGCCCTCCGCTTCTGCCTGAGCCACGACGCCGTCTCCACCGTCATCCCGGGGATGCGGCGCGTGGCCAGTGTGGAGGCCAACGCCGCGGTCTCCGACGGGCGCCGGCTGTCGCCCGCGATGCGGGAGACGCTGCGCGCCCACGCCTGGCCCCGGAACTTCTACGACTGAGGCTCCACCGGCCCCGCCTGCTCCGCGCTGTGTCACGATGAATCGTGGAGAGACGCGGCGAGCCCTGGCCCGCGGAGTCGGCGCGCCAGCGGAGGGAGTCGGCCTGGCCGGAGGGTGAAGCCCGGCAGCGGCGGCGGACCCGCTGGTCGGAGTTCCGCGAGGCCTACCCCCGCATCGTGACGGCCATGGCGCTCGGCGTGGCGCTCCTGGTCCTGGCGGACGTGGGGCTCCTCTTCAAGCGGTCGCAGTACCGCCGGGAGAGCGTGCAGGCGCGGCAGGGCATGAGCGCGCTGGAAAGGGAGCGGGCGGATGCCCTCCTGGAATCGGAGGAAGGCCGCACGGCCCTGATGCTGGCCCTGGTGCGCCAGCAGTCGGTTGCGGAAAGAGGGCTGAACCTGGCGATCTCCCTCGCGGAAGGGACCATGGACCTCCAGCAAGAGGGGTCCCAGCTCCGGCGGATGCGGGTCGAGATCGGCCCCGAGCTCGTCATCGGCCAGGAGCCCGGCGCGGCCAGGGTCACGCCTCCCCTCGGCAAGCGCCACGTGGCCCGCGTGGTGGACGCCTCCTACGTCTGGCCGCCTCCCGTGTGGCTCCACTCCCAAGGCGGCCGTGGCGTACCGAGCGGCGGGATCAGGGGCGGCCTGGGGAACGTCGCCATCCTCCTCGACGACGGTACCCCCCTCTATTCCCGCCCCGCCGCCGGCCCGCTGGCGGACGAGTCCTATGTGCTGCCGGGGGGCGTGCGCCTGGACGCGGCGGACCTCACGGCCATCCGGGAGAACCTGGCCCCCGGCATGCCGGTGTATTTCTTCTGATGGCCGCCGCCGGAAGGGTCCCCTTGAGCCAGCGCGCGGTCCGCTTCTTCGGCCACGGCGGCGGCGTGGCCTTCCGTCTGATCGGCGGGATGCTGGCGCTGACGGCCGTGAGCACCGTGCTCTTCGCCGACACCGTGAAGTGGCGGTTGCACCGGGACGTCGACCTCCTCGTCCTCGAGGACAACGAGGACATCCTGGCCGGGCTCCAGATCCGTCTCGCCGCCGCGGAGGAGGCCCTGAAGAGGGCGGAGCAGGGCGCGGCGCTGACCCCTGACGCCCCCTACCTGGTGATCAGCACGGAGGAGCGGAAGCTCTGGCTCAAGCGGGGCGAGGAGGTCGTCTTCGCGACCGAGGTGGCCACGGGGAGCGGCAAGACCCTCGTGAAGGAGGGCGGGGGAAGCGCCTGGCGGTTCGAGACGCCGCGGGGGCGGCTCAGCGTCGTCAGCAAGGAGAAAGACCCCGTCTGGGCCCCTCCGGACTGGCACTACGTCGAGCAGGCGCGCAAGCGGCGGGCGGGGCTGGTCCGGCTGGAGCGGGGGCAGTCCCTGCCCACGGCGGACGGCTCGGTCCTCGCCGTCTCCGGGAACCAGGTCGTCCGCCGCCACCCCGACGGGCGGGAGGACGTGCTCGAGGCCACCGACGGGCGGGAGATCGTGGTGGACGGGAAGCTGATCGTGCCTCCCCTCGGGACCTCCCAGCGCAGGTACGAGGGCGTGCTGGGCGCCTATCGCCTGAACATCGGCAACGGCTACGCCCTCCACGGCACCAACCGGCCGGAGACCATCGGCCAGGCCGTCAGCCACGGCTGCGTGCGGCTTCGCAACGACGACATCGAGAAGCTCTACGCCCTGGTCGCGGTGGGGACGCCGGTCTACATCTACTGAGCCGCGGCCCCCCCGGAAGGGATCCCCGGCCGCGGCGCGAGGGGCCGGCGCCCGCGCAGCCGCCACCCCAGCGCGCCGAGCGCCAGCAGCGATGCCGCCGCCGACACCTTGACGCTCAGCAGGTAGGCCGTGTCCCTGGCCGTGGGGCCCAGGTCACGCGAGTCCAGTATCGCGATGCCGAGGTCGCGCGCGTGCGGCGGCGGGGGCCAGGAGCGCTCCAGGACGGGCAGGCTCCAGGCGTGCGAGTGCGCGGCGAGGCCGGCCGCGATCGCGGCGGCCGCGGCCGCCGCCACCGCGGTGAGCCACGCGCGCCGGGCCGAGGCCTCGAGGACCCGCTGCATGCGGAGCGCGGCCGCCGGCAGCAGGAAGACGATGGGCACGATCAGCAGGCGCGAGCTCACGCGCTCGCCGCTCAGCAGCGGTATCCCGAGGCGGTTGATCGGCGCATAGACGTCGTCGAGCGACAACACGGCCAGGGTCAGCAGCGGCCCGTCCAGGACCGCGAAGCGGCGGGCCTCGGGGCCCCTGAAGCGCAGGACGAGGCCGAACCACGCCAGCCACGCCAGGCCCACCACGCCGAGGTAGGCGTCGTATTCCCACCAGTTGAGGGTCCCGAACAGCCCGCCCTGCCGCGGGTACGTGATCGGCCGGACCTTCACGAAGGCCGCGAGAAGGTCGGCGGCGCCCGGATACC
>Ga0214472_10001049_pt1 | contig 32093 bp, 35 predicted proteins | sample RVTome_6_FD_207662 | JGI IMG/M metagenome (GOLD analysis project Ga0214472, IMG submission 207662) | Soil microbial communities from uranium-contaminated site in the Upper Colorado River Basin, Wyoming, United States - RVT140D175 | ecosystem: Environmental > Terrestrial > Soil > Contaminated >...
TGTTCACCGACTGGCTGATTTCCGGGATCAAGGAATTCGGCAGGGTGGGGCGGGCGCTGCATGCGGCGGCCGGCGCCATGATGATCGCCATGGGCCTGGCGATGATGACCGGCATGATGTCGAGTTTTTCGTTCTGGCTACTCGAACGGTTTCCCGTCCTGACAACCATCGGCTGAGGAGGATCAAAATGTCGGCACATTCACAATCGCGAAGAGGCTTCATCGCATCGCTCGCCGCAGTGCTGACCGGCGCGGCGGCCGGCGCCTTGCCCTGGAACCGGGCACTCGCGGTCGAGGCGGACGACGCGGCGCTGAAACAGCGCTTCGCCTATCTCAGCACCAACGGCAACAGCAGCTGCTCGCGCCAGTTCCGCGAATCGATTGCCGGCATGCCCGTAACCGCGCTGATCCAGGGTTCGTGCTGCAGTCCGATGGACGAGCATCGCTACATCGAGCAGGTCAAGGGACTGCGCGCCTTCAGGGACATCGCCATGATCCCGGCCGATCCCTACGATCTTCCAGCCGCGCTGGCCCAGAGACTGATGCCCTATTACGAACTGGCGCTAACCGACGCCGAACAGGCCGCCTACGACTTCGCGATGGAGAATTCCAACGAACAGGGTCCCTGCTGCTGCCAGTGCTGGCGCTGGCACGTCTATGGCGGCCTCGCCAAATACCTGATCCGCGAGCAGCGGTTTACCGGCGAAAAGATCGCCCGGATCTGGGACCTTTCGGACGGCTGCGGAGGCAGCGGCGAACACGTGCATTAGCAGGTGCGGGCCGGAGCCGGCGATTTGGCTCCCGCCGCCTACGCAGGAGGCAACCATGGGCAAGGGGCACCAGGGTACGGCCATGATGGCGCCGCCGCCCGAAACACGACGCGATTTCCTCCATGTGGCAACGGGAGCGGCGGCAACGGTTGGCGTCGCGGCGGCGCTGTGGCCGTTCATCGACAGCATGAATCCATCGGCCGACGTCAGCGCTCTCAGCACGACAGAGGTCGATCTTTCTTCCTTCGAGCCCGGCCAGCGCGTCACCGTCAAATGGCGTGGCAGACCCGTCTTCATCGTTCGGCGCACGCCCGAGATGATTGAACAGTCGCGCGCCGACGACGCCAATCCCGGCCTCATCGATCCGCAACCCGACAGCGCGCGTGTCCAGCGCCCGGAATGGCTTGTGATCGTCGGGGTCTGCACGCATCTTGGCTGTGTGCCCCTCGGGCAAAAGGAAAACGAGGCCCGCGGACCGTTCGGCGGCTGGTTCTGCCCCTGCCACGGCTCGATCTACGATGCCGCCGGCAGGGTGCGCAAAGGCCCGGCGCCGCGCAATCTCGACGTGCCGCCTTACGTATTCACCACGGAGACGATAATCCGGATCGGCTGAGTGGCCCGAAACTGTTCGACCAAAGACCTTGGCGGTGACACGATAACGAGACCGCCAGTCTCGTCGACCTGTGGAACCGACGAGGACCCACGGTCTCGGCTACTAAACCAGCTATTGGCGTCGCATCGGGGGTTCGCGGCGGAGGAGCGCTACCGCCTTTGCCCACACCTACCTGGTGGCCAATTCGAGCTTCGGTACTGGGGCCGAGAAGACTTAATTCTCAACTGCGAATCTGGGGGTCAGGAGTTCGAATCTCTTCGGGCGCGCCAAATTCGTATCGTCGACCCGGCCCCGTGTTCATCGGACGACGCAATCGATTGGCCAACTTTGCGATCGCAATCTACCGGTTCTCGCTGCTCACCAGCGGCGTGATGTTGCGCACCGTGACACGTCGATTGGCCTGTTCCGCGAATTGCGTATCGATCTTGAGATACTGCTCGCCATAGCCTTCGGTCACCAGGTTTTCCGGCGGCACGCCGTAGGCATCGACAAGGATGCGAGCGACCGATTCGGCACGGCGATCCGACAGGACGACATTGTAGATGTCGCTGCCGACCGCATCGGTGTGGCCTTCGATCAGGAACACCGCTCCCGGGTCTCGCTCGATCACGTCCAGCATGCCGCCGGCGATGTCGCCAAGCAGCGGCACCTGTGAGTTGCGCACCGCCGCGCTGCCGGTATCGAAGGTGATGGTATCGAGGTCGACGCGGCGTACGATTTCGCGCACGCGGACACTTTCGCGCACTTCGCGCAACGTGAAGACCTGCGGGACCGGCTCGATCGGCGGTGCCGCGAACGTTTCGTAGATCAGGTGCCGGTCGGCGTGCCCGCCCAGAACGATATACTGCTCCAGCGAAATCGTCAGACGGATAGGCGGCAGTTCATGGTCGTAGTCGACGTGCCGGCGACCGTTCTCCTCGCGCCAGTCGAACAGGATGATCCTGTCGCCGTTCGCCAGGATCTTCATGCGCCGCAAGACGTAGCCGCCGGCGTCGCGCACGGTCACAATCCTCGTGCCGTCGGGCCGGGTGATCGTCTCGCGCACACGTCCGCCGTTTAGCCTTTCGTATTCGATGGCGGAATCGCGACCGCGCAGCAGCGCGCTTTCGTCCTTGCGCACGATCAGCCCGCCGTTGCGCTCGACGACCATCCGGTCGCCCTCGTCGCCAACGACCTTTCCGCCGAGCATCGGCACCAGCGCGCCAACCGCGACCCCTATGGCGGCCGCGCCGATCAGTTCGGCCCGGTTGCGCTTTGCTTCCTTGCGACGCTGGATTTCGGCGTCCCGGAGCCTGGCGCGGTCCTGCTTGCTGATCTTGTCGGGGACGACCGCAATCGCTTCCTCGCTCGCCTTTTCGATCTGCTCTGCGATCGGCTCGGTGGCCAGCTGTTTGGGCTGTTCGGCGTCCTCAGATACCGAGGCGGCCTCGTCCTGTTTTTCCGGAGCCGGCTGTTCGGCTGTTTCGCCCAGGTCGTCGGCCTTTTCTTCGGCGGTGTCTTCCTGCGCGGGCGGTTCGCCCGAAGCTTCCGATTCGGCCTTCGGCGTGGCTTTGGGTTCCGGTTCCTCTGCCTGTTCGGTCACCGATTGGTCTTCGGCCGCGCCTTCCTGGATCACCGGCTGCTCGGCCTGCTCGTCGGCCTTCGGCCGCTTGCGCTGTTTCTTTTCAGCTTGGCCGCCCGATTGCCCGGCTTTCTCCTGCGCCGGTTGGTCTTCGGCCGCTTCGTCCTGCGTCTTCGGTTGCTCGGCCTGCTCGGCAGCATCGTCGGCTTGGGGGCGCTTGCGGCGTTTTTCGCCGGCCTGATCGCCCGACTGCTCGGCCTTCTGCGCCGGTTGCTCTTCAACCGCTTCGTCCTGTGTCTTCGGCTGCTCTGGTCGCCCGGCAGCATCGTCGGCTTTGGGGCGCTTGCGGCGCTTTTCGTCGGCCTCGCCGCCCGACTTTTCAGCATTTTCGGTCGCCGATTGCTCTTCGACCATGCCTTCCTGCGTTTGCGGTTCCTCTTTTGCGCCAGCCGCGCCCTCTTCCTGCTTCTTTTTCTTCTTCAGTTGTTCGTCGGCCGCGGCTTCCGCTTCAGTCGCCTGCGCCAGTTCGATTTCGGCCGCCCATGCGCCGCCAGCAAGGCCGGTCGCCCGGCCGGATAGCGGCGCTGGCACGAGTGCCAGTGCAGTGGTCAAAAGCAAAATTGTCCGCATCATCACATGTCCATCCTTGTTTGCAGAAAGCCGATGGTTTGCGAGCCAGCGCCGGCGGCGGCTTCCGCATTTGCAGCAAGCGTTACTGGGCGCGGCTGCTTCCGTTCTCGGTCTTCTAGGATCGGGATATGGCCTGAACGTGGGATGAACGCGGCGATTGCGTGGTGCGCGCCCCTTTTTCGAGCCATCGCGGTTGCCAATTAAAAAATAGTATTATACGATTTTTTCGTCGTCGACGGCTTCGGAGGAACGGAGGCTCGGCGTCATCAAACTGGGAGGTCATTCATGTATTCGAAACATCTGATCGGCGGCGCGATCTTCGCCGCTGCCACTATCCTTGCGGGCGCGGCGGGCGCCCAGACCATCGGTTTCTCGCAAGTGGGATCCGAAGGTGACTGGCGCCCGGCCTTCTCGGCCAATATGCAGGAGACCGCCAAGGAATACGGCGTCGACCTGAAATTCGCCAACGCCCAGGGCAAGCAGGAAGAGCAGCTTCGCGCCGTGCGCGCCTTCATCGCGCAGGGTGTCAATGCCATCGTCATCGCACCGGTGGTCGTCACCGGATGGGACCAGGTCCTGCGCGAGGCCAAGGAGGCCAAGATCCCGGTCTTCCTGGTCGACCGCGATGTCGACGTTGCCGACAAGTCACTCTACGTCACCCGGATTTCGGCCGACTTCAACCTGGAAGGGAAGTTGGCGGGAGCATGGCTTGCGGCGGCAAGCAAGGGCACCTGCAAGGTCGTCGAATTGCAGGGCACAGTCGGCTCGGCTCCGGCAATCGAACGCAAGAAAGGCTTCGAGGCGGTCATCGGCGATTTTCCCGCCATGGAGATCGTCGCCACGCAAAGCGGCGACTTCACCACCGAGGGCGGCAAGAAGGTGATGGAAGCCTTCATCAAGTCGACCAACAATCTCGACGGCGTGTGCGCCTCTTTCGCGCACAATGACAACATGCAGCTCGGCGCCATCCAGGCGATGAAGGAGGCAGGCCTCACTCCGGGCAAGGACGTGCTCATGGTCTCGGTCGACTATGTTCCGGCGATCAAGGAAGCGCTGGCTGCGGGCGCTGCCAACGCCTCGGTCGAGTTGCGCTCGGCGGTCGGCGGCTTCATCTATCCGGTGATTCTCGATTACCTGAAGAGCCCGACCGAACTGCCGAAGTGGATCGTCATCCCCTCGGACCTGCACACCGCCAACTGAGGCAAGCCGGTCGCCATCGAACCGGCGTTCGCAGACAAATGGCGCCCCGTCATGGTTTGGCGGGGCGCCGCCTGCGGCGGGCTTGCGCCGCAACGATGGCTTGCGCGAGGGGCTGAAGCGATGCCGGCAGAATCCCAATCCGCAGAATCCCAATCCATTGAGCGGGCCATTGAGCCGGCCATTGAGCGGGCGCAGATGCGCGCGATCCGCAAGGCGTTTCCGGGCGTGCTCGCCCTCGACAACGTCGATTTCGCGCTAAACGCCGGCGAGGTCCACGCGCTTCTGGGCGAGAACGGCGCCGGCAAGTCGACGCTGATCAAGATCTTGACCGGCGCCCTGCGCCGCGATGGCGGCGAAGTTTTCCTGGAAGGCCGCCCCGTCGAGTTTGCCTCGACTGGCGAAGCGCAAGCCAAGGGGATCAGCACCGTCTATCAGGAAGTGAACCTGATCCCGGCAATGTCAGTGACTAAAAACCTGACGCTCGAACGCGCCGCCGGCCGCCTCGGTTTCATTTCATGGCGCAAGGCGGGACAAAGAGTTCACGAAAAGCTGGCGCGGCTCAACCTCGACATCGATGTCGCGCGGCCGCTCGGCTCGTTTTCAGTTGCAATCCAGCAATTGGTTGCAATCGCCCGCGCGCTCGAGGACGACACCAGGGTTCTGGTGCTGGATGAGCCGACGGCGAGCCTCGACGCTCAGGAAACCGCGCGGCTGTTCGACATCCTGCGCGAACTGAAGGCCAAAGGCATTGCCATTGTCTTCATCACCCATTTCATCGACCAGGTCTACGAAATCGGCGACCGCATCACCGTATTGCGAAACGGCAGGCGGGTCGGAACCGGCTTGACGGGCGAAATCTCGCGGCCCGAACTGATCACGATGATGATCGGCCGAGAACTCGGCGAGGTCGAGCGCAAGTATAGCGGAAAGGCCGAATCCAGGGCGGGGCGGGAGCGTTTGGCCGCGCGCGGCCTTGGTCGGCGGCGCACGCTTCAGCCATTCGACTTGTCGCTGCATGAAGGCGAAGTGGTGGGGCTTGCCGGTTTGCTCGGATCCGGCCGCACCGAAACCGCGAAGATGCTTTTCGGCGCGATCCGCGCCGATTCCGGAGAGCTCCGGATTTCCGGCGATGTCGTATCGGGCGCTTCGCCGCGACGGTCGCTGCAGGCGGGCGTCGCCTTCTGTCCCGAGGATCGCAAGGCCGAGGGGCTGATTGGCGAACTCAGCGTGCGCGAGAACATCATGCTCTCCATTCAGGCCAAGCAGGGCTGGCTGCGGCGCATCCCGCGCAAGGACCAGGAACGGCTTGCCGCCGAGATGATCGCTGCCCTCGGCATCGCCACTTCCGACGCCGAAAAGCCGGTAGGCCAGCTTTCCGGCGGCAATCAACAGAAGGTCGTGCTGGCGCGCGCGCTCGCGGCACGGCCGGCCGTACTGCTTCTCGATGAACCTACCCGCGGTATCGACGTCGGCGCCCATGCCGAAATCATCACCCTGGTGCGCCGATTGTGCCGCGAAGGCCTGGCGCTGCTGGTTGCTTCCTCCGAACTCGACGAAATCGTCGCGGCGGCCGACCGCGTCGCGGTTCTGCGCGACCGCGCCAAGCTCGGCGAGATCGCGGGCGCGGACGTGACGCGCGATAACATCATTCGCATGATTGCGGGGGAAGATGGCCGACCGGGTTGAAACGCGGCCGCTCGTCATGGCGATGCGCCTGCGCAACCATCGCGCGATCTGGCCGCTTTTGGCGCTCATCGTGATCCTGATCGTCGACGGCATCATCTCGCCGGGCTTTTTCAACATCCGCATTGTTGAGGGCCGGCTGTTCGGAAACCTGATCGATATTTTTTATCGCGCGGTGCCGACCGCCCTGGTCGCTCTCGGCATGGCGGTCGTCATTGGCACCCGCGGCATCGATCTTTCGGTCGGCTCGATCATCGCCATTTCCGGCGCGGTTATCGCCTGGCGCATCCACGAGGGAGATCCGCATTTCGTGATCCTGCTGTTGTCGCTCGGCGCGGCGATACTGTGCGGCATGTGGAACGGGTTGCTGGTCGCCGGCCTGGGCATCCAGCCGATCATAGCCACGCTGATCCTGATGGTCTCGGGCCGTGGCGTCGGATTACTCATCAACCTGCTCTATGGCGGCACCGACCCGAGTTTCGAAAGCGCCCTGCTGCAAGGACTTTCGACTGGCCATGTATGGCTGATCCCGACTCGATTGATCCTTGCCGCGCTCATCTTTGTCGCGCTTTGGCTGCTGATCCGCCATACGGCTCTCGGGCTTTTCATCGAGGCGGTCGGTGGCAATGCCGCCGCCGCCCAGCTTGCCGGCGTGAACGCGCGCCTGATCACGTTCGTTGCCTATGCGGTTTGCGGGCTATGCGCCGGCTGGGCCGGCGTCATCCTGACCGCCGATACCCACACGTCCGATCCGGTAAGTGTGGCGCTTTATATCGAACTCGACGCCATTCTTGCGGTCGTGATTGGCGGCGGGTCGCTGGCCGGTGGCCGCATCTATCTCGGCATGACCGTGATCGGCGCCCTGGTGATTCAGGCTTTGACCACTTCGATCCTGATCTCGGGCCTGCCGCCCGAATACAATCTCGTCGTCAAGGCCGTCGTGGTCCTGTTCGTGCTGCTGTTGCAGTCGGACGACGCCCGCAACGCGCTTGCCCGGCCGTTCCGGAGGGCGGTCCGATGAACCGAAAATACTTGCCCTTGGTCGCCACCATGGTCGTGTTCCTTGCGCTGTTTGCGGTCGGCGGCATGATGTACCGGAATTTCCTTTCGACCCTGGTCCTCGGCCACATCCTGGCCGACAATGCGTTCATCATCATCGCTGCTATCGGCGCCACGTTCGTGATCCTGTCGGGCGGCATCGACCTGTCGATCGGCTCGATGATCGGTTTTATCGGCGTCTGCATGGCGGTGCTTGACCGCGCCGGTTGGCATCCGCTTGCCGCCGCCGCCGTGCTGTTGTGCTTCGGCATCCTTTTCGGTGCGATGCAGGGCTTTGTCATCGACTTCTGCGACATCCAGCCCTTCATAGTGACCCTGGCCGGGCTGTTCTTGTTGCGCGGCGCCAGTTTCATGGTCACGCTCGATTCGATTCCGATCCGGCACGAATTCGTCGAAGCTTTTGCCACAACGCGCATACCCCTGCCGGGGCGGGGGTTCCTGACATCTTCGGCGATCGTGATGCTTGCGAGCCTGGCGGTAGCCGTCTTCATCGCGCATTTTACGCGCTTCGGTGTCAACGTCTATGCGCTTGGCGGCGACCGCGAATCGGCTCGGCTCATGGGCGTGCCGATCCGCCGGACCACGGTTTCGATCTACGCTCTTGCTGGGTTCTATAGCGCGCTTGCGGGCGTCATCTATGCGCTTTACACGTCGTCGGGCTATCCGCTCGCCGGCACCTCGTCGGAATTGACAGCGATTGCCGCGGTCGTCCTCGGCGGCACGCTACTCACCGGCGGCGTCGGAATGGTGGCCGGGACCCTTTTCGGCGGAATGATATTGGGTCTGATTTCAACGCTCATCATTTTCCACGGATCGCTGAACAGCGCCTGGATCATGATCGCCAGCGGCATGCTGCTGTTTGCGTTCATCGTCATGCACCGCTTCCTTGTCAGTTCCTTCGACTTGCGTGGCAATGCATGACCGACCCGATGGCGAGAACATGACGACATCCAAGTCACCGCGCGGCAGCAAGCCCAATCGGGCAGCTCATGATCTTCCGGCGAGCCTTCCTGATTCTTCGGCCTCCGGCACCCAAGTCGTCAACCGGATCGGGCGCGAGATTGTCAGTGGCGCTTATGCGCCAGATGCGCGCCTGCCCGATGAGGAGAGCATGCGCCGGCGCTATTCGATTTCGCGTACCGCGTTGCGCGAAGCCTATTCCAAGCTCGCCGCCAAAGGCTTGATCCACGCGCGCCAGAAAATGGGGACAAGCGTTCGCCCGCAATCGGCGTGGAACATGCTCGATCCCGAAGTCCTGACCTGGCATCTGCAAACCATGCCGGCCGCCGAAATTGCCACCGATTTATATGCGCTGCGCCGGATGGTGGAGCCGCCCGCGGCCGCCATGGCGGCCAGGAACCGCAATGACGAGGCGGTAGCGCAAATCAATGCCGCCTACGCCGATATGAGAAAATGCGCAAAAAGCGAGGTCGAACTCATCGAGGCGGATCTGCGCTTTCATCTTGCCATTCTCGCGGCTACCCGGAACCACTTCATCGGCACGTTCAGCGGACTCATCCATGCTGCGATGCTGTCGACGTTCCGCATCAGTTGGCGCGGCGCCGAAGGCATACTCGAGGAACGCCTGCTGCAGCACGGCGCGGTGGCCGAGGCGATCGCCAAGTGCGATCCGAACCTTGCCCGGCTGCGCATGGAGGAATTGCTTGACGATTCTTTCGACGACGTGCGCGAGGCGATAGGCACGAAGCGCCGCGGCCGAACCGGCGATCGAATTGGAGTTTGAATGAACCAGGCCATGCGCAGAATCGCCCTGGTCGGCATCGGCAAGATCGCACGCGACCAGCACATTCCGGCAATCGCCGAGAGCGGCCGTTTCGAGCTTGCCGCCACGGCAAGCCGTAACGCCTCTGTCGACGGCGTCCAGAGTTTCCGCGATCTGGCAAGTCTGCTTGGCGCGCGCCCCGACATTCCCTGCGTTTCGCTTGCGACACCACCGCAGTTCCGCTTCGATGACGCGCGCCGGGCGCTTCTCGCCGGCCGTCACGTAATGCTGGAGAAGCCGCCCGGCGCCACCTTGAGCGAAGTGCAGGCGCTCGCCGATCTCGCGCGACAAAAGCGCGTGACGCTGTTCGCGACCTGGCACTCGCGCCATGCGGCAAGCGTCGAGGTCGCACGCTCCTGGCTCGCCGACAAGGCGATCAAGCGTGTCGCAATTGTCTGGAAGGAGGACGTGCGCCGCTGGCATCCCGGCCAGGAATGGGTCTGGCAGGCGGGCGGTCTTGGCGTATTCGATCCTGGTATCAACGCCCTTTCGGTATTGACCGCGATCTATCCGCGGCCGCTTCACCTGGTCAGCGCCGAGCTTTCGTTTCCGGCAAACCGGGATACGCCGATCGCCGCCGATCTGGAGTTCCACGATACGGATGGCGCGTCGGTTTCTGCGGTGTTCGACTGGCGTCAGGAGGGGCCGCAGACCTGGGACGTCCGAATCACCTGCGCGGAAGGCAAAATGATGCTGAGCAAGGGCGGAGCGCGACTGAGCATCGACGGGTGCGAAGTCGCAGCAGGCCACGATCGCGAATATCCGGGCCTCTATGCGCGCTTCGACGAGTTGCTGGCCAAGGGCGCGAGCGACGTCGATCTGCGACCCATGATCCATGTTGCCGACGCGTTTCTACTCGGCCGCCGGCGCGTCGTCGAAGCGTTCGAATTCTGATTCTGAGATCGGGAGGTTCCATGGCCAAGGCTCTCACCGGAATCGTGCCGGTCGCTCCAACTCCGTTCGATGACGACGGACGGGTCGACGAGGATGGAATGCGCCGCGTCCTCGACTGCATGATCGACCAGGGCGGCGATGCGATCTGTATCCTCGCCAACTATTCGGAACAGTTCGTCCTTTCCGACGACGAGCGAGCCTTGCTGATGAAACTGTCGCTGGAGCATGTTGCCGGACGCAAGCCGGTAATCGTCACCATCAGCCATTTCAGCACCGCGATCGCGGTCGCCCGCGCGAAGGCCGCGCAGGCAATGGGCGCCGCGATGGTGATGATGATGCCGCCTTTTCACGGAGTGTCGTTGCGTTCGTCAGAATCGGGCATCTTCGAGCATTTCGCCGCTGTCAACGGAGCCGTATCGATCCCAATCATGGTCCAGGACGCGCCACTAAGCGGCGTCAATCTGAGCGTGCCGTTCCTCGCCCGCATGGCGCGGGAATTGGAGCATGTCAGCTATCTGAAGCTCGAATGCCCGTTTGCTGCCGACAAGCTCGCCGCGTTGATCGCCGAAGCAGGCGGCCACATCGTAGGCCCGTTCGACGGCGAGGAGGCCGTCACCTTGCTTGCCGACCTTGATGCCGGGGCCACCGGCACGATGAGTTCGGCGCTGCTGCCGGAAAAGATCCGGCCGATCGTGATCGACTATCTGGCGGGAAGGAGCGACGCTGCGTTGGCGCAGTGGAAATTGTGCCTGCCGCTGATCAACCACGAGAACCGGCAATGCGGCCTCAGGGCCTGCAAGACGGTGTTCGCCGAAGGCGGGGTGATCCGCAGCGACCGCGTACGCCATCCGCAGCAGGCGATGTCGGATCGGACCAGGGCGCGCCTTCTCGAACTGGCCCACGAACTCGACTTGATCGCGTTGCGCTGGGGGAAGTAATCGAAGTTCCCGCAGTTCGACGGGACGGCGTTGCGCTCAATCCCGCCCGCCAAGCCAATCGCGGAACTCCACGACGACATTCGCATCGCATTCGACGAGGTGCCGCGCCTCGGGATAGGCGCCGCCATGCACGTCTTCGACGAATTGGCGCATCGCCGCAGATCGCAGTTCCTGCAGCCGCTGGTACTCTGCGGCAAGATTCGCGTAAGTCTTCGCGTGCCGCGGAACGTGGCCGGCATTCTGGCCGAGAATATCGTCGGCGAACAGATATTGCGCATGGCCCGCCGATCCTGCGCCCATCGAGATCAGGAACAGGTCGGTCTTTTCCGCGATCGCCCTCGTGACCTCGTGCGGCACGACCTCGATCTCGACCGCGAACGCTCTGGCCTCTTCCAGCGCCTTCACCTGTTCCCATACGAGCTTGGCGGTATCGAACGTCTTGCCGACCGCCTTGAAGTCACCGGTCCAGGTGCGCTTGGATGGAACAAGGCCAACATGTCCGCAAACCGGTATGCCGTGATCGGCGAGCGTCCTCACCGATTGCAGGGAACCGGAACAATAGACCGCGTCGGCCCCGCCCTTGATCAGCGGAAACGCCCAGCGGATGAAATCTGCCGTGTCGCCGATCTCGTAGAAATTCTCGCCGGGAATGGCGAATGCATCGGGTGCTACAGCGCGGAATCGCGGATCGAGGATCATGGCCGGAGGCACCGACAGCAATTCGACTCCGGCCTTGCCGGCGGCTTCCGCTTCGCCGATCGTCTCCACGCGCAGCATGGAGAACTGGTGCTTGCCGCGCGCGGCTCGCAGATCGGCGATGGTCATTCGCGTGCGGTTCATCCCTGCCTTCCTTCGGACGAATGCGCGGTCAGCCGATCTCGATGAAGACGCCGCCGTCCTCTACCTTGACCGGATAGGTTTTAAGGTTGACGCAGGCGGGCGCGCCCTTGGCCTCACCCGTGCGATAGTCGAAGCGGCCGTTATGCATCGGACATTCGATGATGTAATCCATCACCAGACCGTCCTCGAGATGCACTTGTTCATGCGTGCACAGGCCGTCGGTTGCGAAATATTCGTCATCCGGACTGCGATAGATTGCGAAGGAGCGTCCTTCGTGATCGAAGCGGATCAGGTCCTCAGTCGCGATATCGTCGGCCGCGCAAGCCTTGACCCAGTTCGCCATGGCTGCCTCCTCCCGTTCCTGCTGTTCGAATTGACGGCCCGCTCACGCTGCCGCGATCCCCGGCGGCGCGCATTCGTGGAATTCCGCCTTGTAGGGCCTGGCAGTCGGCGGCAGCTCGCGCTTGAGGAAGTGGTTTTCGTAACGCAGCTGTCGTTTTATTGCCGGCCACATCTCGCGATAGGCGTCGAGGATCGAAGGGTTTGCAGTTGGCAGGTCGTGGCGGATCAGTTCATGCAACCTGGGCAGGGCGTGGTAGGGCACCATCGGGAACATGTGGTGCTCGACATGATAGTTCATGTTCCAGTAGATGAACCGGCTGACCGGATTCATGTGGACCGTTCGGCTGTTGAGACGGTGATCGGTCACGTCTTCGGCAAGCCCGCCGTGTTGCAACAGGCCAGTCATGACGTGATGCCAGGCGCCGTAGAGCCGGGGCAGGCCGATCAGGATCAGTGGCAGGACTGAGCCGAGCCAGATCGCGGCGATGATCGTCGCCACGTAGGTGGTCAGCCAGATGCGCGCGATGCCGATAGCTTTTGCCCGCTCCTTTTCCGGTACGTAGGATTTCTCTTCGTCAGCCAGGCGGCCGGCCGCGTTTACGAGCATTGCCTTCATCGCCGCCCAGGCATCGACAAGCCCGAAGAAATTGAGGCCGACGCGCAGCAGGTCAGGCGGGCGCATGAGAACGATTTCCGGATCGCGGCCGACGATGATGGTGTCGGTATGGTGGCGGGTATGGCTCCAGCGCCAGGTCACGGGATTGCGCATAATCATGAACGAGGCGATCTGGTAGACCGAGTCGTTCATCCAGCGCGTTCGGAACGCCGTGCCGTGGCCGCATTCGTGCCAGCGCGAGTCCGTCGCCGATCCATAGAGCACGCCGTAGGCGAGGAAAAAGGGCATCGCCCAAAGGCTCGGCCATAGCCAGACGGCAATCGCGGCGAGAACCGCCATCGAGCCCAACCAGATAACGGTGTCGCGGATCGCCGGGCCATCCGTGCGCTTCATCAATTCCTTCATCTTATTGCGCGGCACGTCGGAGTGGTACCACTGCGCCGAGGCAAGCCCAATTTCGACCGCGCGCCTCGAAGCCGGACCGGTCAGGCTGTAGTCGCGTTCGGACGCAGCTGCGGCGGCCATTGCTTCCTCCCGGAACGGGCACTACTGCCCTCTCGCTGCGAGTTCCCTAGCAAGGTCCGGTCAGGAATGTAAATTGTGTTGCAATATTTTATATCAGAATCTATCAGTACGTGGAATTCGAACCGCGGACAGGACCGCGCTGTGGTAGAGCGGCCGACAGTCAACGATCTTGCGCGAATGGCAGGCGTCAGCGTCGCCACGGTCGATCGCGTCATCAACAATCGCCTGCCGGTCCGCGAGGATACGGCACGGCGGGTGCTGGAAGCGGCCGAGAGGCTCGGCTTTCACGCGACCAAGTTGATCCGCTCGCGCTTGCGCCAGCAGTTGCCTGAATTTCGCGTCGGCCTGTTGTTGCAAAAGCCGGAAGACCCTTTCTATCGGGGCCTGGCGGCCCAACTCGAGCGGGCAATAACCGGCAATCCCGAATTTCGCGGCGCCGCCACCATCCGCTACTGGACGCGCTACGATCCTGACGAGATTGCCGCCGAACTGCGCGCCTTGTCCGGGAACGCCGATGCGGTCGCCCTGGTCTGTCCCGACTATCCGGCGATCGTCGCCGCGGTCGAGGAGATACGCTCACACGATATCCCCGTATTCACGCTTTTATCGGATTGCGCGCCGGCTTCGCGCACCTGTTTCCTCGGCATCGACGGACGCCAATGTGGACGCACCGCCGGCTGGATCATTCGCCAGACAGCACGGCGGCCGGGCAAGGTCGCAGTGATCATCGGTAATCATCAATGGCGCGGCCAGGAATCGCGCGAAATCGGAATTCGCGCCTATTTCCGCCAACACGCGCCGGAATTCGCAGTGCTCGATGCGATCGTAAATGCGGAATCCGATCTGCGTACCGAGGAAGCGGTGGGCGATTTGCTCACGCGCCACCACGATCTGGTCGGCATCTACGTCGCCGGCGGCGGCAGGGCCGGCGCGATTGCACGCTTACGCGTCGTTCCGCCGGATCGCCGGCCGGCGCTGATCTGCACGGCCCAGACCGGCGAAACGCGCGCCGGCCTCGAGGAAGGCATCGTCACCATGACGATCTGCGAGCCGCTCGACCGCCTGTGCGAAAAGCTGGTCGTGCTGGTTCATCTGGCTTGCGGCGATTCTGCCGCGCGCGTTCCCGGACACGTCTTCCTGCCGCTCGAATTGCATACGCCGGAAAATGTTTGAGGATGCCTCGGCGGCCGTAGAGTGCGCTCAGTCGGCGACGCCGATGATGTTCTGGTCGTAATCGACGAGCGCGCCGGTCATGATGCCCGCCTGCGGCGACAGCAGGTAGGTGACCAGCGGCGCGAGCTGGCTAGGCTTGACCAGTTGCCCCATCGGCGCTTTTGCTTCGGCTAGTTCTAGCCAGTTGTCCGGTGCGTCATGCCACTTCTTCTGCACGACATCCTCGCCCGGCGTGTCCATCCAGCCGGGCAACACCGCGTTGCAGCGGATGTGGTTGCGCCGGTAGGCGTAGGCGACATTACGCGTCAGCATCGCCAGCGCGCCCTTGCTCGCCGAATAGCCGGCAAGGAACGGCTGGCCGCCGTGCGCCGACATCGACAGCACATTGACGATCGAACCGGGCTTGCCGTCATCGAGCAACCCCCTGACTACACCCTGCATCAGGAACATCGGCCCGGCGACATTGGTATGGAACAACATGTCGAACAGTTCGGGCGTCGTCTCTAGGAGCGAGCCGCGCGCCGACGTGGCTGCCGCGTTGACCAGGCCGTTGATTGAGCCGAACCGCTTGCGCGCGTCGGCGACCGCATTGAGGCAAGCTTTCGCATCGGAAACGTCGGCGCTGAGAAAGACCGCTTCTGCGCCGGCCTTGGAAAGTTCGGCTACCGCCATGTCGCCCTTGTCTTGCGAGCGGCCGACAAGCGCGATGGCGCGGCAGCCTTCGGCGACGAGCTGGCGGGCAATCGCGAAGCCGATGCCCTGCGCTCCTCCGGTAACGATCGCGCGGGTCTCGCTGTTGCGGGTATTCAGGTCCATGCGCGAAGCCTTCAGAACGTCTCTATCGCGACCGCGTTTCCGGTCTTCGCCGATTGGATCGCGGCTTCGGCGAGCGCGAGCGCCTTCAACCCGTCCTCGCCACAAGGCGACGGCGCCTTGCCCCCGGTCACGACCTGGATGAACGCCGCAATCTCCGCCGCATAGGCGGCGGTGTAGCGGGTCATGAAGAAATCCAGCAGCGGCGGGCGATGATAGCCGTCCTTGTCGGCGATCTCGATCGAAACGGCGCGCTGGTTCTCGGCGGCTACCATCCCCTTTGAACCATGCACCTCGATGCGCTGGTCGTATCCGTAGGTAGCCCGGCGCGAATTGGTGATCACGCACTGCTTGCCGGCTACTGTCGTTAGAATGGCGGTGGCGCTGTCCCAGTCGCCGAGTTCGCCGATCTTCCGGTCGGTCAATACCGATGCCGACGCCTGGACCTTGACCGGCTCCTCGCCGAGCAGGAAACGCGCCATGTCGAAATCGTGGATCGTCATGTCGCGGAAGATCCCGCCCGATTGCGGAATATAGGCATAGGGCGGCGGTCCTGGGTCGCGCGAGGTGATTGTCACCATCTCGACTTCGCCGATCGCGCCGCGGTCGATTTCGGCGTGCACGGCCGCGAAATGCGGATCGAAACGGCGGTTGAAGCCGACCATCAGCTTGGCCTTGGTCTCGCGCACCACCTTGAGGCACGATTTGACCCGGTTGATGTCGAGATCGATCGGCTTTTCGCAAAAGATCGCCTTGCCGGCGCGCGCAAACCGCTCGATCAGGTCGGCGTGGGTGTCGTTAGGCGTGCAGATCAGAACGGCGGCGACATCGTCGGCCGCCTCGATCTCGTCGATGGTCTTGACCGCGCAACCGTATTCGGCCGCGATCGCCGTCGCCGCCGCAGCGACCGCGTCCGCGACCGCAACCAGTTCGGCGTTCGGATCGCTGGCCAACGCCTTCGCGTGGACCTTGCCGATCCGACCGGCCCCGAGAAGGGCGAATCTGACGGCCAAGTGAAACCTCCAATTATGCAGCTTTCTCGAATTCGGCGCCCGTCTTGGCGCCAGTGATGTAGGCGACGACGTCCTGGCCGTCAGTCTTGTTCTTGTCGAGATTGGCGACGATACGGCCGCGCCGGAACACGACGATCCGGTCGACCAGGTCGAAGACTTGGCGCATGTTGTGGCTGATCAGGATCAGCGGTTCGCCGTGCTCCTTCAGCGTGCGGATGATGTTTTCGACCTGCGCCGTCTCCTGGACGCCGAGGGCGGCGGTCGGCTCGTCCATGACCACCATTTTCGAGGCGAATGCGGCCGTGCGCGCGATCGCCACGCACTGACGCTGGCCGCCTGACATGTTGCGGATCGTATTCGATAGGTTCGGGATCTTTACCGCGGTCCGCTCGAGCGCACGTTTTGTCGCCTCGCGCATACCGCGGAAGTCGAGAATGGAGAACGGGCCTAGGAAAAACCGGATCTTCTCGCGCCCGAGGAACAAGTTGGATGCCACGTCGAGATCGTCGGCCAAAGCCAGGTTCTGGAACACGGTCTCGATACCGGCTTCGCGCGCCTTCAACGGACCTTCGAAATTGACGTCGCGCCCGTCGAACCAGATTTTTCCGCGGGTCGGCTGCTCGACGCCGGTGATCTGGCGCACGAAAGTCGATTTGCCGGCGCCGTTGTCGCCCATGATCGCCACATGCTCGCCCTTGCGAACTTCGAAATCCGCTTCCTCAAGCGCGTGCACGCCGCCGTAATGCTTGGTGAGGCCTTCGGTTTTCAGAATAACGTCCGACATCTGCTTTACCCCCTCGACGCGCGGCTGCGCTGACGCCACTGGTCGAGCACGACCGCTCCGACGATGATCGCGCCCTTGACCATCTCCTGGTAGTAGGCATCGAGGCGGATCGAAGTGAAGCCCGAGATGATGACGGAAAAAATCAGTGCGCCGAGCACCGTGCCACCGATCGAGCCGCGGCCGCCCGACAGGGAAACGCCACCGATCACCGCCATGGCGATGGCGTCGAGCTCGTACATCACGCCCATGCCGGCCTGTGCCGTCACGTTTTTCGATGTCAGCATGATCGCGGCGACCGCCGCCAGCACGCCAGCCACGACATAGACCAGCAGCTTGTGACGCGCGACATTGATGCCCGACATGCGCGCCGCGTCTTCGTTCGAGCCGATGGCGTAGCAGCGCTTGCCGTAGAGCGTGTAGCGCATGACCAGGTAGAACAGGATCGCCAGCAGGAAAAATACCATTGCCGGGTTCTGGCCCTGCCAGTGGAACAGACCGAAGGTCATCGCGCCCACGAGATCGCCATTGGCCAGGTTGGCGTAGGATTCGGTCGGGAACGACACCGGCTGACCGTTCGACCACCAGCGCGCAACGCCGCGCGCCGACACCATCATGCCGAGCGTGGCGATGAACGGCGGAATCCGCGTATAGGCGATCAGCGCTCCGTTGATGCCGCCTGCCAGGATGCCGCAACCGATACCGACAAGAATCGGCGCGATCACCGGGAGGTCCATCGCCCAGGGGCCGAACACCGCTTTGGGATTGGGGTTGCCGTTGACGAGCGCCGTTTGCGCGAAACTCATCACGATCATCGCCGTGGCGCCGACGACGGAGCCAGAGGAAAGGTCGATGCCGCCGGTGATGATCACCTGGGTGACGCCGATGGCGATGATGCCGGTAATCGCCACCTGCAGCAGGATGATGTCGATACGCTGCTGGTTGATGATTGCGTCGACACTCTCGCGCATGTTGAACAGGAAGCTCGTGCCATTCATCCGGTTCAGGATCTCGAAAACGGTTACGATCAGCACCAGCGCGACAAACACGCCGATTTCGGCGGGCCATTCCCGTTTCTTGGCGTCGAATGTCAGTCCTCCGACACCGTGCGATGTGCTCGTCATGGCTTCCTCCCCTGCCGCGCAAAGAAAGCGGCGCCAAGGCGCCGCTCTCGCTTCGCAATTCCCGCGACGGCGTGCGCCGCCGCGACCGCTTCGCGGCCTCAGTTCTTCTTCAGATACTGATCTATGTTGGCCGGAGTTACCAGTTCAAATGGTACCCAGACCTTCTGGTCGACTTTTTCGCCCTTTGCGAGCTTCACCGCCGCGTTGAGCGAGCCGGAACCCTGCGCGGCCGCATTTTGGAAAACCGTGACGTCGAGATCGCCGGCTTGCATCGCGACCAGCGCATCTTGGGTAGCATCGACGCCGCCGACGATAACCTTCTTCATGTCGATGCCAGCGGCTTTAATCGCCTGGATGGCGCCGATGGCGGATTCGTCGTTGTTGGCGATCACAGCGTCGAACGCCGTGTTGGTCGACAGCCAGTTGGTCATCAGGTTCTGCGCTTCGTCGCGGCGCCAATTGGACGTCTGTTTATCGATGATGTTGATTTTGACGCCGCAGTCCGGCCCTTCGATAACGTCGTAGATGTCCTGGGTGCGCTGCACCGCCGCCTGGTTCGACAGTTCGCCCATGATGATATAGGCATTGGCCTCTGTCTTGCCCTCCGACTTCAGCAGACGGCAGACTTCCTTGGTTTCCAATGTGCCGGAATCGACCTCGTTCGAGGCGACGAATGCCTGCTTGTCGGGCAGGGTGTCGAGATTGACCGGCTGACGGTTAACATAGACCAGCGGTACGTTGGCTTTGGCGGCGGCGTCGCTCATCGCCTGGGTCGCCGACGTGTCGACCGGATTGACGATAATCGCATCGACGCCGGATGCGATGAAATTGTTGATCTGGTCGAGTTGCTTGGCAACGTCGTTTTGCGCGTCCTGGATCTGCACCTTCACACCGTTGTCGTCGCCATATTTCTGGATGCCGTTACGCAAGACGGTCAAAAAGTTGTCGTCGAACAACGCCATGGTCACGCCGACCGTCTGCGCCATGGCCGATGATGCCATCAGCGCCACGAAAGCGGTTGCAAGAATTGTCTTTTTCATTTGAGTCCTCCCTCACGGTGCCGGTTCACCGCCGATACTTCCGGGGCCTAAAACCGGGCCAAACGGGTAGGGGCGCAGGGATGCTGCGCAAGTGTACAATGCGAACCACATTCGAAAACGAATTGCAACCGGTTGCAATAATTTTTCTGCGGTTGGCTACCGGTTGGCCGTATGCGTTGTTTTCACGGGCAGATGGCAGCAGATTTCGGCAGGCGGTCTTGCCCAGTGCTGGTGCAAGCTGCCATCGTGACGCGACCATGAATGACGGAAAGCGGCAGGAGCCATGTTCGTCGAAAGCCTGGAACAGCTTGAGGCAATCTATGGGATGCCCGGCGAGGCATCGCTGGTGAAAGAGGTAGACCGCATCACCGGCCAGTATCGCCGGATGATCGAAGCTTCGCCGTTCTGCGCGCTCGCGACTTGCGGACCCGATGGCCTCGATTGCACGCCGCGCGGCGATTTTGCCGGCTTTGTGCGCGTCGCCGATCCGAAAACGCTGCTGATGCCCGACCGCCGCGGCAACAACCGCGTCGACTCGCTGCGCAATGTTGTCGCCGATCCGCGCGTCGCGCTGCTGTTTCTGCTGCCCGGCCACGGCAATTGCCTGCGGGTGAACGGCGAGGCAAGGATCAGCGTCGATCCGCAATTGCTGGGATCGTTCGCCGTGCAGGAAAGGGAACCGCGCAGCGTCCTCGTCGTTGCGGTCCGCACGGTCTACTTCCAGTGTGCGCGGGCGATCGTGCGATCCGGCTTGTGGGACCCGACCCGGCATGTCGATGCCGCGGCCTTGCCAACGCCCGGCCAGATTCTGGCCGAGCTGTCGCAAGGCCGCGTCGGCGGCCGCGGCTACGACGAGGAATGGTCCGGACGCGCGCGTCAGACGCTTTGGTAGCCTTTGGCCGCGCCGCGACCCTGAGGCGGTAGGGCTTAAGCGCCGGCGCCTACGCCGCGTGGCTGAAGCGCGCGATATGTGCGTCGCGCATCAGGTCACGGAAGTCCGCGCCGCTTACATGCACCAGGGTCTTGTGGTCGCCGCCTTCGAAATAGACATCGGCGGCGTCGCGCAGGTTTTCGTCCAGAATCACGGGCACAGCATAGGCCGATCCGACCGGCGGCACGGCGCCGATGTCGCAATCGGCGAACAGCGAGCCGACCTCGTCCTCCGTGGCAAGACCGAGGCGCCGGTCGACGATATCCTGTAGCGTCGTCAGCTCGACCCGGTGCGTGCTTGGCACTACGGCCAGCACATATCCGGCCTCGTGATGGATCAGGACGGATTTGGCCAGGTTCTTGCCTGCGATATGCGCGGCCTGCGCCGCTTGGCTCGCGGTCGCGGTGCGGTGATGGGCAACCGTGTCGTAGGCGACACCCTTGCCGTCGATATAGTCTTGAAGCTTCCTTGCGATCGTCATTGTGGCGTCCCTCCGTTTGTGGTGACGCTTGGCAGGGACATTTTTCGCCCCGCCATTCGCCGAGTCAATCGCCAAATGATCGCGCCATCGCGGCACCAGGCTCAGTGCAGCGCTGTCGCGGCCTCCGCGTAGCCACCGCCGGCGCCATCGAGAAAATGGAAATGGTTGTCTTCGGTGATCGAAGGCACGAAGCAGGTCAACACGGCGCTGTCCTGCACGCTCAGCCCGGCGCGCAACTTGCCCGCGTCGCGCCAGCCGTCGAGAAGTTTCTCCGCGTTTTGCAACTGGGCCGGGGTCAGGGAAACCGTCATGCGCAGGCCGTCCTGGACCTTGCGGAAATCGGTGTTGAGCGACGTCATGCGCGCATAATGCTTCGGATCGAAATTGCCGAGCCGGATGCCGGTCCTGAACAGGAAAAATCCGAGCAGGGTCTCTGCCGCAAGCCGCAATCTCATTGCAAACAGCGATCGGTTGCCGCGTGTCGCGCGCGCTTCCATGTCGACGCCCGCCGCCGGCCAGCGCACGCCGGGTCCGTCCCTGGGCATCGGATTGCCGCCACCTTGCTCGTTTTCGCAGGCGGCGATCAGCTGCTCGACGATCCCTGCAAAGTCGGCTGCATTCGTATTTTTGGCAGGTTCGGCGATCAGGGAAACAATTTTCCTGCCGTCGCTCCTGACCGGCGTCCACCGGCAGGAAAGGCCGGTCAGGTCGGGTCGGGCGCCCGCCGGCGCCCGCGCCACGAGAAACTCGCCCGCCTTCATCAGCCTTTCGGCATGAGAGACGCCGCCGCCGGTGAACGCGTAATTGTTGATCGCATCGGACAGACGCACCGCCTTGACACGGACGTCGAAACCGTCGGCGCGCGATTTTTCGACCGGCACCAGCGCTGCGCGCATTTCGAGGTCGAGTTCCTCTGCGGCGAAATTTGCCACGCGTGCCAGCGCGTCGGCCGCTGTTGCGCGATCTGCCGGAGAGATCGCCACCGCCGCGCCGTCGCCGCCGAAGATGAAGGGGATATTGCGCGTGCCGATCGCGTTCATTACCGCGCCGATCATCGCGGCGCCCGCCATGTTGACCGCCTTGTAGCGGCCGGCAGCGATCGCCTCGCGCGACTTCACCACGTCGGTGACCGCGACGAACCAGTCGCCCGGAAGGGCAATGTAGCCCGAATCGTCGAACGCGGCGGCGAAATCGACGACGGGCAGGGCAAGCACGAACTGTTCCGTCGGGTTGTTCATCCGGTCTGCCCCTTATCGGCACGCAGTTCGAAGCTGGCGCGCTTCTTTCGGATACGGCATTCCGATCACGATAGTTTCAGCGGCGCTTCGTCAATAGTCGACCTGCATGAGATAAAGGCCGCACGCCGGCGCGATCGGCCCGCAGCGGCTGCGGTCGCGCGCCGCCAGCGCCGATTGCAGGTCCTCCGGCGACCACTTGCCCTCGCCGACCAGTTTCAGGCTGCCGACCATCGAGCGCACCTGCGAATGCAGAAACGAGCGCGACACGGCAACAATCGCGACGTCGTCCGGCGCCTCGCGCCGGACGTCGAGCACATCGAGCGTGCGGACCGGCGATTTCGCCTGGCATTCGCTGGCGCGGAAGGTGGTGAAATCGTAGCGCCCGACCAACAGCGCCGCCGCTTTCGCCATCGCGTCCTCGTCGAGCCGGTTGCGGACATGCCAGGCGTGGCCGCGATCCAGTGTCAACGGCGCGCGCCGGTCGATGACGCGATACCGGTAATGGCGTTTGCGCGCCGAAAAGCGGGCATCGAAATCCGCTGCCGCCGGCGAGCATTCGAGCACCGCGGCGGCGTGGCTTCGTTCGCGCAGAATTCCGTTTGCCGCTTCGCGGATCTTGTCGGCGTCCCATTCATTCTCGAAATCGACATGGACGACCTGGCCGCGCGCATGAACGCCGGCATCCGTTCTGCCCGCCGCAAGGCAGCGGACAGGATGGCGGCAGAATTGTTCGATTGCCTCCTCCAGCGCCTGCTGGACGCTCATCTGGCCGTTCTGGCGCTGCCAGCCGGCGAAATTCGTGCCGTCATATTCCACCGTGAGGCGATAGCGCGGCATCACTTGAGCCGGACGCCGGCGCCGATGTGGGTACCGCGCAGAAACGCCGATGCACCCATCGCCTGCCTGCCGGCGCGCTGCAGGCGCGTGATCCGGATCGCTCCTTCACCGCAAGCGATTTCGAGGTTGTCGCCGAGCATCTGGCCAGGCTCGCCTTTGCCCCCGGTGAGCTCGCCGCTGAGGACACGGACCCGCTCGCTTTTCCCGTTCAACGGAATTTCGCACCAGGCACCGGGGTAAGGCGAAAGCGCTCGGATTTGGCGATTGACCTCCTGCGCTGGCCTGCGCCAGTCGATGCGCGCTTCTGCCTTGTCGATCTTGGCGGCGTAGGTAACCTCTGCGTCGTTCTGCTCACGGAGCGCGACTTCACCGTTTTCGATTGCCGCAACCGCTTCGACGATCAGGCTGGCGCCGAGTTTGGTCAGCCGGTCGTGCAACTCTCCGGCCGTCTCGTTCGCTCCGATCTCGATCTCCTTCATCATCGCCACCGGGCCGGTATCGAGTCCCGCCGCCATTTTCATGATCGAGATGCCAGTGCTTTCGTCGCCCGCCAGGATCGCTCGCTGGATCGGCGCCGCGCCGCGCCAGCGCGGCAATAGAGAAGCGTGAATGTTCCAGCAACCGAAGCGCGGCGCTTCCAGGATTGCCTCGGGCAGGATCAGTCCATAAGCGGCAACGACCGCCAGATCGGCTTCGATGGCGGTGAATGCCGCCTGTACCTCGGCCGGGTGCAACGATTTCGGCGTCCGCACCGCGACGCCGAGTCGCTCGGCCGTAAGATGGACGGGCGAATTCCGCTCCGCCATGCCGCGCCCGGCCGGCCGCGGCGGCTGGCTGTAGGCAGCAACAATCTCGTGCCCCGCGGCGGCCAGGGCTTGCAGCGCCGGCACGGCGAATTCCGGGGTTCCCATGAAGACGATGCGCAACGCCATGAACCTGCCTTTAGTCAGGCCGGTTCAAACGGGTTGATCAGCCTAAGGTCAAGGCCTGCGAAATCGCCGATATTGCGGGTGGCGAGCGCCGCCCCGTTGGCGATGCAGATCGCCGCGATCATGGCGTCGACGACGTCGATCGGCTTGCCGGCTCGCCCGCGCCGCGCCCGGAGCCGGCCGCAAATCAGTGGAGCTTCGCCGACGAAGTCCAGAATACGGTCGCGAAACCGGTTGCCAAACATGTCGTCAAGAAACAAATGATAGCGGCGCGTGCCTGAGCGTAGGAACGCTTTCTCGGCACCGTAAGCGAGCTCCATTATGACCGGACTCGGCAAATAGAGCTCATTGTGATCCTGCCGTTTCATCCAATCAACAAACACGGCGCTCGGCAGAGGCTTGCCTATTTCCGAAACAGCATTCGTATCAAGGCAGATCATTCGAAATCGGGAGGGGGGCGGCCAAAGTCCGTTTTGCGCTCAAGCTCGATTTCGTCGAGAATCTCGGCAAACTCATCGCTGATCAATCCGGCACGTTCGAATGCTCCGCGCCAGACTTCCCAGGCGGACTGCCTGATTGACGGCTCGGTTTGGCTCTTTTCCGCTGACAGCCCCTTGCGGATGAGACGTTTTATTTCGTCCGATTGGCTGCGACCAGCGGCCTTGGCTAGTTTCTCGATATCGCGCTTCAGGTTCGGCTCAATGTTCCTGATTAGGATGTTCGACATGGCACCGCAGAGACATCCGGCACTTTGCTCTTGATATCAACGATATCACACCGAATTGGACTAGGCAATTCACCCCACCATTCGACGGCCGTTCTTGCGCCGGTCCTGTTTGGCCGTCTTGGTGAATTTCTTCACGACCATTTCGCGTTTCAGCCGCGAGATGTGGTCGATGAACAACGTGCCGTCGAGGTGGTCGATCTCGTGCTGCAGGCAGGTCGACAACAGGCCGGTCGCCTCGACCACCTGTTCCTTGCCGTCGCGGTCCAGATAGGCAACCGTGCAGCTCGCCGGCCGCTCGACCTCGGCGTAGTATTCGGGGATCGACAGGCAGCCTTCTTCATAAACCGAGAAGTCGTTCGCCAGTTTCAGGATCCGCGGATTGATCAGGAATACCGGGTTCCTCGGCACTTCCGGCAAGTCCGCGTCCGGTTCGGGGCCCTCCGATTCGTCGTCGTCCGATTCACCTTTGCGCTTGCTGCGCCATTCAACATCGAGCGCGATTACGCGAAGCGGCACCCCGACCTGGATGCCGGCAAGGCCGATGCCGGGCGCCTCATACATGGTCTCGGCCATGTCATCGAGCAGGCGGCGCAATTCGTCGTCGATGCGCCCGACCGGCTTGGAAACCTGGCGCAGGACCGGGTCGGGAATTGTGATGATCGGGCGAATGGTCATAATCGTCTCGTGGAGGATTTGAGCCTGAAATAGGCAGCGCAGCGACGACGGTCAAGCAACGGCGCTGATGGCAATTAATTCACGGTTTGTTCTATCGCATCGGGCGAGAATCGGCTAAGGACGCCCAATGCAGTTTTCGCAAGCCGATATCGCCATTTTGCTGGATTCAACCGCTTTCCTATTCGGCAATCGTCCGGTCAGCTTCGGACAGGTGTTGCTTGGCGCCGGCGCATTCGTCCTGCTGCTGGTCCTGCTGCGCTTCTGGCTCGCGATCCGCGCTGGCCAGCGGCGAGCGGCGGACGCGGCTGCGGCAGCCGAACGCGCACACGAAGCCGAAGCGCGCATGGCCGAACTGATCGCCACGCAGAACGCGCTTGCCGGACGCATGCAGACCATGAGCGAGATTTTTGCCTCGCGCCAGGGCGACATGATGCGGCTCGTCGACGAGCGGCTCGCCAATATGACCGGCCGGCTCGGCCAATCGCTGACCGAGACCACGAAATCGACGCAGGAAAGCCTGGCGAAATTGCAGGAGCGATTGGCCGTGATCGACACGGCGCAGAACAACATCCAATCGCTCACCGGCCAGGTCGTGCAGTTGCAGAACATCCTTGCCAACAAGCAGACGCGCGGCGCTTTCGGCGAAGCGCGCATGGCGGCAATCGTCGCCGACGGCCTGCCGCAGGGCGCCTACCAGCTCCAGGCGACGCTATCGAACCAGGCCCGGCCGGACTGCCTGGTGTTCATGCCCAATGACACGCCGCCGCTGGTGATCGACGCCAAGTTTCCGCTCGAATCCTGGAACGCGATCCGCAACGCCGAAACGCCAGCCGATGCCAAGGCGGCGCAGGCGCAATTCCGGCGCGACATCGAAAGTCACATCAAGGCGATTTCGGAGAAATACCTGATCCCAGGCGAAACCCAGGATACTGCCTTTCTGTTCGTGCCGTCGGAGTCAGTATTTGCCGAAATTCACGAACAGTACGAGGCGCTGGTGCAGAAGGCGCATCGCGCCCGCATCGTCATCGTTTCGCCGTCGCTCTTGATGCTTTCGATCCAGGTCATCCAGGCGGTGTTGAAGGATCACCGCACGCGCGAGCAGGCGCACCTGATCCAGGCCGAAGTAATGCGTTTGATGGAAGATGTCGTCCGCCTCGACGATCGCGTGCGCAAGCTCGACCAGCATTTTGGCCAGGCGCAGAAGGATGTCGAGGATATCCTGGTTTCCTCCACGAAGGTCGCCCGGCGCGGCGGCCGCATCGCCGATCTCGATTTCACCGAGGAACGCGAGCCGCCCAGGCTGAAGGCGGTGGAGTGAGAGGCTAAAGATCTCGCTCGGTCCCGGTATCGACGACGCCGGCGGCCGCCCAGCTAGGGCGTTCCTTCATACGCCGGTAGTAATCGGCGACATGCTGATATCCGCCATCTGCCCACCAATGCTCGAAGCCGTGGATGCGAAACCGAGCCAACGCCGGAGTCGCGAAGGTATCGGCCAATGAGTAATGCTCGCCCGCGGCGTACGGCGCTTCCGCGAGCGCCCTGTCGAGGCGATCGACGACCGCGCGCGCCGCTTCGACATGCTCAGCAATCTGCGAGGGGTCGGCGAGCAGCTTTTGCAGCCGCTCGTTGCCTGCGATGCGTCGGTCGAGCAGTTCAGCGCGTTCGGGATGATTGCGGCGTTCTTCACGCAGGAATTTGCCGCGGGCAACGACGATCGGCGATGTGCCGTCTTCATCGAGCCGGCCGGCATAGAGCAACACGCCGTAGTGCAGGCCCATGACATCGTCCATCACCGCAGTCATCGCGCGCGCCGCATCGGCATCTTCCGGCGTCAGCCGCGGTCCGGCGAAGCCCGCATCGATCCGCCGGACGATCCTCTTCGTATCGGTGACGATCTCGTCGCCGATCGCCAGGGTCGGCACAACGGCGTTGGGATTGAGCGCGGTGTACCAGGGCTCGAACTGCTCGGCCTTGTCCATGATGTCGATGGTTTGGTGCCGGAAAAATACGCCCTTTTCGACCAGGCATAGCCGCGCCATCTGGCTGCAGATCGAAGTCGGATAATCGTAGAGCAGGACATATGGTCCGGTCATGGCTGCGAATCTAGCCCGGTTTGCGGCTGCCGTCACCGATCCGCGCCGGAAATCACCGCGGTGCTGGCGCAGCCGCATATGACGGCGACGATTCGTGTTTGCGTTGCGCCAGCGCCAATGTCGCTCCAAAATCCTGCCCGTAAGTGCGAATGGAGGCGAGCAATGCCGGAGGAACGGACCGCAGTATTGGCGCGCGTTCACGGCACGGTTCAAGGCGTCTATTTCCGCGGCTGGACCAAGGCGGAAGCCGAGCGGCGCGGCCTGACCGGCTGGGTGCGCAACGAACCGGACGGATCGGTGACAGCGCTGGTCGCCGGTCCTCCGGCGGATGTCGACGAATTCATCCGACTATTGTGGAAGGGGCCGCCGTCCGCTGCGGTGGAGTCAGTGTCGACCGAGCCAACCGTACCGCCGCGCTGGCCGGCGCGCTTCGAAATCGTGCGATGAATTGATACCCGCAGCGGGTGAGTTCAAAGCAAGCTTCGGCTCTTGATCGCTGCCGCAAGCGTGCCCTCGTCGAGGTAGTCGAGTTCGCCGCCGACCGGCACGCCATGCGCCAGTCGCGTGACCTTTACGCCGAGTTCGGCAAGCTGCTCGGCGATGTAATGCGCGGTGGTCTGGCCCTCCACCGTTGCATTGACCGCAAGAATGACCTCACGGACTGCGCCCTTGCTTTCGGCGACGCGCGAAACCAGAGTTGCGATGTTGAGGTCGGACGGCCCGACGCCGTCGAGCGGCGACAATACGCCGCCGAGCACGTGATAGCGGCAAGCGATCGCGCCGGCGCGCTCCAGCGCCCACAGATCGCCGACATCCTCGACGACGACCAGCATGTGCGGATCGCGCCGACTGTCGGCGCAGATCGTACACGGATCGCTCGTGTCGACACTGCCGCAGGTCGAGCAGATCTTCACCGTCTCGGCAGCATCGGCGGCTGCGGCGGCTAGCGGCGCCAGCAACTGCTCGCGCTTCTTGATGAGATGCAGCGCCGCGCGCCGGGCCGAGCGCGGCCCGAGCCCGGGCAGGCGGGCGAGCAACTGGATCAGACGCTCGATTTCCGGGCCGGCGGTGCGTTTGGTCATGATTGACAGTTACCCGCGCGCCGAGCAGTTTCAAAGCGATTTGCACTGTCGAAGGATAGCGATCGATAATGGACCTGCGCCCGGCCACGCCCGACGATGAGGCAGCGCTGACAATTCTCTTGGCGGCTTCCTATCGCGAGCTACTGGCCGGCCATTATCCCGAGTTCGTCTTGCGGGCGGCGCTGCCGTTCATGACCCGCGCCAATCCGGCGCTGCTCAAGAGCGGCACATATTATGTGGCCGAGCAACACGGTCGCACCGCCGGTTGCGGCGGCTGGACGAGGGAGAAGCCGGGCACCGGCGCGGTCGTGCCACACATTGCCCACATCCGGCATTTTGCCACCCACCCCGATTTCGCGCGCCGTGGCGTCGGTCGACTGATTGCCGAACATTGCATCGCCGAGGCGCGCAGAGCCGGTATTCGCTTGCTTTGTGCCAGTTCGACCCTGCCGGCCGAGAAGTTCTATGCCTGTCTGGGGTTTGTCCGGGAACGGGAAAGCGAAACCGCATTTTCGAAAGACGTGCGTTTCCCCAGCATCGAAATGGTGTTGCGGCTCGAAGCGATTGCAGGCGGCGACACGCCGCCCGGCTAGAACGGCAGTTTCATTCCCGGTGGCAACGACAGCCCGGCCGTCATTTCGCGAGTCTTTTCGGCAACCGCTGCTTCGGCCTTGTCCTTGGCCGAATTGTGCGCGGCCATGATCAGATCCTCCAGCATGCCGGAATCCTCGTCCTTCAATAGCGACGGATCGATGGTCATGCCGATCATGATGCCCTTGCCGCTGAGGCGCACCGTCACCAGACCGCCGCCGGCGCTTCCCTCCACTTCCAGTTCCGCGATTTCGGCCTGCATCGCTTGCATCTTTTCCTGCAGGACCTGCGCCTGCTTCATCAGTCCGAGAATGTCTTTCATGGCCTGTCGCTTCCTGTCGTTCGGGCAAGTGCGAATGGAACGCTATTCGCCGTCCGCGATTTCGTCGGGCGCCGCGCCGGCGGCTTCGCCGTCGGATGCTTCCAGTCCCAATGCGTCGATTTGCGGGCGAAAGCGTACATCGATCACTCTTGCGCCCGGAAACTGCGCGCGAATTGCGATCACGTCCGGATCGCTTGCGGCCTGCGCATTGCGCATACCTTCGCGCTGCCGCTCGGCTTCCTCCAATGTCGGCGCCCCACCTTCGCGCGACGTCGCAATCATCCAGCGCCGATTCGTCCATTGCTGCAGTTTCGCCGAAAGATCGGACAGGAAGCCCGCCGGCAATTCGCCGGCCGGCGTGAATTCCATCCGCCCGTCGGCAAAGGCGATCAGGCGCACGAATCGGCGCAGGTTGGTGCGCAATTGGATATCGCGCTTGTCCTCGGCTAGCAGGATCAGGTCTTCGAACCGGTTGAGCACTACGGGAGTTCGCATCGTCTCCGGTTGCGTTGCCGTTTGCGGGGCCGCCCGTGGCGCCGATTTCGGGGCTATTTGTGGTCGCGCCGAGATCATGGCGCCGGATTGGGCACCCGGAATAGTCTTTGTCCCCGCTTCGCCGCGGACCGGCTGTCCGGCCGGCGGTCGGGTTTGCGGCGCCGATCTTGCCGCCGCACCGCCATCGCCGGTGGCGAGCTTGCGCAGCAGTTCTTCCGGCGGCGGAAGCGTTGCAGCATGCGTCAGGCGCACGACCACCATGTCGGCCGCTGCCAGCGGCCGTTCGCTCGCCGTGATCTCGGCCAGGCCCTTGACCAGGATCTGCCAGGCCCGATCGAGTTCGCGCACCGACAGTTTGGCCGCGAAGCCGCCCGCCCGGTCACGCTCGCTCTTGGCGACGAGGGTTTCGCCCGGCAGATCGGGCGCGAGCTTCAGCCGAGTCACCAGATGCGTGAATTCGGCAAGGTCGGTGACGACCACCGCCGGGTCGGCGCCAAGATCGTATTGCGATTTCAGTTCGGCCAAAGCATTCGCCGTATCGCCCTTCATTGCCATCTCGAACAGGTCGATGACGCGGGCGCGGTCGGCCATGCCGAGCAGCGAGCGCACTTCCTCGGCCGTTATCGCCTCGGCCGAATGCGCGATCGCCTGATCGAGCAGCGACAGCGCGTCGCGCACCGAGCCGTCGGCGGCGCGCGCGATCAGCGCGAGCGAATCCGCCTCGGCCCCGATTCCCTCGGCCGCGCAAATTTTCTCCAGATGCGCCGCCAATGTCGCTGATTCGATGCGGCGCAAGTCGAAGCGCTGGCATCGGCTCAGCACCGTGACCGGAACCTTGCGGATTTCGGTGGTCGCGAACACGAATTTCAGGTGCGGCGGCGGCTCCTCCAGCGTCTTCAACAGCCCGTTGAAGGCGTTCTTGGAGAGCATGTGTACTTCGTCGATGATGTAGACCTTGTAGCGGGCGATCGCCGGCGCGTATTGCACCGAATCGATGATCTCGCGGATGTCGTCGATGCCGGTATTGGAGGCCGCGTCCATCTCGATCACGTCGACATGGCGGCCCTCCATGATCGCCTGGCAGTGCTCGCCCGGTTCGGTGAAGTCGATGGTTGGCGCGTTGATTTCGCCAAGCTTGTAGTTCAAGGCGCGGGCCAGGATGCGCGCCGTCGTCGTCTTGCCGACACCACGCACGCCGGTGAGCATATACGCCTGCGCGATCCTCCCCTTGCGGAACGCGTTGGTCAGTGTGCGCACGAGCGCTTCCTGTCCGATCAGGTCGGCGAAGGAATGCGGGCGCCACTTGCGCGCCAGAACGCGATATGGCGCCGCGGCAAGCGTCTGCGATTGCGTCATGGCGCAACTATAGCTGTTTCGGACGGGAAGGAAACCGGCGCAAATGCGCTGCCTGAAAGCGGTGGAAGGCTGAACAAGGCGACCCGAGCGGAAATCTCGTTGGGGCTGCTTCCTTCCGGACCTGACCCGGTTGGCGAGGCGCACGTCCGCCAGCCAGCCTTCCGCGAGCACATATCGGATTTTGCGCGTGAATATGCAAGCTTGGCGATGCGAATCGACTTGGAACCCATTCAAAGAGCCTAGCATGGCCAACCCCGACAATCCTGATTTCACGCTCGACCCGCGGCTTGCAGCCGACAGCCGTCGCATCGGGCGAATGCGGCTGTGCGAAGTCCGGCTCATGGACGACCGTCGCTGGCCTTGGCTGCTGCTGGTGCCGATGCGCGGTGACGTCAGTGAATGGCACGAACTTGGTGACGCGGAAACGCAGCGGGCGGCGGGCGAAATTCGCATCGCCTCCGCAGCGCTGAAAATCGTGACCGGCTGCCTGAAGGTCAATGTTGCCACGCTCGGCAATATCGTGCGCCAGTTCCATGTCCATGTCGTTGCCCGTATTGAAGGCGATCCGAATTGGCCCGGACCGGTCTGGGGTTTCGGCAAGCGCAAACCGTATCCGGATCAGGAGCGCGCGCAGTGGATACGCCGGGTCGGAAACGAATTGGCGAAATCGGGGGAGTTCTTTGGCGATACTGTTTGACGATGGTCCCGAGCCGAGTTCGCTGACCGGCTTTGCCGGCAACCGATTGGTGCGCGACTCCGAAAAGCGCGACGGCGGCTCGCTGGCCGCGGCGCTGGCCGATCCCGGCGTGCGTTTTCACCTGATGGTCGATGGCAAGGCTCTGATCGAAAAACGGGAGGTGGCGGCGCGCTCGATGTTTTCGCGCGAGGAGGCGGCCGGCCTCGGCGCCGATTTTGATGTGGCGATCCTGCTCGGTCACG
>Ga0214472_10001050_pt1 | contig 32081 bp, 34 predicted proteins | sample RVTome_6_FD_207662 | JGI IMG/M metagenome (GOLD analysis project Ga0214472, IMG submission 207662) | Soil microbial communities from uranium-contaminated site in the Upper Colorado River Basin, Wyoming, United States - RVT140D175 | ecosystem: Environmental > Terrestrial > Soil > Contaminated >...
GCATGCGCACCTGCCGATGAATCGATTCTCGAAGGAGAATATCGAGCGGCGCCTGCGCGTGACGTGGAAGGAGCGGCTCGGCACGGCGGGCCTGGATGCGCCGGTAACCATGGTGCAGCGACCCGAGGATCTGCTGATCGCGGTGATCGGCGGCGCGGGCAAGCATTCGGCCGTGGTCCACACTTTCGGCGCCACGAAGCCGGTCACGCGCGCTTTGAAGCTCCGGGATGGAAGTTATGCCCGCTCCATCGCCGACTTCAAGAAAAGCACCCCCACCCCAACCCTCCCCCTCAGGGGGAGGGAAAATTTGGAAAACTTATGAAGAGCTACTACATCAAGACCGTCAATGGAAAGACCGTTTTCGAGCCGCGCGAAGTGCCGGTGCCGCAGCCCAAAGCCGGCGAAGTCCTCGTCAAGGTGCGCGCCGCATCGCTCAACCGCGGCGAGATCCTTGCCAGCATCAGCCTGCACAGCGCGGAAGTGCCGCACCCCGCAGGCGGGGACTGCGCGGGCGAGGTGCATGCGGTCGGCGAGGGCGTCACCGCCTTCAAGCCGGGCGACCGCGTCCTGGGACGGGCGCGCGGCTCCTTTGCCGAGTTCGTCGCGATGTCCGTCCAGCAGGCCGCGCTCGTGCCGCAGCGGCTGACGTGGGAGCAGGCGGCGACGGTGCCGATCTCGTCGATCACAGCCTACGAGGCCATCTGCGGATACGGAAAGCTCAAGTCGGGGGAAACTCTGCTCGTGGCGGGCGCAGCCTCCGGCGTGGGCGTCGTTGCCGTCCAGATCGGGAAGTTCCTGGGGGCGAAGGTGATCGGGGTCTCGCGCTCGACGGCCAAGCTCGAAAAGCTGAAGGGCGTGGGCCTCGACATCGGGATCGCCGCGGCCGGCGGCGGCTTTGCCGACAAGGTGCTGGCTGCGACCGGCGGCCAGGGCGTTAACCTTTCGTTGAATCTCATCGGCGGCAGCGCGTTTCCCGACTTGGTGCGCTCGGCGGCCAACCAGGGCCGGATCGCGATCATCGGCTACGTGGACGGCCAGCACCACGCCGAGATCGACCTCGAGACGGTGCACGGCAAGCGGCTGCAGATCTTCGGCGTCTCCAATGCCCTGCTGCCCCCCGCGCAGCGCGCCGAGGCGATGCGGGGTTTTGTCCGCGACGTGCTGCCCGGCTACGCCGAGGGCCGCATCACGCCCGTGATCGACAAGGTATTTCCGTTCGACGAGCTGCCGGCCGCCAAGGCCTACGTCGAGAGCAACGCGCAGCTCGGAAAGGTCGTCGTCAAAATGTCGTGACTTGCGGCAAGCGGCGAGCGTAAGCTTTGCGGTTCACGAGGCGCGGGAAGGGGGAGGCGGCCATAAAACCATTCCAGTTCCTGGGAGTGATCGCGGGCTTCGCGCTGTGTTCCGCGCTCGCCGGGGCCCAAAGCGTCACCGGCAGGCCGGTTCGCGTGCTGGTGCCGGCGCCGCCCGGCGGGCCCTCGGACACCGCGATCCGCTTGATCCTTCCCCGGATCTCCGAAGGGCTCAAGCAGGCGCTGATCGTGGACAACCGCGGGGGAGCCAACGGCGTCGCGGGCACCGACATCGCGTCGAAGGCGACGCCCGACGGCTATACGCTGGCGGTGGGCAACAGCGGCACGCATGCGATCAACGCGAGCCTCTACCGCAAGCTGCCGTACGACCCGGTGCGCGATTTCACGCCGATCGTCCAGATGGTCACGAGCGGGATGGTGGTGGTCGCGAATCCGAAGATCGGCGCGGGCTCCCTCACGGACTTCATCGCGCTCGCGCGCAAGCAGCCGGGCAGGATCAACGTCGGCATCGCCGGCGCGACCGGCGAGCTTTCGGGCGACGCGCTGTGGGCGCAGGCGCAGATCAGGATGAACAACGTGCGTTACAAGGGCAGTGCGCCCACCGAGCTCGCGATACTGGGAGGCGAGGTGGACGTCGCCCTGCTGACGCCGCTCGCGGTGCGGAGCCACGTCCAGGCGGGGAAGCTGAGGGCGTACGGCATTACCAGCGCCCAGCGCTCCCCCGTGCTGCCGGAGGTGCCGACCATCGGGGAGCAGGGGGTGCGGGGCTACGACTTCCAGATCTGGCACGGGGTGTTCGCGCCGCGGGGCGTGCCGGATAAGGTGATCAACGCGGTGAACCGGGAGGCCGTGCGGGCGCTCAACGCGCCGGAAGTCAAGGCGCGCTTCGCCACGCTCGGTTTCGTGGTCATCGCCAATACCCCGCAGGAGTTCGCCGTGGTGGTGAAGAGCGAGGTCGAGAAGTTCCGCAAGGTGATCAAGGACTCCGGAATCGAATTGCTCTAGCAGGGAGGAGCCATGGCAGGAAAGCCGTCGTTGCCGATGAAGATGGTGCCGAAGCGCCCGCTCAAGCAGGACGTCACGCTGAAGACGCTCGAGAGCATGGCGGCGCGCGTGAAGAACTGGGGAAGGTGGGGGCCCGACGATCAGCTCGGGACGCTCAATTTCGTGACGCCGCAGGACATCGTCAAGGCGGCCGCGCTGGTGAAGAAGGGAAAAGCGTTCGCGCTCGGGCTCGATTTCAATTCGAACGGGCCGCAGCGCACCGGCTGGGGCGGGCGCTTCAACCCGATCCACACCATGCTCGCGACCGGCACCGACGCGGTGGCGGGAACCCAGGATGGCGGGAAGATCCGCTACGCCGACGACATGGTGTCGATGCCGCTCCAGTGCGGCACCCAGTGGGACGCGCTCGGGCACATCTTCTACGGCGACAAGATGTGGAACGGCTACGACGCGCGGCTGGTGGATTCCACCGGCGCGAAGAAGAACGGCATCCACAAGACGCGCGACCGCATGATCGGGCGCGGCGTATTACTTGATGTGCCGCGCGCTCTCGGCGGCGACTACCTCGAGGACGGCTTTGGCGTGGGCAACGCCGAGCTCGATGCCTGCGCGAAGGCGCAGGGCGTGGAGGTGCGGCGCGGCGATTTCGTGATCGTGCGTACCGGCCAGATGGAGCACTGCCTCGCGCAGGGCGACTGGGGGTCGTACGCGGCGGGCGACGCGCCGGGGCTGCGCTTCGAGACCTGCGAGTGGATCCACCGGAAGGAGATCGCCGCGATCTGCTTCGACACCTGGGGCTGCGAAGTGCGCCCGAACGAGAGCACGGAGGCGTTCCAGCCGTGGCACTGGATCATCATCCCCATGGTCGGCATCACCATGGGCGAGATCTTCTATCTCAAGGACCTCGCCGACGACTGCGCGCGGGACCGGGTCTACGAGTTCCTGTTCTGCGGTCCCCCGCTTCCCATCACCGGCGCGGTGGGGTCACCCATCAATCCCATGGCCATCAAGTAGCCATGGCAACCCCTTCGAAAAAAGTCATCATCACCTGCGCCGTCACCGGCTCGATCCATACGCCGACGATGACGCCGTATCTGCCGATCACGCCGAAGCAGGTCGCGGACGAGTCGATCGCCGCGGCAAAGGCGGGGGCGGCGATCATCCACCTGCACGCGCGCGACCCGAAGGACGGGCGGCCGACGCCGGACCCGAAGGTGTTCATGGAATTCCTGCCGGCGATCAAGGATGCGACCGACGCGGTGATCAACATTACCACCGGCGGCGGCCACAACATGACGGTGCAGGAGCGGCTCGCGGCGCCGCTCCGGTGCAAGCCCGAGATGTGCTCGTTCAACATGGGCTCGATGAACTTCGGGCTCTACCCCAATCTCGACAAGTACCAGCAGTTCAAGTACGACTGGGAGCCGCAGTACCTCGAGGCGAGCCGCGATTTCATCTTCCGCAACACGTTCAAGGACATGGAGTACATCCTCAAGCACCTGGGCGAGGGCTGCGGCACCCGGTTCGAGTTCGAGTGCTACGACGTCGGGCACCTCTACAACCTCGCGCACCTGCTGGAGAGGAAGCTCGTCAAGCCGCCGCTCTTCGTGCAGACCATCTTCGGCATCCTCGGCGGCATCGGGCCCGATCCCGACAACCTGATGCACATGCGCTCGGTCGCGGACAAGCTCTTCGGCGACGGATACGAGTGGTCGGTGCTCGCCGCCGGGCGTCACCAGATGGCGCTGACCACCATGGCGGGAATCTGCGGCGGCAACGTGCGGGTGGGGCTCGAGGACAGCATCTACGTCGGCAAGGGGAAGCTCGCGACCAGCAACGCCGAGCAGGTCGCCAAGATCCGGCGCATCCTCGAGGAGCTTTCGCTCGAGATCGCCACCCCCGCGGAGGCGCGCCAGCGCCTCGCGCTCAAGGGCATCGAGAAGGTTGAATTCTAAAAGGAGATGTTGATGAGCCTGCCCGTTCCGCCCGAGCGGATGCCGCGCATTCCGCCGGAGAAGATGACCGAGGCGCAGAAAAAGGCTGCGGCCGAGCTGGCGGCGGGACCGCGCGGCGAGCTGCGCGGGCCGTTCATCGCGCTGCTGCGGAGCCCTGGGCTGCTCGCCCCGGTGCAGAAGGTCGGGGAGTACCTGCGCTTCAACTGCCCGCTCGACCGCCGCGTGACGGAGCTTGCCACGCTCATCGCGGCGCGCTTCTGGACGCAGCAGTACGAGTGGCAGGCGCACCGCGAGCACGCGATGAAGGCGGGGCTCGATCCCGCAATTGCGGACGCCATCGCGGAGGGACGGCGGCCAACGGGGATGAAGCAGGACGAGGAGATCGTCTACGAGTTGCTGACCGAGACGCTCCACAACAAGAGCGTGAGCGATGCAACCTACGCGCGGGCCGTGGCGAAGTTCGGCGAGGCCGGCGTCGTGGACCTCGCCGGTCTCGCCGGCTACTACCTGATGCTGGCGATGATCATGAACATGGCGCGAACGGCGCTGCCGGCGGGCAAGTCCCCGCAGCTGGCTCATTTTCCCTACTGACCCCGCTTCCCCTCCCCCTGAGGGGGAGGGTGAGGGTGGGGGTGCTGGTGATGAGCGAAGAGCAATCCAAGGAGAGGAACGTGCTCGGCGGGCCGCTGCTCGCGTGCAGCTACGACCCGGTCACCGGCTATTTCCGCGACGGCTGCTGCGCGACGCACGGCGAGCAGGACGTGTTTCACCTCGTGTGCGTGAGAGTCACGGCGGAGTTCCTGGAATTCTCGCGCGGCCGCGGCAACGATCTCTCCACCCCGCGCCCCGAGATGCGCTTCCGCGGGTTGAAGCCCGGCGACCGCTGGTGCCTGCACGTGCTGCGCTGGGTCGAGGCGTGGGAAGCCGGGATGGCGCCGCGCGTCGTGCTCGAAGCGACCCACGAGCAGGTGCTCAAGTACGCGCCGCTCTCGGCGCTGAAGCGCCACGCGCTGGACTTGCACTGACGTGCAACCGCCGCGGAGCTTTCTCCGTATATGCGTGATACCGTCGCACGAGCGTAGCACAGTTCCATCTACTCTAAGGAGCACAATCCATGACCACCCGCACTCTTGCATTGATTGCGGCGATCCTGCTTGCGCCTGCCGCATGGGCGCAGAAAACGCCAGTTTTCTCCGATCGTGAGGGCGCGATCCGCGGCCATGACCCGGTGGCGTATTTCGATCAAAAGGGCCCGGTGAAAGGCTCGAAGCAGTTCAGTCACCCGTGGCAAGGAGCGACCTGGTTTTTCGCGAGCGCGGAGAACCGTGACAAGTTCGCCGCCGAGCCCGAGCGCTACGCGCCACGGTATGGCGGCTACTGCGCTTACGCGGTGTCGCAGGGCTATACGGCGGACATCGACCCGGCGGCATGGTCGATCGTGGACGGCAGACTTTATCTCAACTACAGCTTGCGCATCCGGGAGCGCTGGAGAAAGGACATCCCCGGAAACATCCGCAAGGGCGACGCGCACTGGCCCACGGTGCTGCAGCGCTAGGCTAATTCCTCCCCCCTTGCGGGGGAGGATTGAGGTGGGGGGTCGGAAGCGCTGCTGACTTGACTCCCCATCCTAGCCTTCCCCCGCAAGGGGGGAAGGAACAGTCTGCGAATGTGTTATTTTCCTGTGTGGCATGCGGACGCAACTCGTAACGATCCCGACCGACACGATTCCCCTGGAGGGGGCTTTTCACGAGCCCGACTCGGGCAAGGCGGCCGGCGCGGTGCTGCTGTTCCACGGCAACACGATGAACTTCTACGTCGGGGCGCCGCGCTTCCTGCCGCCGGTGCTGACGCGCCTCGGGCTTGCCTGTCTTGCCTTCAACCGCCGCGGGCACGATGTCCTTAGCACGCGCAACAGCCGGATCGTGGAGGGCGGCGCGTTCCAGTTCAACCGCGAGGCGATCGCCGACAACCGCATCGCGGCAGAATGGCTCGGAGCACGCGGCTTTCCAGCCCCGGTCGTGATCGGCCACAGCTACGGCGGCATGCTGGCGACGCAGCACGTCGTCGATCATCCGTATACACCGGCCCTGGTGCTGCTGTCGGCGGGACGCGGCGGCGCGTCCGCGGGCCGCGAGAGCGGCACGGAGCGGCTGTTCGCCATGGACCGCTTCGAGGAGCTGCACGCCCGCGCGCGCGAGCGGGTGCAGGCGGGCCGCGGCCGCGAGCTCATGTTCATGCCGGGCTGGTGGTACGTGATCAGCGCGGAAAGCTTCCTCGATCGGATCAGCACGGTGCCGGATACGATCGCGCTGGCGCCACGGATCAAGTGCCCGGTGCTCGCCATCCGCGGAGACCGGGAAGACGTGCACCGCTATCCTGCGGAGGAATTTCAGCGCGCCGCGGGCGGCCCGTGCCAGGTCGAGATCATTTCCGGCTGCGATCACTTCTACAACCGCCGGGAGGACCCTGTCGCGGATCTCGTCGCGTCGTGGCTCGCCGGGAAGCTCGGGCTGCGCAAGGCGTAACATGGGCATCTGTGGTTAAATCCTGCTTTCATTCAAAGAGTCCCTCTTGAGTCCCCGGTTGTGAGCCACGATCCAGCGGACAGGACCCAGCCCCTGGATATGGACCTGAGCCTCCATGTCGGGAAATACGAGGTCCAGAAGCTGATCAGCAAGGGCGCGACGGGCACCGTGTACCTGGCGAAGGACGCGTTTTCCGGCAGGGAAGTCGCGCTGAAGACGATCGAGCCCGAAGTGTTCCGCGACCCCGAGTTCGGAGCCGTTTACCGCCAACAGTTCGTGAACGAGGCCTCGCTCGCCGGCAAGCTCAGGCATCCGCACATCGTGGCGATACTGGACGCGGTGGTGCAGGAGCATTCCGGTTATATCGCGCTGGAATTCATCGACGGGCACGACCTGTCGCAGCATACCCGGCCCGGGCATCTGCTGCCGGTCGCGGATGTGCTGCAGCTCGGCTTCAAGTGCTGCGGCGCGCTCGAATACGCTTTCAGGGAGGGGATCGTCCACCGCGACATCAAGCCGGCGAACCTCATGCTTGCGCAGAACGGCGAGGTCAAGATCTCGGATTTCGGCGCGGCATACCTGCGCATGAGCCAGGTGGTACAGACGGCGGAGATGGGCTCGCCGTACTACATGTCGCCCGAGCAGCTGCAGCGCAAGGATCTCACCTTCCACAGCGATATGTACTCGCTCGGCGTGGTGCTCTACGAGCTGCTGACCGGCCAGCGCCCGTTTACGGCGGACACCCTGGAGGTGCTGCGCCGGAAGATCCTCCAGCAGCCGCCGGTCGGGCCGAGCAAGGTGCGCGGCGACCTGCCGAAGGAGATCGACGCCATCCTGCTGCGCGCGCTCGCCAAGAAGCCCGAGCAACGCTACCCGTACTGGCACGACTTCGCCCTCGCGTTGTCGGGGGTGGCTGAAAAGTCGCTGCCGCCCGGCGTGATCCCCGACAGCGAGAAATACGTCGCGCTGAAGCGGGTGCCGTCGCTGGCCGGGCTGTCCGACGTGGAGCTGTGGGAGCTCGCGCGCGCGGCGAACTGGGTGCGGGTCCCGCCGAACGCGACGATCATGCGCGAGAACGAGAGGGGCAGGAAGCTCTACTTCCTCGCCAAGGGAGAGGTGAAGGTCACGCGCGGCGGGCAGCTGCTCAATATCATCCGCGAATCCGAGTGCTTCGGCGAAATGGCATTCATCCGCGAGGGCGCAGCGCCGCGGAGCGCGACGGTGGTGTCCGTGAGGGAGCTGCTGCTGGCCGAATTCGAGCCCGAGGCGCTCGCCCGGATGAGCCCGGGCGCGCAGCTCTATCTCACCCGGGCGCTGGTGCGCAACCTCGCCGAACGCCTCGAGCTCGCCAATACCATGCCCGGCCGATGAGGCCGATCGGTGTGGCGCAGTGACGGGCGAGTAGCCCGACCCTACCCGCAACCATGACCGACCGAAGAATAACCGTCGCTTTCAAGGGCCGGCGCGAGTGCATCGAGCACCGCATTCGCGGCCGCGAAGCGGCGGTCTCAGGAAACACCCCCTCTCCCCCAATGGGTGAAGAGGGGATTTTGAGATGGGTTCATACGACGTAGTGATCCTCGGTGCCGGCGCCGCAGGGCTGGCGGCGGCGGCGGAGCTTGCCCGCCGCGGGAAGTCGGCGGTGGTCCTCGAAGCGCGCGACCGGATCGGCGGCCGCGTCTGGTCGCTCGAGGTGCCCGGCCTGCCGGTTCCCGTCGAGCTCGGCGCCGAATTCATCCATGGACGCCCCGCGGCGACGCTCGGCCGGATGCGGCGGGCGGGCATCGCCGCGCTCGATGCGCCCTTCGTGCGCCTGGCGGTTGTCGGCGGAAAGCTGCAACCGAGGGGGGATGGCCTCTACGCGGAGGTCCAGCGCGTCCTGCGGCGGCACGCCGGCGCGCTGAAGAAGAAGGACCTGTCCTTCGACGCGTTTCTCGGCCGCGGCCGTCACGGGCTGTCCGTGGAGGCGCGGACTTTCGCGCGGATGCGCGTGCAAGGATACGACGCGGCGGATCCGGCGCGCGTCAGCGCCCGCGCCATCGCGGAGGAATGGAGCGCGGAGGCGGCGGGGAGTCCCGGTCACTTCCGGCCCCGGGGCGGCTACGGCGCGCTGCTCGACTGGCTTGCCGGCAGCCTCAACGGCAGCCGGGTCGAATTGCGGTTGCGGAGCATCGTGCGCGCAGTGCGATGGAAGCGCGGCGCAGTCGAGATCGAGGGCACCGTTTCGAAGGCAAAAGGCCCTTCGACGCTGCTCAGGACAGGCAGAAGGCAGAAGGAAGAAGTATTCCGGGTAACGGCGCGGCGCGCGATCGTCACGCTGCCGCTTGGCGTGCTGAAGCTGCCGCCGCGCGCGCCGGGCGCGGTTCGCTTCACCCCGGCACTCCACGTAAAGCGGCCGGCGCTCGACAGGCTTGAGTCCGGCGCGGTGATCAAAGCCGCGCTGCTGTTTCGCTCGGCGTTCTGGGAAGAGATCGCAGAAGGGCGCTATCACGGGGCTTCGTTCTTTCATTCGCCGAGCGCGGCGGTCCCGACCTTCTGGACCGCGCTCCCCGAGCGAGTGCCGCTCCTCGTCGCATGGGCGGGCGGCCCGAGGGCGGCGCGGCTCGCGCGCGCCGCTGCGCCGGACATCGTGCGGGAAGCCGTGGCAAGCCTGGATTCGATCTTCGGCGCGCGGGGCGGGATCGAGGAACGGCTCGCCGCCGCCTGGGTCCACCACTGGCAGCAGGATCCGTTCGCGCGCGGGGCCTACAGCTACGTGGCGGTCGGCGGCCACGGCGCGCGGCGGGCGCTCGCCGAGCCGCTCGACGACACGCTCTTCTTCGCCGGCGAGGCCGCGGACTACGAGGGCGAGCACGGCACCGTCGCGGGAGCGCTCGCGAGCGGCGAGCGCGCGGCGCGCGAAGCCTTGGGCAGCTAGGCTATCATCCGCCAATTGAAGCCGCTCCGGAACCCATGGCCAAGGCATTCGGCTCGTTCGACTACGTGATCGCCGGCGCGGGAACGGCGGGCTGCGTGCTCGCTAACCGCCTCTCCGCGGACCCGAACGTCACGGTGCTGCTGCTCGAGGCGGGCGGCAAGGACGACTGGATCTGGATCCACATCCCGGTCGGCTATCTCTACTGCATCGGCAACCCGCGCACCGACTGGTGCTACAAGACCGAGCCGGAGCCGGGGCTGAACGGCCGCTCGATCGGTTACCCCCGCGGGCGCGTGCTCGGGGGTTCCTCCTCGATCAACGCCATGCTCTACCTGCGCGGGCAGGCCCGCGACTACGACGAGTGGGCGGGATTGACCGGCGACTCCGGCTGGGCGTGGCGCAACGTGCTGCCGGTATTCATGAAGAGCGAGGACAGCTGGCGCGGCGCGGACGAAAAGCACGGGGAGGGCGGCGAGCTGCGCGTCGAGTCCCCGCGCGTGCGCTGGGAGATCATCGAAGCCTTCCGCGACGCTGCGGTCGAGGCGGGCATCGCCTGGACCGACGACTTCAACCGCGGCGACAACAGCGGGGTGTCCCGCTTCGAGGTGAACCAGAAGAATGGCGTGCGCTGGAGCGCGTCGAAGGCGTTCCTGCGGCCCGCGCTCGCGCGGCCCAACCTCACGGTCCTCACCGGCGCGCTGGTGAAGAAGGTGAGGCTCGAGGGCCGGCGCGCGCTGGGCGTGGAGTTTTTCCAGGGCAACGACGAGGTATACGCCGAAGCGCGGCGCGAGACCGTCCTCGCGGCGGGCGCCATCGGCAGCCCGCAGATCCTCCAGCTTTCCGGCATCGGCCCGGGCGCGCTGCTGCAGGGCCGCGGCATCCCGGTCGCGCACGAGCTGCCCGTCGGCGAGAACCTCCAGGACCACCTGCAGCTGCGGATGGCGTTCAAGGTGAAGAACGTGCTGACGTTGAATGCCCTGCTCCATTCGTGGTGGGCGAAGGCGAAGATCGGGCTCGAGTACGCGTTGTTTCGCACCGGACCGATGACCATGCCGCCGTCGCAGCTGGGCGCGTTCGTGAAGTCCGATCCATCGCAGGCGACGCCCAATCTCGAATATCACGTGCAGCCGATCTCGCTCGATAAATTCGGCGACCCGCCCCACCGCTTCCCCGCGTTCACCGTCAGCCCCTGCAACCTGCGTCCCACTTCGCGCGGCCACGTGCGCATCACCTCGCTCGACCCGCGCGCCTACCCGGCGATCGCGCCGAACTATCTTGCGACGTCCGAAGACCGCAGCGTTGCCGCCGCGGCGATCCGGCTCACGCGCCGCATCGTCACCGGCACGCAGGCGATGAGGAAATACGAGCCCGAGGAATTCACGCCGGGCCCGCAATATCAGACGGAGGAAGCGCTCGTCGAAGGCGCGCGCAAGGTCGGCACCACCATCTTCCATCCCGTCGGCACCTGCCGGATGGGACGTGCGGACGATCCACTGGCGGTGGTGGACCCGAAGCTGCGCGTGCGCGGCATCGAGCGCCTGCGCGTGATCGACGCCTCGATCATGCCGACCATCACTTCCGGCAACACCAACACGCCGACCGTGATGATCGCGGAGCGCGGCGCGCAGATCCTCAAGAACCAAGGATGAAGGCGGAGCAGAACACCGTCAGCACCTACCCGGAGAATGCTCCGGACCTCGGCTACCGGCCCGTTCCTGACATCTTCAAGCTCCCTCAGGGCATGAACTTCGGCCCGTGCTCGAGCGTGGCGGTGACCCGGAAGGGCAACATCCTCGTCTTCAACCGCAGCGCGCACGCGCTGATGGAATTCGACGGCCGCGGCCGCTACCTGCGCTCGCTGGCCGATGGCGTGTTCACGCTCCCGCACGGGCTGCGCGTGGACGCGGAGGACAACATCTGGGCGACCGACACCGGCTCGCACATCGTCGTGAAAATGGACCCGAAGGGCCGCATCCTGATGGTGCTGGGCATCAAGGGCAACTCGGGCGAATGGCACCCCGCCGGGCACCTGCGCTGCTTCAACGAGCCCAATGACGTCGCGTTCGGCCCGCAGGGCGAAATCTACGTCACCCAGGGGCACGGCAAGGGCGAGTCGCGCGTGCTCAAGTTCGACGCGGACGGCAATTTCGTCAAGACCTGGGGTGGGGAGGGCGCGGCGCCCGGGCAGTTCAACGTTCCGCACTCCATCGTCGCCGATGCGAAGGGCACGCTCTACATCGTCGACCGCTCGAACCAGCGCATCCAGGTGTTCGACGGCGAGGGCGGGTTCTTGCGTGAGAAGAAGCACCCCGGCACGCCGTGCGGGTTGTGCATGTGCCGCGACGGCAAGCACATGATGATGGCGCACGGGCACGCCGGGAAGATCATCAAGCTCGATCTCAACGGCAACGTCTTCGGCGCGACCGGCGGGCAGGGCAAGGGGCCGAATCGCTACGGCGAGGCGCACTTTCTCGCGCTCGACCGCAGGGAGGATATCTACGTGGCCGACACGCTCAACTGGCGGGTGCAGAAGCTCGTCAGGTCAAAGTGACGACTGACGAGAAACGAATCACGCCTTTCCGTCATGCGACATGACGGCGACCACGGCGGGGCGGGTCAAGCGGTTCGCCCACGCGTGGTTGGTGCCGCGCTGGATCACGATCTCGCCGGCGTTGAGCTTCACTTCCTGCGTGTCGAGCACCAGCACGATCTCGCCTTCCAGCACGATGCAGAAATCGAGCGTGCGCGTCCTCTGCATGTAGGGATGGGGCGCCAGCGGGGAATAGGTGGAAGCGGCGGGCGACCCCATCGCCCGGAAGAACGCCTGGACCTGCGGCGCGCCGACCTTGCCTTTCCAGTTGTCGTCGGGCGGGAACGTCTCGACGCGGCAGACGGAGCCGCGCGCCGGAGGCTCGAGCACGTGCGGCAGGTGCAGCGTTTCGTACACGATCCTGGCCGGATGGCTGTCGGTGACCCACAGCCGCGCGGAGGCGTAGCCCGGCCGCGCCGGATCGGTGCGCACGTCGGGCGCCGGCCCGTCGCCGATCAGCGAGGACTTGCCCGGCTCGCGGTCGATGGTGACGATCCTGCGCGTGGGCTTCACGCCGGCGGGCAGCTTCGGCGCGGCGCGCAGCGGCGCGTCCTTTCCCTGCGCGAGCCCCTGCGGCCCGTCCACGAAGCGCGCCGCGATCATGTCGAATGCCATCCGCGCGCCTTTCGGCATCACCCACTGGTGCCACGCGCCGACCTGGACGACGACGTCGCCGGGCTTCATCACCAGCTTGCGGTCGTCCAGGATCAGCTCGCGCTCGCCCGCGAGCATGATGCCGTAGTCCACGGTCTCGGTCTTGTGCATCGCCGACGAGTAGCCGTTATCGCCGCCCCGGTCCCATGTTCCGCGGCTGCCGGGCCGCGGCTTCGGCGGATGGACCGGCACCACGTTCTTGTCTTTTACCGGGTCGTAGTCCAGCGGCCGGGCGCGCGACTCGACGACGCGGAAGTGTCCGCCCTCGGGAGGCCCGGAAAAGGCATACTCGAGCTTCCCGTCGTCGTAGTCGCCGGAAAGGGGAGCGGGAGTCTCCAACCAGACCCAGAGATCGGTGTGGCCGCGTCCGAAGCCCATCGACGCTTCGTGCGTGTTGGGCGCCGGCCCGTCCCATACCACTTTCGAATGACCGCGCGCATCGTTGCCGGTCACCACGCGGCGGATGGGCGTCAGATGCATGTGAACTCCACGGGCGTGCCCTGCCCGTCGGCCGGGCTGTGCCCGAGCCCGATGACGCCGTTGGCACGCAGCATCAGTTCCTCGCGGCGCAGCACCACTTCCTCCGCCTCCCCGGTGAACTGCACCCAGGTGCCGTTCGAGCTGTGGTCGGCGAGCACGAACTTGTCGCGCCGCCGCTCGATGCGCGCGTGCTGCCGGGAAGCCTTGCGGTCGCCGACCACAATGTCGCAGCCGCCGTCGCGGCCGATGGAAAGCTCGCCGGGCCCTTCGAAGCGCCAATCACGGCCCTCGTACCTGAGCACGAGGCGCGCGACGCGGGAATGATCGGTCCGGGTGCCGAGCGCGGTGAGCTCCTCGGTGTCCGGCTCCCAAAGGAACTCGAAAATCGCCACCGCTTTCTGCTTCCCTTTGACCGGCACGCGGTGGAGCTGGCGCGCACGCACGGCGAGCGCGGCGGAAAGCATCCCGACCGTGTCCGCGGTGGTGATGATCTGCCCGACCTTAGCGACGCCGGCGACGCGCGCGGCGAGATTCACCGCGTCGCCGTACAGGTCCCCGCCCTTCTCGAGCACCGGTCCGAAATGGCATCCGATATGGATGCCGAGGCCGGGCTGGCCGGGGTCGCGCTGCTCCTCGGTTTTCTCCTGCATCAGGCGCGAGGCGTGCAGAGCGGCGTCGGCGGTCTCGAACACGCACATCGCGCCGTCACCCGTGTTCTTGATGACCCGGCCGCCGCAATCCACGCATACCCCGGCGAGCACGGACAGCAAGCGGTCCACGAGCGCCAGCGCCCGCTCGTCGCCAAGGGTTTCGTAGAGGCGGGTGCTGCCGCTCAGGTCCACGAACAGGACTGCGCAGGTGGTTGAGCTGGGGATCATGACAGAACGCCGATCGTAGCGTTCCAGTATAGGGCAATGCCGGGCCGCAGCCGCGGGAGGATCCGCCTTCGCCGCGGATTGACAGGCTTTCGCGGCGGCGCCTAGTATCGTGTTCGCCGCAGCCTCGCGCTCTTGACGGGGTCCGGTGCGCTGTAACTGTGGTGGAACGGGGGGGACATACCACTTGCGAGTCGTGCTCCCGATGCGCTGGGCGTTCGTCCTGCTCGCGTGTCCTCTGGCCGCTGCGGCAGCGGACCCGGCGCCGACCCTGACCCTGCTCGAGGGCCCGGCCGGGCTCGTGCGCGGCGTGGCGCGTTACGCGCTGGCGGAGGGGGCGCGCATGCAGTCCGGCGACATCATCGAGGTGGGAGACAAGGGGCTCGCCGAGATCGAGTATCCGGACGGCACCGCGATCGCGCTGGGCGCGGGGACGCGCATGCTCGCCGTCTCCATGCCGCGCGGCAAATCCGCGGCCGGCGATTACTACGTGATGCAGGGCGCGCTGAAGGTTGCGGGCGTGAGCAAGGCCGCGCGCCTGCGCGTCTTCACCCCCCTGTTCACATTGAGCCCCGTGGAAGGCGTGTCCGTAATGGTCGTGGGCGCCGGCGCGGGCTCGGTATTCATCGAGAGCGGGGAGGCGCGCCTCGCCGCGGCGCCCGCGACCCTGAGCCTCAAGAGCGGCGAGTTTTTCGCGCGCAAGGCCGGGCAGAAGGGCGCCGTCGCGCAGCGGCCGTCAAAGGAGTTCATCGAGGCGCTGCCGAAGGCCTTCTTCGACCCGTTGCCTTCGCGCATGGCGCGCTACAAGGAACGCGAGGCGCAGCCGAAGCGGATCGACGACGCAAGCTACGCGGACGTCGAGGCATGGCTGAAGGCGCCACCCGCAATCCGCCGCCCGCTGGTCGCCCGCTTCGAGTCCCGCGCATCCGATCCGAAGTTCCGCGCCGGCCTGGAGGCGAACCTCAGATTCCACCCGGAATGGGACCCGATCCTCTACCCGGAGAAGTATCTGCCCGAGGAGCCGGCGGCGGAGGCGGCGGGCGCCAAGCCCGCCGCCACGAAGTAACCGATATCAGTTTGCGAGGAGGGCCGTCATGAAGCTGATCGTCAAGTTCAACCTGGTGTTCATCGTCGTGTTCCTGCTCGGGCTTGGCGCGGCGGGCTACGTCTCGAACGAGCTCCTGCAGAAGAACGCGCGCGAGGAGATCGTGCTCAACGCGCGCCTCGTGATGGAGTCGGCGCTTGCCGCGCGCGCCTACACCTCGACGCAGGTGGGGCCGCTCCTCCAGACGCAGATGAAGTACACCTTCCTGCCACAGTCGGTACCCGCGTACTCGGCCAACGAGATCTTCGACGTCGTGCGCAAGAAGTTCCCCGAGTACGCCTACAAGGAGGCGGTGCTCAATCCCACCAACCCGCGCAACCGCGCCAACGACTGGGAGGCGGACATCGTCAACCAGTTTCGCAACGCGTCGGACCGGCCGGAATTGGTCGGCGAACGCGACACGCCGATCGGGAAGTCGTTCTACATCGCGCGCCCGATGCAGATCAAGGCGGAGGCCTGCCTCTACTGCCACTCGACCGTCGATGCCGCGCCGAAGACGCTGGTCGAGAAGTACGGCCCGGCCAACGGCTTCGGCTGGAAGATGAACGAGGTCATCGGCGCCCAGATCGTGTCGGTGCCGACCGAGGTGCCGATCGCGCGCGCCAACCGGGCATTCCAGACCTTCATGGTGTCGCTCACGGTGGTGTTCGTCTTCATCTTCATCGCGCTCAACTTCATGCTGTGGTACATGGTGATCCGCCCGGTGACGCGGTTGTCGCGGCTTGCCGACCAGGTGAGCCAGGGCGAGAATATGGAAGCGCCCGACTTCGAGGTGAAGAGCGGCGACGAGATCGGCGTGCTCACCCAGTCGTTCAACCGCATGAAGAAGAGCCTGGTGCAGGCGATGAAGATGCTCGAGGCATGACGGCCCCGATCTCCCCAACCGGATGGCGATCACTCCCCAGTCGATGAACGGCCCGCGGCAACTCGGCAAGTATGCGATTTCCGAGGTGCTGGGCAAGGGCGCGATGGGAGTGGTCTACAAGGGCTTCGATCCGCACATCCGCCGCACCGTCGCGCTGAAGACCATCCGCAGGGAGCTGGTCGACGACGACCAGGCCGCGACGCTGCTCGCGCGCTTCCAGAACGAGGCGCAGGCGGCCGGGCGGCTCTCGCATCCCGGCATCGTCGCCGTCTACGAGTGGGGAGAGGCGGGCGAGCTCGCCTTTCTCGCCATGGAGTACGTGCAGGGCAACAGCCTGCGCGAGTACTTCAATCGCGGCACACGCTTCGAAGTTCGCGATGCCGTCAGCATCATGGCGCAGCTGCTCGACGCCCTGCATTACGCGCACGAGCAGGGCGTCTGGCACCGCGACATCAAGCCGGCGAACCTCATCATCATGAACAACGGCAAGCTGAAGATCGCGGACTTCGGCATCGCGCGCATCGATACCTCGAATCTCACCCAGGCCGGCGCCGTTCTCGGCACGCCCGGCTACATGGCGCCGGAGCAGTACAGCGGCGACACCGTCGACTGGCGCGCCGACATCTTCTCGGCCGGCGTGGTGCTCTACCAGCTGCTGACGGGCGCGCGCCCCTTCATCGGCAATCCCGAGGCGCTCGCCTACAAGATCTGCCACGAGCAGCCCGCGCTGCCCTCGGAGGCCGACCCCGGGCGCTGCACGACCCAGTTCGACGCCGTGGCGATGAAAGCGCTCGCCAAGAGCCCGGCGGAGCGCTACCAGAACGCGCAGGCCTTCCGCGACGCGATTCTGGCGAGCTTCGCGCAGCCGGTCAGTCCCGCAGTGTCGGAGGAGACGATCATGAACGAACCGATTCCGCACAAAGGCCCGCAGGACCTGTCGCACCCCTCCCTGCCGTCGCAGTCGTCCCTGCCGCCGTCGCTGGCTTCCGGATCGTCGCCCGGCGCCTCGAGTACCGCCGCGAGGACGGTTCCGCCGCCCGGATGGGACGCCGCGGTGCTGAAGCAGATCGAGCAGCAACTTGCGCGCCTCGTCGGTCCGGTCTCGAAGGTCCTGGTCAGGCGCGGCGCGAGCGTCACGACCGACATCAACCGGCTCTACCGCATGCTTGCCGAGAATCTGACAAAGCCGGAGGAGCGGTCGGCGTTCCTTGCGGGGCGCGAGAAGCTCCAGGGCCTCGCGCCGCGCGACGCCGAGATGACCGCCGCGCAGGAACGGGCACCGGCGACCGGTCTGACCGTGCAGCTCACGCCCGGCGCGATCGAGGAGGCAACGCGCAAGCTGTCCGCCTACCTGGGACCGATCGCGAAGATTGTCGCGAAGCAGGCGGCGTCGCAGGCGTCGAGCCGCAGTCACTTCCATCAACTGCTCGCCGAGAAGCTCACCGATCCCAAGGAGCGCGCCAGGTTCCTGCGTGATGTCGGCGCCGGGTAACGGGAAAGCCCGGGCACACCACGGGAGGGCATGGATATGAGCGCAAGCACGCCGAAAGCGAACAATCACGCCGGCCTCGACCCGCTCGCCTCGCGCTTCGTCAGCGTCGCGGCGCTGCCATGGGAGACGACGCGCCATCCGGGCGTGGAGACCAAGGCGCTGGTGGCGGATCCGCAGACGGGACTTCTCACCGTGCTCACGAAGATGGCGCCGGGTGCGCGGCTGCCGGACCACGAGCATGTCCTCATCGAGCAGACCTTCGTCCTGGAGGGTGTCCTCCACTGCGGCGAAGGCGCGTGCAAGGCGGGCGACTTCGTGTGGCGTCCCGCGGGCAGCCGCCACGAAGCGTGGGCCGGGCCGCAGGGCTGCCTTGCCCTCGCGATCTTCCAAATGCCGAACCGCTTCTACGAGCAGGACGGGCGGGTGGTGGATTTTCTCGGCAACGACTGGCAGAAGACCTGGGGCGCTCTTCGCGCCCGAGAGGCGACGAAGTGACGTCAAGTCACCTCGTTGCGTGTTCAATGCGTTAGCACCCACTCACAGGAGACAGCCATGGCGACATTCATCAGCCTCGTCAATTTCACCGATCAGGGCATTCGCGGCGTCAAGGACTCGCCGAAGCGCGCGGAGGCAGTCAAGGCGGTGGCGAAGAAACTGGGCGTGACGGTCAAGGAGATCTATTGGACGGTGGGCCGCTATGACGTGGTCGTCGTCTTTGAGGGCGAGGATGAGGCCGTAACGTCCACGCTGCTGAAGATCGGCTCGCTCGGAAACGTGCGCAGCGAGACCCTGCGCGCATTCTCGGCGGCGGAGATGGGCCGGATCCTCTCCAACGTTTGATCGTCACCGCGTTGCGCGGCACTGCCGTGAAATACGAGTTCTACTACTGGCCCCACATCCAGGGGCGCGGCGAATTCATCCGGCTCGCGCTGGAGGAGGGCGCCGCCGAATACGTGGACGTCGGACGGCTTCCCGAGAGCGAGGGGGGAGGCCGGCCGGCGGTCGCGCGCATGATGGAGAACGCCGCCGGGGGGCGCACGCCGTTCGCGCCGCCCATCCTCAAGGCGGGGAAGCTGCTGCTCTCGCAGACCGCCAACATACTCCACTACCTCGGCCCCAAGCTGAAGCTCGCGCCGAAAGACGAGGCGGCGCGGCTGTGGGCGCACGGGCTCCAGCTGACCCTCGCCGATCTCGTGGTGGAGGCGCACGACACGCATCACCCGATCGCGAAGAGCCTCTATTACGAGGACCAGAAGCCGGAAGCCCTGCGGCGGGCGGCGGATTTCAGGGCGCTGCGGCTGCCGAAGTTCCTCGGCTATTTCGAGCGCGTGCTGGCCGCCAATCCCGGGGGCGACCAGCACCTCGTCGGGAAGTCGCTGACCTACGTCGACCTCTCGATGTTCCAGGTCGTCTCCGGTCTGAGCTACGCGTTCCCGCGGACGATGGACACCATGTTGCGCATGCACCCGCGGCTCGCCGCGTTGCAGCGGGGGGTGGAAAAGCGCCCGCGCATCGCCGCCTATCTCGCGTCCAGCCGCCGCATCCCGTTCAACGAGCGCGGGATCTTCCGCCACTATCCGGAACTGGACGGGGCATGAGGGGCGCACCTCCTTCCCCTCGGGCAGATCGAGACTTCCGGCGCCGATCCGTGTATGATGCGGCACTCCCACAACGACAGCCGAGCCGCTTGCCGTCGAGCCGCCTCGCAGCAGTTGCCGGAACTCGCGCCGTCGCGATCAGGAGACTTTGCGTTGAGATGCCATCATTGCGGTAAGCTGACCGACGTGCGCACCACCGGCAGGGGCGAGGAGTTCCTGCACCGCTGCCGGCATTGCCACGGCTATCACAAGTTCACCAGCGTGGGGCATCACGGTTCCGGCGCCATCCATTACCGCGTCACCAAGGTCGCCGCGCCCGCGCGCGAGGAAAAAACTACGGCAGTCACCTAGTGCCGTTCCAACTATTGCGGACTAATGCGAGGAAATGGCGCGGGCAGGAAGCAAGATGAATGCCATGCGGCTATCGTTTTATACAATTAAGTTGGAACGGCACTAGGCCCGCGCGCTATACTTCTACCCGACGGCTCCTGCGCCGTCATCCAGTCACGCTTCCTCTACCCCTACCGTTACTATCCCTACGACTACCTCTACCGGAGATTGCCATGCCTGTCGGAACAGTGAAGTGGTTCAACAAGGTTAAGGGTTTCGGCTTCATCCAGCCGGATGACGGCTCGAAGGATGTTTTCGTGCACATCTCGGCCGTGGAGCGCGCCGGCCTCGGCACGCTCGCCGAAGGCCAGAAAGTCTCGTTCGATCTCGCGCGCGGCAAGGACGGCAAGACCTCGGCCGACAACCTCAAGTCGGCCTGACGACAAAATCAAGGATGAAGGCGGAAGGCGGAAGGATGACCGGGTTTTGAACCCCGCGCGGGTCATCCCTCATCCCTCATCCTTCACCCCTCAGCTATCTGGCCGCGCCCGGCGGATCGCCGTCCACAGCCGGGCGGGCGTCAGCGGCATGTCGAGATGCCGGATGCCGAGCGGACGCAACGCATCCAGGGCGGCATTGACCAGCGCGGGCAGCGAGCCGGTGCAGCCGGCCTCCCCCACGCCCTTCGCGCCGAGCGCGTTGTTGGGCGTGGGCACGGAGTGGTCGTACACCCCGAACTCGCGCATCCAGCCCGCGCGCGGCATGACGTAGTCGAGGAAGCTCCCGGTCAGCAGCTGCGCCGTGGCGGCATCGTAGACGGCGTGCTCGCCGAAGGCCTGCCCCGCTCCCTGCACGACGCCGCCGTGCACCTGGCCTTCGACGAGCGCGTGGTTGATCACGTTGCCGAGATCGTCCACCGCGGTGTAGCGCTCGATGCTCGTGGCGCCGGTCTCGGGGTCGATCTCGACCTCGGCGATGTGGCACCCGTTGGGGTAGGTGGCGCCGAACGTGCCTTCGGCGGTCATGTCGAGCGGATGCGGGCGCGGTCCGGCCAGCGCGCGCGCGAGCTCGATGAAGCCGAGCGAGTGCCGACCGGCGCGGAATCTTCCGTTGGAGTAGGCGAGCGCGCTCTCCGGTACCTTGAGCCTCGCTGCGGCATGGGGACGCGCCCGCTCGATCAACTTCTCGCCGAGCACGCGGAACGCGCTGCCGGTGCCGAGCACCCCGCGCGATCCGCCGGTTGAGTTGCCGATCAGGTCGGTGGTTGGCGGGGTAGGCCGAAAGCGGATGTAGCGCGTGTCGATGCCGAGCGTCCCGGCGACGATTTCCGGAAACACCGTTTCGTGCCCCTGGCCCGAAGATTGCGTGAGCGCGGAGAGCGTCATGGCGCCGTTGCGGTCGAACTCCACCGCCACCTGGTCCTTGGGCACTGCCCCCGCGCCGCCCGCTTCGAGGTAGGTCGCGATGCCGATGCCGCGGAGCCTGCCGGCCCGCTGTGCCGCCGCGCGCCGCGCCGGGAATCCTGACCAGCCGGCACGCTTGAGTGCGTCGTCCATCACGCCTTCAAAATCGCCGGAATCGTAGGTGCCGGCATTCGGCGTCTTGTACGGCATCGCCGCCTTCGGAATCAGGTTGTTCCGCCGCAGCGCGACCGGATCGATGCCGTGCTCGGCTGCCGCGTAGTCCACCAGCCGCTCGATGGCGTAGGCGATGTCGGGGCGCCCCGCGCCGCGGTACGCGGACACCGGCACGGTGTTGGTGTAGGCGAGCCGTGTGCGGGCGTAGAGAGCCGGAACGCGATAGACGCCGCCCATGGTGATGGTGAGATTGCGCGTGGCGATGAACGTCCCGAAGGTCCCGCCGTAGGCTCCCAGGTCGGCGCGGTCGTCGAAGCGGATGGCGAGGAACTTTCCGTCCGCGTCGAGCGCGAGCTCGCCGGTCAACGAGATTGCGCGGCCGTGAAAATCGCTCATGAAGACCTCGCTCCTCGTCCCCACCCATTTCACCGGGCGCCCGAGTTTGCGCGCGGCGATCATCGCCGCGAAGTACTCGGGGTAGGCCGCGCCGTGCACGCCGAAGCTTCCCCCGACGTCCTGGGCGACGAGGGCGAGGCGATCCGCCTCGAGCCCGGTGACCTGCAGCATCTGGCCGCGCATGCTGCTGACGCCCTGCATCGGCGCGTGGATGGTGTAGCGCCCGCTCGACGGGTCGAACGCCACCAGGCAGGCGCGCGGCTCGAGCATGTTGCCGACGAGGCGCTGGCTTTCCATGGTGACCTTGCTCACGTGGCGCGCCCGCGCGAACGCGGCCGCAACCGCCTGCTCGTCGCCGGACTCGTATTCGAAGGCGAGATTGCCCGGTACGTCGTCGTGAAGCTGCGGAGCGCCCGGCCGCACCGCGGCGTCGAAGCTCGCCACTGCGGGAAGGTCCCGGTACTCGATGTCGATCAGCTCCCGCGCGTCCTCGGCAAGCGCCGCGCTGTCGGCGACGACCATTGCGACCGCCTCTCCGACGAAGCGCACCCGCCCCATGGCGAGCACCGGGTGATGGGGCTTCTTCACCTGCTGGCCGCCCTTGCCGGGGTAGGTGACGATGTTGGGGAGCGACTTGAATCCCGCCGCGCGCGCGTCCTCTCCGGTGAGCACCGCCCGTACGCCGGGCGCGGCGAGCGCCCGGGTCGCATCCAGGCGGACGATCTCCGCGTGCGCGCGGTCTGCCCTCAGGAACGCCGCGTGCAGCTGCCCTTCGAGGTTCCAGTCAGAGGTGAAACGGCCCGCTCCGGTGACCAGGCGGAAATCTTCTCTGCGAGTCATGGCGGCTTCCAATTTGTGGACTGGCCCGGATTCTCGCATAGTCTAGTAAACTCGCCACTCCACAAGCAGAGCCGGACAGGGGGGATGCGATGAAGATTCTGTTCTTCAATGATTTCAAGCTCGGTGTGTTGAGGGGCGACACCGTGGTGGACGTATCGAAGCTGGTCGCGGACATCCCGCACACCGGGCCGCAGGACCTCATCAGCGGCCTGATCGAGCGCTTCGCGAAGGTCAAGGCCAAATTGGAAAAGGCGGCGGCCACCGGCAAGGGGATACCATTCTCGAAGGTCCGGATCCGCCCGCCGCTGCCCAAGCCGCACAACATCGACTGCATGGCGGTGAACTACATGGAGGATGGCACCCGCACCGAGCCCGCGCCGATCAATGCGTTCCACAAGTCCCCGAGCGGCGTCATCGGCGACGGCGACACCATGGTGCTGCCCGATGTTCCCGCCATCATCTTCGAGGGCGAGGCGGAGATGGCGCTCGTCATCGGCAAGCGCGCCACGCGCGTCAAGGCGGCGGACGCCATGAAGCATGTTTTCGGTTATCTCAACTTCATCGACGGCTCCGCGCGCGGCCTGCCGCCGGCCGGCAACACGTTCTACCAGATGAAGTCGCGCGACACCTTCGCGCCGATGGGGCCCTACATCGTCACTGCCGACGAGATCCGCGATTCCCACAACCTCCAGATCCGGCTGTGGGTGAACGGGGTGCTCAAGCAAAACTTCAACACCAGCGACATGGCGCACAAGATCCCGCGCTGCATCGAGTGGATGACCTCCATCCACACGCTGGAGCCCGGCGACGTCATCGCCACCGGGACCAATCACCGCGGGCTGTCCGCGTTCCAGGACGGCGACAAGATCGAGCTCGAGACCGAAGGCCTGGGCCGGCTGCACATCATGGTGCGCGACGATCTCAAGCGCACCTGGGCGCGGGAGACGCGCCTCGACCGCCAGGAGAAGAAGCTCGAGGGCCAGACGCCGCAGCTGACCGGCAAGTACGCGCAGGTCGGCAAGGCCTGAAGGCGAGAAACGAGAAACGAAAGGAGGGACGACGCCTTGCTGGACCGAGGGCTCTGGATTTCCTGGTATGGCCTCCCCGAAGCAGGGCGCGACGCGTATCTCGCCTGGCTGCACGGCAAGTTCATGCCGCGAATGCTCAAGAAGCCGGGCGTGCTCTGGGGCGCGCACTACGCATCTCAGGCGCAGCCGCTTCACTCCGGGGGCAAGCCGCGACTGCGCCACACCGACGACCCGTCGGTGCCGACCGGCAACGGTTACATCCTGATCTTCGGCGGAAGATCGGCGCACGCGTTCGCCAATCTCACGCGGCGCAAGCTCGAGCCGGAGCTCACGCCGGAAGACCGGAAGATGATCGCGCTGCGCGTAGGCGAGCGCGTCAACATCGTGACCGAGGAGGACCGGGCGGCCGGCCCGGCGGCGAAAAAGCGTGAGGGCCGCTACACGCTCGCCCCCTGCATCCAGCTCGGCAGCTTCAATGCCGGATCCGCGGATGAGGACGAGATCCTCGACTGGTACGCCAACTGGCGGCTGCCCTCGATGGCGAAGCTGCCGGGGTGCCTGGGCATCCGGAAGCTCAACTCCGTCTCGGGATGGGCGAAGCACGCCGTGCTCTACGAGTTCGAGTCGCTCTCGGCGCGCGACGAGCACTTCCCGTTTCACGAGAATGCGCGTCCCGAGATGGCGGCGTGGACCGACACGCTGGTGCGGAAGCTGATTCACGCGCCGGGCTCGCCCAACGTGGCCACCCGCCTGTGGCCACCGGTCAGGGCGGCGGCGCGGAAGAGATCAGAGCGTCAACGACACACAGGTTAGGAGCCGCCATGATTCTCGAAGTCGCCATCTTGCACATCAAGCCGGAAGAGATCGCAAAGTTCGAGGTCGTCTTCCCGAAGGTAGAGCCGATCTTCCGCAGCGTGAAAGGCTACATCTCGCACGAGCTGCAGCGCTGCATCGAGACCAAGGGCCGGTATCACTTCCTGATCCGGTGGGAGACTGTCGAATCCCACACGGTCAATTTCCGGCAGTCGCCGAAATTCCAGGAGTTCCGCGCGCTGGTCGGGGGTTTCTTCGCCCAGCCGCCGGTCGCCGAGCATTTCGAGCGCGTCACAGCGAGCAAGCTCTAACCCCCTCCCCAACCCTCCCCCTCAGGGGGAGGGATAATCCGGAAACCCTCCCCCTCAGGGGGAGGGATAGGGTGGGGGTGGTTCTCATGGACCCGTTTACTCATGACCTGTTGCCGCTAGCCGAGCGGGCCGCCGCGCTCCTGAAGCGGCGCAAGGAGACCGTCGCGGTCGCTGAATCGTCCTCCGCCGGCCTCATTTCGGCGGCGCTGCTCGCGGTGCCGGGCGCATCCGCCTATTTCATCGGGGGCGGCGTGCTCTACACGCGCCAGTCCATACTCGCGCTGAGCGGCGCGGGTGAGGCGATCTTCGCCGGAATGCGCGGGGCGACCGAGGCGTGGGCGCTCTTAATCGCGCGCACGCAGCGCAGCCGCTGCGCGGCGACGTGGGGTGTGGGCGAGAGCGGCGCGGCCGGTCCCACCGGCAACCGCTACGGCGATCCGCCGGGGCACACCTGCCTCGCCGTAACCGGGCCAACGGAACGCTCACAGACCCTCAAGACCGGCAGCAGCGACCGTTACGCCAACATGCTCGCATTCGCGGGGGCCGGGCTGCAGCTCCTGGTGGAGGTCCTTGAAGACCAGGAGTGAGAGACGAAAGACGAGAAACGAGAAACGAGAAACGGAGAAGCCATGGCAGACACTATCAGACGCGTCGTCACGGGCCACGACAGCAACGGAAGAGCAGTCGTCATTTCGGATGGCCCTGTGCCGGTCCACGGCAATCCGCTGCGCCCCGGCCAGCGCTCGCACGAAGTCTGGAAAACGAACGCCATGCCGATCCCGATCGGGCGCGAGGAACCCGATCCCGTCACCGGGAAGCGGCAGCTCCACCCGGCGCCGCACGGCACGATGTTCCGAATTTCCGAAGTGCCGCCGGAATCCGACGTCATTCGCAACATGACTCCGCAGCAGGCGCGCGAGGCGTTCCGCGCGAGCGGCGCGGAGGAGGCCTCGACCTGGGGGCGCGGCGGCCGCCATCCGCTGATGCACCGCACCGAGACCGTCGACTACGCGGTGGTGCTCGAGGGCGAGATCACCCTGATCCTCGACGAGGGCGAGGTGAATCTCAAGGCGGGCGATGTCGTGATCCAGCGCGGCACGAGCCACGCCTGGAGCAACCGCTCCGGCAAGGTCACCAAGATGCTCTACGTGCTGATCGACGGCAAGTTCGATCCGGCGCTGGCGGCGCAGTTTCCTAAATAACGTCGGTGGGGACACTCAAAGGCGCGTTCCGCCGGGCAGCGAGCGGAAGATCACTTCCATGATTGAGGTTTCGGTGACGCGCCCGTCGGCGCTTTTATGGAACAGGATCAATTGCTGAGGGCCCGTGGCCGGGCCGACCGGGGCGATCAAGCGCCCGCCGGGCTTGAGTTGCTCGAGCAGCGCGGATGACACATCGGGGATCGCCATGCGCACCAGGATCGCGTCGTAGGGCGCTCCCGGGCGCCAGCCGTAGTAGCCGTCGGCGACGTTGACATTGACGCTCCCGTAGCCGAGCCGCGCCAGGTTCTTCTGCGCGGCTGCGGCGACATTCGCGTGGAACTCGACGCTCAACACCTCCGGCGTCATCTCTGCCAGGATCGCGGTCTGGTAGCCGCCGCCGACTCCGACCTCCAGCACCTTCTGGCCGCGCTCGATCTTCAGGAGGTCGGTCATCACCGCGACCAGCGAGGGCTGCGAGATCGTGGCGTCGGGTCCGACGGGGAGCGGACGGTCGAGGTAGGCGTAGGGGCGGAGCGGGGGCGGCGCGAATTCATGGCGCGGCACCTTGGCCATCGCCGCGATCACGCGCGGATCGATCGCCTGTGCTCCGGTACGCTGGCGCATGCGGTTCACGCCCTGCTCGATGGCATCGGCGAGCGCGCGCCGCATCTCGGCAAAATCGGCCGCCTCGTCCGCGTATGCGCCGGCGACAGCCACCAGGGCGAGGCAAGCAGAGAGGGAACGCAATCCGCGGGACCGCATGCTGGCCATGATGGTTGCGCGCGGGAATGGGGATGTCAAGAAATTGTCGTCAATCGGCGACGGCGTTAATACGAAAAACGCCAGTGGATCGCGAACCGCGTGAACGGGGAAACGCTAGAATCAAAATCCATCTCCTGCCGAGGAGGAGCGTATGAGCAAGCGGCCTGGCCGGATTCGACGCAGCAGGAATGTATCCACTCTCGCGGTCTCGTGTACCCTGGCGGGCACACTGTCGGCGCTCCCGGCATGCACGGTGCCGCCGCCTTCTCCAATCGATCCCGTTTCCAGAGGGAAGGAGATCTTCTTCAACCAGACATTCAACGGGAACGGCCGGACCTGCGGCACCTGCCACCCGGCGCGCAACAACTTCACCATCGATCCCGCTTTCATCGCCGCGCTGCCGCCCACCGATCCGTTGTTCGTCGCCGAGTTCAACCCCGACCTCAAGAAGAATTTCGAGAATCCGAAGCTGATGCGCCAGTTCGGGCTCATCCTGGAGAATCTCGACGGCTTCGACGACCTGGAGAACAAGTTCGTCATGCGCGGCGTGCCACATGTGCTCGCGCAGCGGACCTCCGTCAACAGCAACCAGGGGCCGCGCACGGGCTGGTCGGGGGACGGCGCGCCCGGGGACGGATCGCTGCGCTCGTTCGCGACCGGGGCGGTCATCCAGCATTTCACGAAGACGCTGAATCGCGTGCCGGGGGTGGACTTCCGGCTCCCGACCGACGTGGAGCTCGATGCCCTCGAGGCCTTCATGCTCTCGCTCGGCCGGCAGCAGGATCTCGTCCTGCCGCTGCCGCTCAAGGGGATTGTTTCGAAGCGTGGCCAGGAAATCTTCCTGGATAACCGCCTGGGCAAGTGCAACCTCTGCCACGTCAACGCGGGGGCGACGGCGAACTTTGGAGGCGGCAACATCGGAAACGCGAACTTCAATACCGGCGTGGCGAACCTGCCGGACCAGCCGGCCAATCTGGCCGGCGAGCGAAACCCGCCTGACGACGGCTTCGGGAGACCCGGCGACGGCACTTTCAACACACCCCCGCTGGTGGAAGCGGCCGACAGCGGACCCTTCTTCCATAACAATGCCATTGAGACCATCGAAGGGGCGGTGGCATTTTACGATGGCGAGGCGTTCAACAATTCCCCCGCTGGTCGCGCGCTGGCCGCGGCTGATCCAAACAAAGTTGGGATCGAGCTGGATGGAACTCAAATCGTCGCCATCGCCGCCTTCCTGAGGGTGATCAACGCTCTTGAGAACGTCCGGCAGAGCATCGAGCTTCTGGAGGCGGGCGGCGCGAAGGGATTTGCGGATCGCAAGGACGCCCGAGAGCTGCTCGAACGCGCCGTGAGCGAGACGCAGGACAGCATCAAGGTGCTGGACGGGGCGGGGCTGCATCCCGAAGCGGTCGCCCATTTGCAGAAAGCGAGGAAGCTCGCGGATAAGGCGGCCCGCAGCTTCTTCAGGCGCGGCGCGCTCGCCGGCCAGGCTATCGATGAGCAGCGTAAAGCACGCGCGCAGCTTACCGAGGCACGCTGAGTGCGCCAGCGGTTGAGAGGCGACCAGAGAATGGAAGGAGGACGAGTCATGTTGAACCGTTGCCTGCGACTGGCGGCTGTGGTTATGGCGCTGGGAAGCGCCCTCGCTGCCTACGGGCAGGAAGCGACCGAAATCTACATTCCCATCGGACAGTCTCCCGGGCTGTCGGGCAAGTCGAGCCTGATCGGAAACCTCGAGTCGGTGGACGCGGGAAAGAGGACCGTGACCGTTTCGGGTCCGTCCGGCGCGCAGACCGTCGCGTTCACGGAGCGGACGCTGATCTGGCTCGACCGCAGCCTGCAGAAGCAGCCTAACCGGAGCGGCGCGATGGCCGACCTGCAGCAGGGGCGCAAAGTCGAAATCAAGCTTCGCAAGGGCGAACCGAAACCGGTCGCCGAATGGATCAAGGTCCAGGTTCCAGGAGCCGAGCGGTGACGCGATGCAGCGATGCAGGCGGACCTTGTGTCGGGAAACGGCGACAAACCTGGAGACGCCGGCGTTGTATTACTTCCAGCTCGCTTCGGTCCTGATTTTTCGCGTCAAACGCGTCAATTAGCACGCCGATTCGGGCAATAAGTCCTGAAGCGCCCGATTTTTTCCGGAAAGTTCTTTCGGGCTGGTCTATCGTACCCGGCACGGTCGGCAAGTCGAAGGAGGTTCCCATGACGAGCATGCGTGACTGGATGATCTGGCCGGACAACATTGCGCTGTCGGTGCTGGTCCTGGTGCTCCTCGCGATGATCGGCCTCTATGCGGTGCGCGCGCCCATGCACGGCATCATCCGCACCGCCGCCTATGCGCTCGCGACGGCCCTGCGCCTTGCGGCGCGCTGGCTGTTTGCCGCGGCGGCGGCCATGAAGGAGCGCAACAAGGCCGTTCTGCTCGCGCAGGGGCGCCGGGAAGTCGGCCAGCGCATCGAGCGCGAGTTCGAGCGCGTCGGCATCCTGGTAACGCGCGACCTGCAGGGCTATCCGGTCCTGCAGCGCAAGCTCCTCGAGGCCATCACGCGCATCGAGGAAGACTACAAGAAATGCGGTGAGGTGCCGCCGCCCCCTCCCGACTGGGTGGAAGCCGTCGCCGCGGTCGCGCAGATCAAGACCGGGGGCGGAGAGGTGGTGCAGAAAATCCTCGATGAGATCCGCCAGTCGGTCGAGCGCATCCACGACAAGGGCATCGGCGAGTATCGCCGCGCCTACGAGGAGCGGCACGACATCCTCGAGGGCGCGCTGCCGTTCTGGCGCTCCATCGAAAAGACCCTGAAGTTCGTCGACAAGAAGATGTCGGACCTCGCGGACAACGCGGCGACCGTGGACACGCAGATGAAGAAATACCAGAAGATCGCCGCCAAGACCGACGAGGCGGAGGCCATCCTGTCGAACTCCGCTTTCACGCAGTTCAACATCGCGGTGGTCGTCCTGACGATTGCGCTGGGGGGCGCGTTCGTCAACTTCAAGCTGATCGCGCTGCCGATGTCGGAAATGGTTGGCGCGGGCGACTACATCACCGCGTCGCTGCGCACATCCGAGGTGGCCGCGCTCGTCATCATCCTCGTCGAGGCGTCGATGGGATTGTTCCTGATGGAAGCGCTGCGCATCACGCACCTCTTCCCGCGCATTTCCAACCTGAACGACCGCGCGCGGCGCCGCATGATCTGGATTTCGCTCACGCTGCTCGTGATCCTGGCGGGCGTCGAGGCGGCTCTGGCGTTGATGCGCGACATGCTGATCGCCGATAAGCAGGCGCTGGTGCAGTCGCTCGCCGCGGCGCCGGCGGCCGCAACGAGCGACGGCTGGGTCGGGCGCATCCCGACGGCCGGCCAGATGTTGCTCGGGTTCATCCTGCCGTTCGCGCTCGCGTTCGTCGCGATTCCCCTCGAGTCGTTCATCCACGCGGGGCGGAATATCGGCGGGTCGATGCTGGCCGATCTGGTCCGCATGCTCGCGTTCGCGCTGCGCGTGCTGGGCAATCTGACGCGGCACCTGGGCCGCCTGCTGCTGCACTTCTACGATCTGCTGGTGGTGTTGCCGCTGATGGTGGAGCACCTGGTGAAGTCCCTGCGCGGTGGCGGGCCCGCGGTGCGTTCGCGTCCGCTCGATTCCACCGGCGAACTGAAGCCTTGAGAGGAGGCCGGTCATGAACAGGCGAGCATTGTGGGCATTGCTCCTGACCCTGGGGCTCGCGGTCGCCGCCGCGGGCTGCGTGGACCCGCGCAACCATACCCACGCGGTGTATGTGCTGGTCGACACTTCCGGTACCTATTCCCGCGAGGCCGGGAAGGCCCAGCTCATCATCAATTACCTGCTGGGCACGCTTCAGCCGGGGGACTCGCTGGCGGTCGCGCGGGTGCAGAGCCGCAGCTTCACCGAGAAGGACATCATCGCCAAGGCGGTGTTCGACCAGCGCCCGAGCCAGGCCAATGCGCAGAAACGCGCGTTTCGCGAGAAGACGGACGCGTTCCTGAGGACGGTCCAGGGAAGCGCCTACACGGACATCACCGGCGGGATGATCCAGGGCGCGGAGTTCCTCAATGAGACCGGCGCGGGAAAGAAGACCATTCTCATCTTCTCCGACATGCAGGAGGAGCTGGACAAGGTGACGGTACGCAATTTCCCGATCAGCCTGAAGAACATCCGGGTGATCGCGGTCAACGTGACGAAGCTCGGCACGGACAACATCGATCCGCGGCGCTACCTCGGCCGGCTCGAGGCCTGGCAGAAGCGGGTGGAGGGGGCCGGGGCATCCGAGTGGAAGGTCATCAACGACCTCGAGCGGCTCGACGCCATATTCGCGAAGAGCTGACATTTAGAATGAGCGGGTGCAGCCCGCTCCTTACTCCGGACTGACGCCCGACCGCGCGCTCGACGCGCTCGCGAGCGTCGGGCTGCGGCCCGACGGGCGGCTGCTCTCCCTCAATAGCTACGAGAACCGCGTCTACCAGGCGTGGATGGAGGAGCCGCCGCCGGTGGTGGCGAAGTTCTATCGCCCGGCGCGCTGGAGCGACGCGCAGATCCTGGAGGAACACGCGTTTACCCGGGAGCTCGCGGAGCGCGAGATCCCGGTGGTCGCGCCGCTCGCCATCGGCGGCGCCACGCTGCACGCATTCGAGGGTTTCCGCTTCGCCGTCTTTCCGCGGCGCGGCGGCCGCGCGCCCGAGCTGGAGGACGCGGAAACGCTCGAGTGGATCGGGCGTTTCATCGGCCGCATCCACGCGGTCGGCACCTCCCGGGCTTTCCGCGAGCGTCCCGCGCTCGATATCGAGAGCCACGGCACCGAGCCGCGCGAGTGGCTGCTCGCGAGCGGCCACATTCCCGCCGATCTGCTCCAGGCGTGGGAGAGCGTGACGGCGCTCGCGCTCGCGGGCGCGTGCCGCTGCTACGAGCGCGCGGGGGAGGTGAGGCGGATTCGCCTGCACGGCGACTGCCACAGCGGCAACGTCCTGTGGACCGACGCCGGCCCCCACTTCGTGGACTTCGACGACTGCCGCTCGGGGCCCGCAGTGCAGGACCTGTGGATGCTGCTCTCGGGCGACCGCGGTTCGATGGCGCACGAGCTTGCGCATGTGCTGAAGGGCTACGAGGATTTCAGCGCGTTCGATCCGCGCGAGCTCCTGCTCATCGAGGCGCTGCGCACGCTGCGCTTGATCCACTACTCGGCATGGATTGCACGGCGCTGGGAGGATCCCGCATTCCCCGCAGCTTTTCCCTGGTTCGGCACGCAGCGCTACTGGCAGGACCGCATCCTCGAGCTGCGCGAGCAGATCGCGGCGATGGAGGAGGAGCCGCTGCGTCTCCCCTGAAGGCCGAAATCAGAAGTCAGAAGAAGGGTCCGGTCGTCCGCCGGCCGGATTTCTGGGCGATACCGGCTGCAGGGGCGCCGAGCAGCAGGCATACCGCCGCCGGGCCGATGGC
>Ga0214472_10001052_pt1 | contig 32021 bp, 39 predicted proteins | sample RVTome_6_FD_207662 | JGI IMG/M metagenome (GOLD analysis project Ga0214472, IMG submission 207662) | Soil microbial communities from uranium-contaminated site in the Upper Colorado River Basin, Wyoming, United States - RVT140D175 | ecosystem: Environmental > Terrestrial > Soil > Contaminated >...
AACCGCCGTTCGCGCTGGAGACGTTCACCGACGCCGACGACAGCGTTCGCCGCTCGATCGCCCGCATTCACGCAAGCCCGTTCATCGCGCACAAGAACGTGCGCGGATTCGTCTACGATGTCCTTACCGGATTGTTGCGTGAAGTCGTCTGAACCTGCGTGGGCGAACGCGCGGGAGAAGGGATCGCCATGGGGGGCACCGAGCGGCCGGACGAACAACTTCTCACGGTCGTCCACGACTTGCGGACGCCCCTTGCGATCATCAGCGCCTACGCGCAGCGACTCGAAGAGATCGGTCTCGGCGACGAGGAGCGCGCGATGCTGATCGCCACCATCCGCCGCAACGTCGAGCGCATGGCATCGCTCATCGACCGCCTGCTCGCTCCCGGCCCCGCCTCACAATGAAGGACGGGACGGCTGGGGTGAAAAGCTTCTACGACGTGTCGATCCCGATTTCGTCGGAGATGCTCACATGGCCGGGCGATCCCGCGGTTGCGGTGCGTCGCCGTTCGAGTATCGCGGCCGGTGACACCGCCAACGTCTCCGAGCTCATCCTCGGGTCGCATACCGGAACCCACGTCGACGCCCCCGTTCATTTCATCGAGGGTGCGGGTGGGGTGGACGAGATTCCGATCGAGGCGATGAACGGCGAAGCCTTCGTGGCGGATGCGCGCGGCATGACCGGCGCGTTGGACGGCGAGCAGTTGGACCGTCTGAACATTCCGGACGGCGTCGAGCGTCTGCTGCTGAGGAGCGACAACTCCCGGCTGTGGCGCGAACGCCGCCCGGCGTTCCCCGAGTCGTACGTGTGCTTGTCGCCCGCGGGCGCGGCTTGGTGCGTCGATCGTGGCCTGCGTGCCGTCGGCGTGGACTTTCTGTCGGTCGAGCAGAAAGGCGCCGAAGGCCATCCGACGCACGTTGCGTTGCTCCGCGCCGGCATCGCGATCATCGAGGGTCTGGACCTGGACGGCGTGGAGCCGGGCAGCTACGACTTGGTCTGCCTGCCGCTGAAGATTCTCGGCTGCGATGGCGCGCCGGCGCGCGTCGCGCTGATCGCTCGCTAGCGACCCGGCCGGCTCGGGCACACGTTCGCGAGTCGCGAGGGGACCATCTCGAGAAACACCCGGCACGGCAGCGACGGCTCGGGCGGCGCCGGCAGAGCCGTCGTCGTCCATTCATACGAGCGGATCGTCCACCAGTCGGGACTCGTGGCGTGCTGCCACGACCAGAAGGACACGCCCGGGGCGCCGAGGCGCTGGGACTCCTTCATGAACGCCCAGATTTGATGCGGCGGCGGATTGCCGCGCGGCCCGCCCTCATCTCCCATGTCGTAGGTTTGTCCGATCGGCGCAACCGGCTTGCCGTACTTGGACAGGAACTGCATCGCCGATGCGACGCTCTCCGCGGGGTCGAACCGCGACCAGTAGACCATCGGCGCGATGGCGTCGTAGTGCGGCATCGTCGCGTCGTAGGGGAAATAGCCGAGCGCATGCTTCGTCGGACGGGGCGGTACGGCGATCAAGTACGCCGACGGTGCGCGGGCGCGCAGCGCGCGCGAATAGGCGCCGGCCGTCTGAGCGCTCAGCTTCGACCCGTTCGCCGACTCGATGTCGGCCGCGAACCCGTCGAAGGAATGGCCGTCGACGGTTGTTTCGATCGTCCGCACGCTGCGGGCCACGTCGGCGTCGACGTCCTTGAAGTAAGGGAAGTACCAGGCGATCACCTTGATGCCGCGTGCGTGCGCCGCGGGGAGGATCGCCGCCGCTTCGCTCAGCGTGTCCAAGCCGCGAAGCCCGCCGACACGAACGAAGATGTGACTCAGGCCCTGCATCGAGGCGTGTGCGGCGATGCGCTCGACATCTCCGCCCGCGACCTTCGCCATTCGGTAGATCCACATTCCCTTGCCGGGCAGCGGCGAAGGCGCCTTGGCCGGCGCTACCGGGGCAGCCGTCGGCGAGCTGCTCGCATTCGGCAGCGGCTTTTGGGGGCGAAGCGGCGCACGCGCGGTCTCCGTAAGAGCGGCAATGCTCGTATGCACTGCCGAACCGGACGATGACGTGAAGGTCGAAACGACTCCGAACAGAATCGATGCGATGACACCGGCGATCACCCGCCCCCGGGAAATCTGGCCCACAGGGCGCGATGATGCCTGCGCGGTCTTGCTTCGCGCAAGCCTTTATGTCTACCCGGATCGAATCAGGGGCAAACATCCCGGGAGGAAGTTTCGAACTGCTTGATTTTGCCGCTTGCTCGATCAACCGCGGTTCGAGTCTTCCCGCTCGCTTATCCGATCGGAGCTGCGACCGGATTCGCTGCCGTTGCCCGACGGGCTCCGATCCGGCGATCGCTCGTACAGGGGGCGTCCGTGGCGGCGGGGGCCACCGCTCCGGCTGCCTCCGATGCTGCCGATCTTGCGGAAAAAATCGCTGCCGTGGCGATCGCGTGTCGCGCGTCCGCCCTTGCTTCCGGCTTCTGCCGGCGTCATTTTGCGACGCGCCTCACCCGTTCGCTCCTGAGGTCCTTCGCTTCCAGATGTATTCATAACGCCGAAGATGTTCCCTGCCTTGCACGGGCGGAAACGTTTCGCAAAACCCCCAACGAGCAAGCACCCGGTTTGTCCCGTCGCATCGGGCTCGAGCACAGCCGGCTTGCTTCAGGGATCCGCGTTTTCCGCCCAGCGGCCGCGGGTACGTTTTTGATGAAGACGTCGACACGCATCCGCTTCGATGCGAAGGAGGGTTCGGTCATGACGGTTACACACGGACGATCGGGGTGGCGTCACGGCCACCGCGACCATACCGCCACTGCAACGGAAGCATCGTCGCTCCGTGAACCGTATGGAGCCAGCCAGATCTTCGCCGTCGCCTTCGGCGTGTTCTTCATCGTGCTCGGCGCCGTCGGTCTCGCACGGGGCGGAGTCGATTCGATGACGTCGCCGCGCGTTCAGTTGATGGGCCTTTCGATGACGCCGATGCTGGCGCTGATCCATCTCGCGATGGGTATTCTCGCGGTCGCCTCGGGTGTGTCGCGGTCGACCTCGCGGGGCATGAGCACGTTCCTCGGTGCGGCATTGATCGCGTTAGGTGCGATCGCGCTCATCGAGCCGATCGAAGAACTGGGTTGGGCCACCGCGAACGGCGTCGCCTATCTGATCATCGGAGCGCTCGCGATCGCCGTCGCAGCGATGACTCCGGCGATGGAGATCCGTGAGCGGCGCGTCGTGATGGACGACTCGACGACGGATCAAGTCGCCTAGCGGTCGAGATCGACGCCCGCCGGCCTCGTTCGGCGGGCGTCGCATCTTCGCCGCCGCGCCTTCCGCCAGAATCGGAGAAGCCATGAACGTCAAGATCATCGAACACGGCGACCGCCGCACCCACGTCGTTCGTCTGGAATCCAACGAGACCCTCGTTGCCTCACTCGCCGGACTCGTCCGGCAGGCCGGGATCAAGTCCGGAACGCTTCGCGGCCGTGGACGACTGTCGCGTTTGACGGTCATGCGCCTCCCGGCCGGCGACGCAACGACGGTTCCCTGCCCTGCTGATCTTGTGTTGTTGGAGGGCGACGTCATCCTGGAGGGCGCGGAGCCGTCCGTCGCGCTTCAGGCGCTCGTCGTGTGTGCGGACGGAAGCGTGACCGGCGGGCGGGTCGCCGAAGCGACCGCCGACTCGTGCGAGATCACCATTGAGGAGGCGCCGTCGATTCCGATGCGGACGCTGAATGCATCGACCGGCGCCGCGTTCGCCGACTTGGCCGCCGGCGAGCCGCGCACCCGCCTCGCCGGTGCCGGCGCGGTGGACGAGGCCGGCGAAGAGTCGTTTCCCGCCAGCGACCCGCCTTCCTTCGCCGGCGTTCCGGCGAACTAGTTCGACGCCGAGCGGGAGCGGTGATCGTCGCGGTCGACCGCGAATGGGAGAAGGCGGCAGTCGAGCAAAGGTCGAGGAGGGCACCGGGCGGTCGGGTGACCCGATCGGCTAGCCTGATCGCCGAGCGAACCCGGCCCGCGAGGGGAAGGATCGGCTGATGCCGGCGACCGATCGAACGATCACGATGCAAGACGCGATTGAGCATGTGCGCGCGCATGCGTTCACGACGCGGGGTGGAGCCGCCGGCGCCGAGGTCGAATGGCTTGTCGTGAATCCGGCCGACCGCTTGATCCGCCCGCCGCTCGACACGGTCGCGACCCTCGCTTCGGCCGCGACCCGCACCCGGGTCACGTTCGAGCCGGGGGGGCAACTCGAGCTCAGCTCCGAGCCCGGGCGCCTGGCGGAGATCTGCGACGCGATCGCCGCCGACGAGGCGGCCGTTACTGCCGCGTTGCGCGGAGCCGGCCTCGACCTGCTGGGCATGGGGCTGGATCCGGTGCGGCGCGACCGGCGGCTGGTCTTTGGGCCGCGCTACGACGCGATGGAGCGATACTTCGACGCCGGCGGTCCCGAGGGACGCCGGATGATGTGCGGCACCGCCTCGATTCAAGTCAACGTCGATGCCGGCGGCCCCGGCGGTGTCGATGCGCGATGGACGCGCGCGCACACGATCGGACCGGTGCTCGCCGCCGCGTTTGCGAACTCTCCCTTCGCGCTCGGCCGTCCGAGCGGATGGCGGTCGACGCGGCTGGCGAATTGGTGGCAGATGGACGCTTCGCGGACGCATCCGGCGGAAGCCGGCGGCGACGCGGATGCGGCGTGGGCGCGCTACGCGTTGCGGGCCAAGGTGATGATGCTGCGCGACGGCGCCGGATTCGTGCCGGCCGAATCTGCGGTGTCATTCGGTTCGTGGATCGAACGCGGCTACGCCGGCCTGTATCCGTCGCTCGACGACCTCGACTATCACCTGACGACACTTTTCCCGCCGGTGCGAGCGCGCGGCTGGCTCGAGCTTCGATTCCTGGACGCGCAGCAGGCGCCGTGGTGGCGCGCCGCGATCGCGGCCACAGTCGCGCTGATGGACGACGACGCCGCAGCCGACCGAGCGATGCGCGCATGCGGCCCTTTGGCGGGACACTGGATGCAAGCCGCGAGGGACGGCGTCAGCGGCCCGGTGTTTCGCGCCGCGGCCATCGAATGCTTCGCCGCGGCCTTCGACGCGTTGCCGCGCCTGGACGCCGACGACGAGACCATCGACGCCGTCGAGCGGTTCGCCGCCACATTCACCGCATGCGGTCGCTGTCCCGCCGACGCGTTGCTCGCGCAGCCGGCGCCGCCGGTGCTGGTGTCCCGATGAACGTCCGCGCCCCGATCGTCCGGCCGTCGCCCGAAGCGCTTCGCGAGCGTGCCGCCGCCGAATTGCAGATCGTGCGAAGTCGCTCGCTCGGATTGATCGATCCGCTGCCGGAGGGCGAGCAGGTCCGCCAGCATTCGCCGATCATGTCGCCGCTCATCTGGGACTTGGCACACGTCGGCAACTATGAGGACATCTGGCTGCTCCGCGGCATCGGCCGCGAGTCCGTCGATCCCCGCTACGACGACATGTACAACGCCGCGCTGCATCCACGTGCCGCGCGACCGAACTTGCCGCTGCTCGGCCCGGCGGATGCGCGGCGATACATTGCCGACGTTCGCGGGCGCGTGCTGTCCGAACTCGAACGCGTCGACTTGCGCGAGGACGATCCGCTGCTGCGCGACGCGTTCGTCTACGGGATGGTCATCCAGCACGAACATCAGCATGACGAGACCATCCTGGCGACGCTGCAGTTGATGGACGGCGAAGGCTATGCGCGCTACGCGCCGATCATCACACCGCCGCCGCCGTCCGGGCCACCGCTTCCCGCCGACGAGGCCTTCTTCCCCGGCGGACCAGTCGTGATCGGAACCGACGACGAACCGTGGGCCTACGACAACGAGCGCGGTGCGCACACCGTCGAACTGCGGCCGTTCTTCATCGACGCGACGCCGGTCACCAACGGACAGTTTCGGCGGTTCGTCGAGGCCGGCGGCTATCACGAGCCGCGCTTCTGGGACGAGCGCGGCTGGCGCGCTCGCGTCAAGGGCGGCCTGGAGCATCCGATGTTCTGGCGCACCGGTGCGTCCGACGGGGAGTGGTCGGTCGTGCGTTTTGGCCGTGTCGAATCGCTCCGGCCGGGCGAGCCGGTGCAGCACGTCTGTTGGTACGAAGCCGACGCGTATGCGCGCTGGGCCGGCAAGCGGCTGCCGAGCGAGGCCGAATGGGAAGCGGCGGCATCGTGGGATCCGCAGCGAATGCGCAAGCGGCGCTATCCGTGGGGCGACGAAGAGCCCGGTGTTGAGTGGGGTGCCGATCCGGACGCCGGGCGCCGCGCAAATCTGGGGCAGCGACACTTCGGGCCGGCCACGGCCGGCGCGTTTCCGGACGGCGCCAGTCCGATCGGCGCGCGGCAGATGATCGGCGACGTCTGGGAATGGACCGCCTCCGATTTTCTTCCGTATCCCGGCTTCACCGCGTTCCCGTACCCCGAGTATTCGGCGGTCTTCTTCGGGCCCCGCTCCAAGGTGCTGCGCGGCGGATCGTGGGCGACGCATCCCGCCGCCGTCCGCGCCACGTTCCGAAATTGGGACCTGCCGGTTCGGCGGCAGATTTTCGCCGGCTTCCGCTGCGCGAGGGACGCGTAGATGTGCCGGATGGTGTGCTACCTCGGGCCGCCGCTCACGCTGGCGGAGCTGCTGCTCGATCCCGAGCACGGTCTTGCGCAGCAGGCGCACGCGCCCCGATATCAGACGCACGGCACGATGAACGCCGACGGTTTCGGCGCCGGCTGGTACGACCTCGCGCGCAGCCAGACGCCGGCCCTGTATCGCCGGGCGGCGCCGATCTGGTCGGACCGAAGCTTCGACGGCATCGCGCGATTGGTCGTATCCGGCGCCGTGCTGGCGGCGGTTCGCAGCGCCACGCCCCCTCTGCCGGTCCACGAGTTCAACACGCCGCCCTATGCTTCGGGGCCGTGGCTGTTCGCTCACAACGGCGCCATCGACGGCTTCGCCGGCGAGACCGGCGTGACGCTGCGCCGGCTGCTGCCGGCCGCACGCGCGGCGGCGATTGAAGGATCGACCGATTCTGAAACCCTGTTCGCGTTCGTTCTCGCCGCGCTCGATCGCGGCGCCGGGCCGGCGGCCGCGCTTCGCGATGCGATTCAGACCGTCGAGACCGTCGCGAGCGGGCGCATGACTATGCTGATGACCGACGGCCGTCGCGCCGTCGCCGTCGCGCGCGGCGACTCGCTCTTCCTGCGCGACGCGGGCGATGCCCTGACCGTCGCGTCCGAGCCGTTCGGCGGCGACGACGACTGGATGCGCATTCCCGATCGGTCGATCGTCACGGCCGCTCCGCACGACATTCACATCGGACCGCTTGATGAACCCGATCACGCCACCGACGCCGCAAAGGAGTTCGCATGACGGTCGCATCCAACGTGTCCATCGACGTCCACCTGACCGATGCGGATTTGCGTGAGAGCCTGGCGGCCGACGTCGCGGCGGGATTGTCTGCCGCGGCGAAGACGCTCCCATCGAAATGGCTCTACGACCAAGCCGGATGCGAGCTGTTCGATCGGATCACCATGCTCCCCGAGTATTACCCGACCCGCCGCGAACGCGAGATTCTGCATGCGCGCGCCGCGGAGATCGCATCCGCCACCGGCGCGGCCACGCTCGTCGAGATCGGGTCGGGAACGTCTCAGAAGACACGTATCCTGCTCGACGCGCTCGCGAGCCATGGCACGTTGCGGCGGATCGTTCTGTTCGACATCAGCGAACCGACGCTGGTTGGGGCCTCCGCGACGCTGGCCGCGGCCTACCCCGGTGTCGATGTCCACGCGATCGCCGGAGACTTCACCCGACACCTGGCAGCGATCCCGTCCGGCGAGCGGCGCCTTGTCGCATTCCTCGGCGGGACGATCGGAAACCTCACGCCGGCCGAGCGCGCCGAATTCTTCGCGACCATCGCGCGCGGCGCGTCCGCCGGCGACGCGTTGCTGCTGGGAACCGACCTCGTGAAGGATCGGACGCGCTTGGTCGCGGCCTACGACGATGCCGCCGGCGTCACCGCCGAGTTCAACCGGAACATGCTCCGGATGATCAATCGAGAGCTGGGCGCCGACTTCGATCCCCACGGCTTCGACCACGTCGCCGTCTTCGATGACCGCCATGAGTGGATCGAGATGCGCCTGCGATCGATCCGCGATCAACTCGTTCGCGTGCGCGAGCTGGGCGCCGAATACCGGTTCGCCGAAGGCGAGTTGATGCGCACCGAGATCAGCGCCAAGTTCCGCCGGACCGGCGTCGAGGCCGAGTTGGCCGCTGCCGGCCTCGCGCTTGCCGGATGGTGGACCGACGCCGCCGGCGATTTCGCGCTCTCACTGGCACGTCCCGCCCGGACTCGCGCTTGATTTGCGGGTATTCAGGCGCCGAGGTTCACGTCCTGATCGGCGCGGGCCTCGTGGGGCTCGCGCGGCGCCGCGAAGCGCACCGCCGGAGGCGATTCATCGACGGCAACGTCCGGAAACAAGCTCCGGATCACGGCGAGACCCAACCGGCCACCATCGCTCGGCGATGCCGTGCCGCCGGTGATCTCGAACTCGACGGTCTTTTCCCGAACGATCGCGGTGATGCAGACCGGTGCGAAGGCTCCCTCGGTCGACCTGATGCGTTCGGTTACGGCTTCGGAAACGGCCAGGCGAACGTCTTCGACGGTCTCGTCGTCGATACCCGTCACGCGCGCGACGGACGTCGCGAACAGGCGGGCGGTGCCGACGGCTTCAGGCTCGCCCGGCACCTCGATGACGAAACGGTCTTCGGTGGTGCTCATCCCCCGGTCCCTTCTCTTCGCGAACGCGAAGGCTATTTCGCGTCGCCGGAGAGCGCGTCCTGGATCGAACCGTACACGGGGAAGACGCGATCCAATCCGGTGATGGACAAGATTCGTAGTACGGACCGGTTCGTGCACACCAACGACATCGAGCCTTCGCGCTCCTTCACTCGCTTCAGGCCCCCAACGAGCGTCCCCAACCCGGTCGAGTCCATGAACCCCACGCCTTCGAGGTCGACGACGACGCTGTCAAACCCCTCGTCGATCGTGCCCGAGAGGCGTTCCCGAAGCTTCGGCGCGGTAAAGAGGTCTATTTCGCCCGCCACCGTCAGAACGGCGGTGGTACCTTCTGTTCTGGAATCGACGACAAGATCCATCCCGACCCTCCCCTCGTGGGCTTGCTTGGCTATCGTACCCTCGCTGCCGCGGGATGAAACGCTTCCAACCCCGCTGGACGCGGCCGTTTCGGCGCAAGCACCCGCGGGTATGAGCAAGCAAATGATTCGGGGGTGATCCGATGGGGAGCGTGACGCTTACAGTGCCGGCCAGGCCGGAGTACGTGCACATCGCGCGTTCCGTCGCCGCCGGCGTGGCCGCCAAGGCCGCGATGACCTTGGACGACATCGAAGACATTCGGCTCGCGGTCGATGAGGCCTGCACCCACCTGCTCGCTCACTCGGCGGCGGATGTGCTCCGTGTGGAGCTGCTGCAATCCGGAGAGTCCTTCGAGATCGTCGCCCACGTCGATTCGATGATCGACGACGGCGATGAGCGAGGAGACGGGTCGATCTCGTGGCGAATCCTCGAAGCGCTCGCCGATTCGGTCCTCTTGGAACGAAGCGGTGAGTCCGCGTCCATCCGACTGTCCAAACGGATCTCGTGATGAATGACGACTTCCCCGACGATGTGATCGCGGCGATCGAGCCGACTCGCGAGGAGAAGGCGACGGAGCTGTTCCCGCGCCGCGACGAGCGGGGCGTGCGGGAAGAGCTGGTGCGTCTGTTCTATCCACTCGCCGAGCATCTCGCGCGTCGGTTCGCCGGCCGAGGCGAGACCTACGACGATTTGGTTCAGGTGGCGAGCATTGGCTTGCTCAAGGCCGTGGACCGCTTCGATGTCGAGCGCGGCGTTCGCTTCGACACCTACGCGGTTCCCACGATCGTTGGCGAGCTGAAGCGCCACTTCCGCGACACCGGATGGGCGATGCGGGTCCCCCGCCGTCTGCAGGATCAGACGCTGCGCCTCCGGTCGGTGATTGCCGACCTGGGTCAGGAGCTGGGGCGGTCCCCTCGGATCCCTGAGATCGCGGGTCGGTCGGGTTTATCGGAAGAGGCCGTCATCGAGACGCTCGACGCCGTTCACGCGCTTTCGGTCGGCTCGATTGACGCGCCCGTGGCGGACGATGAGCAAGGGGTCGCCGAATCGCTCGGCGGCGACGATGCCGCGATGCTGATGACCGAGGAGTGGGCGGATGTCGCGCCGCTGCTTCGTCGCCTGCCCGAACGCGAGCGTCACCTTCTGTACTACCGCTTTGTGCTCGACCTGTCGCAAGGCGAGATCGCCGACAGGCTCGGCATCTCGCAGATGCACGTGTCGCGACTGTTGTCCCGCACATTCGCGCTGCTGCGCGAGGCCACCGGCGAAGAGGCGCAGCCGGCGCGGTAGAAGGATGGCTCCCCGAGGCAGCCGGAGAGCCATCCACTTCCGTTGCCGGTTACGGCCTCACGACGAAAGGTCGGGGGGCGGCGTCGCAAGGTCCGAGCGCCGGCGTTCTACCGTGTCGTCGCGCAGATCCCGGGGGGCGGGATCGCGCTTTGTGCGGGTGTCGGATTCGGCAAGAAGCGTGCGTGCGGCACGTCGGGCCTCGGTGGGGGGGATGCCCTCACGCGCAAGAGAAGCAGCACGACTCTTGGTCCGCTTAGCGGACGGGTCGGGAACCTCGTTCGATTCCCGCTTTCGAGTAATCGCCACCGAATCCGACACCTCCAAAGGCAGTCCCTACCCGGCTCGGACAACCGGCAAACGGGTGGGGAAGAAAAAGTTGCGATTTGCTTGCTTGAGCAGGCCGGCGGGTCTCAGGCAGGGATCGGCGCCGCGCGCTGGATGATTGCGGCCGTATCCAGGCCTGATGGGAGGGTGCCGAACGCGCGGCCCCAATCGCCCGACAGCCGGGAGGCACAAAACGCGTCGGCGATCGCAGGCGAGGCATGGCGAACCAGAAGCGAGCCTTGCAAGGCAAGCGCCATGCGCTCGACGATCCGCCGGGCGCGCGCTTCGATGTCGTCGCCGGTGGCGAGCTCGTCGCGGAGGTCCTTCACGAACGCATCCAGGCGCGCGTCGGCGCCTTCTGCCAGACCGAGTTCGGCGAAGAACGCGTCCAGGCTGCCCGGCGCCTTTGCGAGCGCTCGCAGCACGTCCAAGCAGATGACGTTCCCGGAGCCTTCCCAGATCGAGTTCAGCGGCGCTTCCCGGTACAGCCGCGGCATGCCGGAGTCCTCGACGTAGCCGTTGCCGCCGAAACATTCAAGCGCTTCGACCGCATGCACCGGCGCTCGCTTGCAGATCCAGTACTTGGCGGCGGCCGTTGCGATGCGCTTGAACAAGGCTTCCGTGTCGTCGTCGCCGCCCGCATCGTAGGCGCGCGCGAGGCGCATCGCGGTGACCGTGGCCGCTTCGGCCTCGACCGCGAGGTCGGCCAGGACGGCCCGCATCAGCGGCTGTTCGATCAAGACGCGTCCGAAGGCGGCCCGCTGCGACGTGTGATGGATCGCTTGCGCGAGCCCCCAACGCATCCCGGCCGTCGAGCCGAGCACGCAGTCGAGGCGCGTGTGGTTGACCATCTCGATGATCGTGGCGACGCCGCGGCCTTCCTCGCCGACCATGCGCGCCCAGGCGCCGTCGAACTCGACTTCGCTGGACGCGTTCGAACGATTCCCGAGCTTGTCCTTGAGGCGCTGAATCCCGAAGGCATTACGCGTCCCGTCCGGCCGCCAACGGGGAAGCAGGAAGCACGACAAGCCTCCGGGTGCGTGCGCCAGCACCAAGAACATGTCGCACATCGGCGCCGAACAGAACCACTTGTGTCCGGTGATCGCATACTCCGCGCCCGAACCGCCTCCGTTGATCGGAATCGCGCGCGTGGTGTTCGCCCGCACGTCGCTGCCGCCCTGCTTCTCGGTCATCGCCATGCCGGCGAGCGCGCCGCGCTTGCCGGGCGCGGGAATGAAGCGGTCGTCGTAGTCGAGTGACAGAAGCCGCGGCTCCCACTCGGCCGCCAGCTCCGGCTGCTTGCGCAGCGCCGGAATGACGCTGTAGGTCATCGAGATCGGGCAGCCGTGTCCCGCATCGGTCTGCCAGACCATCATCATCGCGGCGCGCGCCACGTGCGCGCCGGCCTTCGGCTCGCGCCACGGCAGGGCGTGCACGCCGGCGCCGACCGAGACGCGCATCAGCTCGTGCCAGGCCGGATGGAATTCGACTTCGTCGATCCGGTTGCCGGTTCGGTCGTGCGTGCGGAGAACCGGCGGATATGCGTTCGCTTGGACGCCCCATGCGATGGCCTCGGGTGAGCCGGCTCTCGCGCCGAGCGCGTCGATGCGGTCCTCGGCCCATGCCGCGCCTTCGCGGTGGACGGCCTCGACGAGCGCGCGGTCCGAGCGGTACACGTTGTGGCCGGTGAGCGGCTCGGCCTGATTGAGAACTTCGTGGGTGTCGGCCATGGCGAGACCGATTGTAGGCGCTTCCCGGCCGGGAGCGCGAAGGGGTCGTGCCGAATCCGCCGTGTTTGGCTGCCTGCTACGATCGTTTCGTGGCGGGCGAAGCGCACGATCTGGTGCTTCCCGAGGAGGCGTTGGTTCGCGCCGGACTGGCGTTGGTCTCGGACCTTTCGCTGCCCTCGGTGCTCGAAAAGATCGTCGAGCTTGCCTGTTCGGTTTCGGGCGCGCGCTACGGTGCGCTGGGCGTGATCGCCCCCGACCGCACCATCGAAGAATTCGTCGCCTACGGCATCTCCGCCGAAGAACGCGCGGCGATCGGTCCGCTTCCGCACGGGCGCGGAATCCTGGGTGCGCTGATCGAAGAGGGGCGCACGCTACGCCTTCCGAAGCTGCAGGACGATCCGCGGTCGGTCGGGTTTCCGCCGAACCATCCGCCGATGGAAACGTTCCTCGGCGTGCCCGTTCGCGTGCGCGGCCTGATCTTCGGCAATCTTTACTTGACGGAAAAGCGTGGCGGCGAGCCGTTTACGCAAGAGGACGAAGATGCCGTCGTGCGGCTCGCGACCTATGCGGCGGTCGCCGTCCACAATGCGCGCTTGTATCGCGACGCCGAAGCCGCGCGGTCACGAATGGAAGCCGTGCAAGAGGTCACCGCGGCGATTCTCGCCGGCCGGGAACGCGACGACGTGCTTTCGTTGGTGGCTTCGCACGCACGCCATCTGGCCGGTGCGGCGCTTGCGACCATCGTCGTTCCCAGCGGCGCGAAGGATTTGGTCGTACGCGTCGCTGTCGGCGAGCGAGCCGACGAACTGCGCGGAATGCGGTTCGCGGCGAGCGAGTCCGCGTCTGGCGCGGTGATGAACGAGCGCCGGCCGGTGTTGATTCCCGACGCGTCGTCGGATTCGCACGTCAGCCAGCCGATCGTGGGGATTGGCGGCTTCGGGCCGGCGCTGCTGGTTCCGCTCGCGGCCGGTCGGGCGGTTTTCGGCACGCTCTGTGTCGCCAACACGCGCGGCGGCGCGTCCTTCACCGAGGATCATCGGTCCGTCCTGGAGACGTTCGCCGGCCAGGCCGCCGTCGCGATCGACTATGCCAACATTCGCGCGGAGCTGGACCGGCTGGTGGTCGTCGACGAACGGGAACGCATCGCCAAGGAACTGCACGACGACATCATCCAGTCGCTCTTCGCGGAGGGCATGTCGCTGCAAGCGCTCGAGGCAATCGTCACCGACGATGCCGTCCGCACCCGTCTTTCGCAATCCGTGGACAATTTGGATCGTGTCATTCGAGATCTGCGCAACTACATCTTCGGATTGCGGCCCGGCGCCGCCGCCGACCGGCATCTTGACGCCGCCCTGCGCGCGCTGGCGGCCGACTTCGGCGAAGGGTCGGGGATCGCGATCGACGTCGTCACCGATCCCGACGCCGTCTCTCATTTCGCCGGCCGGGCGCCGGACATCGTTTCGTTTGCGCGAGAGGCGATCTCGAACGCGGTTCGGCATTCCGGCGGCCGGCGAATCGACGTGTCCTTCGCGGTCGTGGGCGTCGAGGCGGTGCTGGAGATCGCGGACAACGGAACCGGCTTCGACCTCGCCGCGGCCCAAGGCAAAGGGCACGGGCTCGTTAACCTTCGCGACCGAGGCGAGGCCGTCGGTGGCCGCTTCGAAATCGACACCGCGTCGGGCGGCGGCACCTGCGTGCGGTTGCGCATGCCGATCTGAGAGAATGGGTTCATGAGCGACGAGACGCAAACCCCGATCCGGGTGATGGTGGTCGACGATCATGAGGTCGTCCGTCAGGGTCTGAAGGCAACCTTGGAAGGCGCCGGCATGACCGTGGTCGCCGAAGCCGGCACGGTGGTCGAAGCGATCGAGCGTGCCGCGCTGACCCGGCCCGACATCATCGTGATGGACGTCCGGCTCGCCGACGGCAGCGGGATCGAAGCGACACGCGAGATCCGCGCGCAACGCCCGGAGGTCCGCGTGGTCATGCTCACCTCGTTCGCCGACGAGGACGCGCTGTTCGCCTCGATTCTGGCCGGCGCCGCCGGCTACGTGCTCAAGCAGGTGCGTTCGGGCGACCTGATTCGTTCGATCCGTGCCGTCGTGGATGGCCAGTCACTACTGGATCCCGCGGTGACCGGGGCGGTGCTCGACCGGCTGCGCAAGGGCAAGGACATCTTGCGTGACGAAAAGCTCGCGCGTCTTTCGCCGCAAGAGGAGCGCATCTTGACACTCGTCGCCGAAGGCAAGACAAACCGGGAGATCGGCGAAGGACTCGGCTTGGCCGAAAAGACCGTCAAGAACTACGTCTCCGCGATCCTGTCGAAGCTGGAAGTGACGCGCCGGGCCGAAGCGGCGGCGTATCTGGCCCGGCGCACCACGACACCAGGGTCATCCTGACCCGCTATTGCACGATCACCGCCGTCACCATGCCGTGCATGCCGTGCTCGGATTCCGCGTGCGACAGGACGTGGCAATGGAACGCCCAGGCACCCGGATTGTCGGCCGTGAAGATGCCGTCGTAGACCTCGCCGGGCGCGACGGTGAGCGTGTTGAGCGTGTACGGCGTCGTCGGCACTCCGTCGCGTGCGACGACCCGGAAGTGGAATCCGTGCAGATGCATCGGATGCAGCGCTTGTCCGGCGTTCAAGAAACGGACCAGCACGGTTTGACCGAGCTTTGCGACGATCGGCTGCGTCGCGGGGAATCCCTTGCCGTTGATCGTGTATCCCAATTCGCCGTCGCCAAGGACCATCGTGTAGGCCACGTCGGTTTGCGGGACGCCGGGCTCGACCACGACCGTGCCGAATAGGCCCATTCCGACCTGCTTGAGCGCGTTGTGATGCGAGTGGTACATGTGCGTGCCGGGAACGTCTACGACCGGGAACTCGTAGGTGAACGTTTCGCCCTTCCGTACGGGATCCTGGGTCAGGAACGGCACGCCGTCCATCGCGTTGGGGATGCGCATCCCGTGGAAGTGGATCGAGGTGGACTCGGGCAGGTTGTTCGTCAGAACGACACGCATCCGGTCGCCGCGCTTGACGTGGATCTCGGGGCCGGGGACCACGCCGTTGAAGGCGAAGGCATCGACGATCTCGCCGGGTGAAACCTCCCACCGGATCGCGTCCGCCGTCAGCGTGAAGACCTTCACGCCGTTTTGGATCACCGGTTCCAGCGGGACGCCGCCGAGCCCTTTCGTCTTCGCCGGGAATGCTTTGAGCCCTTCGGCGTGCATGCGGTCGATCTCTTCGGGCGACAGTCCGCCGGATTGAAGCGACGCGGTACTCGCTCCGCCGACCGACAGCGCGCTTTCCATGCCCGATTCGCGGTGGCCGGCGACGGTGCACCACAGGCGGTAGGCGCCGGCCGGAAGCGGCGGAACCGACAGCTTCTCGGACGCCCCGGATTGCAGCACGGCCGTCGTGATCGTCTCACCGGCCGCTTCGATCGCCAACGTGTGAATGGTATGGCCGGCGTTCTTCACGGTGAGCGTGAACGGCTTGCCGGCTTCAGGATCACCGACCGCCTTGATCGAGTACTCGTCGAGTGCGACGTTGATCGCGCCGCCGGCGCCTCCGCCGGTCGTCGCGGCGGGAGAGCACGACGCCGCCACCAGAGCGAGCACGGCGAAGATCGCAAAACGTTGCATAGAGAGCCTCCTCGTCGGATGAATTGCGTTGGGGTCCATTTCGCCTGATCCGCAAGCGGTGGGCACGAGGATTTCGTCCCTGTTCGGCCGGGACCGAGCCCGGGCTATTCGGGACCTCCGGTCTGGGCGCCCTCCAGCAACAGGTCCTCGACCGCTCGGACGACCACGTGCGGGTCCGAGAACTTGTCGACCCGAGTCAGCGGGCCTTGCCCCGGCAGATCCGGCGGCGTTCCGATCGAGATCACCACCATCGGCAGCCGGCCGTAGTCGGGATGCGATCGGTAGGCGCGCAGCAGATGTTCGCCGCGGTAGCTGCGTCCGTGCAGGGAGAACATGGGAAGAGAGAACACAATGATGTCGGCCTGATCGACCAGCGAGCAGCGGCCGGTCCTGAGCAACGGGCAGGCAGCGAACAGCGTCGGTCCGCCCATGCATCGCAGAATCCGGTGACCGGCCGCTTCCAAGATCTGCGCTTCGTACAGTCCGACGTCGGGCTGGTCTTCCACCAGAAGAATGGTTGCCATCGAAAGCCTTTCTCTCCAGGCACGGTAGGGGCGCCGGTGCCGGCAGCGGCAGGGCCGTGCGGCCCCCTCGATCGGGGCCGTCCGCCCGTGCGGCACCGTGACGTTTGGCCCTGCCCGGTCGTCCCGGCGGCCTCTAGCGTGGGAGCGCGCCGCGAGATCTGGCGCGAAAGGAAGGGACGAATGAACGCAATACGCAAAGTCCTGCTTGCAGCGGACGGAACGCCGCATTCTGCGAACGCAGCGCGGTTCGTTGCTCGAATGATTCCTCGGGATGGTTCCGCCGAGGTCGACGTCCTCACCGTTCTGTCGTACGGGGTCTATCCCGAAAAGGTCGCCGACGGCGGCCCGACCGTCGTTGAGATGAACGAGGCGATCGATGACGCCACGATCGAGTCGGTCGACATCCTTCACGATGCCGGCATCAAGACCCGCGTCGCGCATCGATACGGCAGCCCGGTTGCGGGAATCATCGAAGAAAGCGACGAGTGGGAACCCGAGCTGATCGTGCTCGGATCACGCGGGCTGCGGGGAACCGCGCGGATGTTCGGAGCGAGCGTCTCGCAGCGCGTCGTCCGCGAAACGAACCGTCCGGTGCTGATCGTGCCTTTGCCCGCCTCGTCGGACACGTGAGCGACCGTCACCGTCTCTTCGGACGGCCCATTCGCTCGGGAATGCGCCCCTGCGGCAGGGTGTGCCAGTAGAGGCGGTTGAACATCCACTTGGCTGCATGCCAGTGGCGCGACGGCGCCGGCGGCGCGGGCGGATGCTCGTCGTCGAAACGCAGCACCGTTGTCTTGCCTCCGCCGGTCTCCAGGAAGCACATCACTCGGCCGCCGTAGGACTCTTTCGGTGCGGTGCCGTGCACGAGCGACTTGATCCGGCCGGCCACGACCGGCGCCTGGAAGTGCGCGGTCGAGCCGCTCTTGGAGATCGGCAGGTCGGTCGCGTCGCCGATCGCGAAGATGCCGGCATGATCGCGGTGCTGCAGCGTCGCCGGATCCGTCGGCACCCACCCGCCGGAATCTCCAAGCCCGGACGCGTCGATGACTGCTTGCCCGCGATGCGGCGGCACCAGGATCAGCAAGTCGTATTCGGTTTTTTCGCCTTCCAGCGACGACACGGTCCCCGCCGCTGGGTCCACGGACTCGACGTTGAAGAAGGTCGCCAACTCGATGCCGCGACGATCCATGATCGGCTGGACCAGCTTCGACGCCGATTCGATCGTGAACGCGCGGTTCAGCGGCGACATCAGCGTGATCGTGCTGCGGTCGCGGATGCCGCGCTTTCTCAGCTCCTGCTCGAGCAGCAGAACGAACTCGACCGGCGCCGGCGGGCACTTGTAGGGGATGCCGGCGACACCGACGCGAATGCGCCCGCCTCGAAAGTCGCGGAGCGCTTCTCGAAGTCGCAGCGCGCCCGCGAGCGAATAGAAGTCGTGCGCGCCCTCGCGCAGGCCGGGGATCTCATCGGGCACCAGCCGCGCACCGGTCGCAAGCACTAGGTAGTCGTAGTCGAGCGTCCCGCCGTGTTCGAGTTGCACGGTCCGGGCGCTCGGATCGATCATGGTGGCGGCTTCGACGGCCAGCGAGACGCGCGGGCGCAGCAACAGGCGCTCGTCCCGGGACAGCCACCGGCCGTTGGCTTGACCGAGGGCCGCATACAGGAACCCCGGCTGGTACAGGTGCATGCCGGTCGGATCCACGACGGTCACGTCGGCATCCCGCCCCAGTTGCTTGTCGATCAAGTTCGCGGCGAGCGTTCCCCCCACACCGCCGCCCAGGATCACGACTCGCGCCGGCACGGCGTCACCGCGCCTTCCGGACGACGAAGCTGGTGTAGCCGTCCATGTCGGTCACCGAGATCAGCTCGTGGCGCGCCTTTTCGATCCAGGCGGGAATGTCGATCCGCGAGCCGCTGTCGTTGGACCACACTTCCAGCGCGCTGCCGATCCCGGCACGCCGGATCTCGCCGATCAGGGCCATCAGCGGCCCGGGGCACGGCTTGCCACGCGCATCGATTGTCTTCACAACGTCGGTCGTCGTCATGATGCCTCCTAGATGAAAACGAGTTGTCCGGTTGCCTCGCCGGTGAATCCGGCGATGCCTTCGATGCCGTCCACGAGCGGATCCAGGTCGTCGCGGCCGATGCCGAGGATGTCCATCGACAGCGAGCACGCAGTGATCCGGACGTCTCCGATCTCTTTGATTTGCCGCAACGTCTCGCTCCAATGCTGTCCGCCGCGCTCGGCGAAGCGGTGCAGGAGCTCGGCCCCTTCGCGGCCGGCTTCGGGCGCCGCGCCGTGATCCTTTTCGATCCGGTCCGCGCGGAACGCGTCGAGCGCCCAGTACTGCAGGAAGATCCGCACCGGCCGGTCGAGCGACGCGGCGCCGACCGCGAGCACCGAGGCGGCGGTGAGCTTGTCGTCGGTGCCCGAAAACAACACCATCGAAAGCGAGAGCGGTTCGGTCATGGCATCTCCTGTTCAGCGCGTCATGATGTTGCGAGGGTCGGTTGCGGGTCGGTGCACCTTCGGGTCGGGGTCCCGGAAGGCCAGATGGTTGTCCACCGCGGTGATCCCGTCCACGGCCGCGACGATGTTGTCGATGATGCGAACGTCGCTCTGGTAATGCACGATGCCCTGCAATGTCGCGACGCCGCCCTCGACGTGAGTGGTGATCACATTGTCCGGCGGCACGTACAGCGAGCGCGCGAGCACCGCTTCGACCTCGGCCGTTAGCGTTGCGTCCGGCCGGGCGTAGACCGTGAGCACGTCGCGACGCGACATCAGACCGACCAGCAGCCCGTTCGTCGTGACCGGGAGTCGCTTGACGTCGTACTCGATCATCCGGCGAGCTGCCGCGTGGATCGTGTCGTCCGGCGAGATCGTGATCGGCGGCTGGGTCATCAGGTCCTTCGCGTGCAGCGCGTGGGCTTTGGTGACGCGGATCGGGTCTTCTCCGGCAATCCACTCGAGCATGGCCTTACCGAGCGTGCGCTTGTCCTTGCGGGGCGGATAGGCTTCCTTGGACAGAAGATCGTTTTCGGTGACCACGCCCACGACCAGTCCGAGCGAGTCCACGACCGGCACGCCGCTGAGATTGCGGTCGACCAAGATCCTCACGATGTCGTGAAACGTCGCGTCGACGCCGACGGCGGCGACATCGGTTGTCATCACGTCCCGAACTTTCATGACTCCACCTCCTGCCCCGAATCCTGCCGGAGCGACCCGGGGCAGGGCAGGGCCGTGCGGCCCGCTCGCGCGAGGGCCGAATGGCCCTGCCCCCGGCGATATGACTCCTGGATGATGACGGGAGCAGAGCCGAGGAGGCCGTGATGAAGATCAAAGACATCGCGTTGGAGAAAGCGGTCACGACGGACATCGAAGAGTCGATTTCCGATGCGGCCGACCGCATGCGGTTCTACGATATCGGCGCGCTTCCCATCATGGACGGGCATCGCCTGCTCGGCATCATCACCGAGCGCGACATCGTTCGCGCGGTCGCGAATCGCAGCCGGATGGAGCTGACCCCGGCAGCCGACTATATGACGCCGTCACCGGCGACGATCGGCCCGGAAGCCGACATCGAGCACGCCGCCGCCGTGATGGTTGCGCTTCGCGTGCGCCACCTGCCGGTCGTCGAGGGCGGCCGGCTGATCGGGATGATTTCGCTCCGCGACGTGCTCGGCGGCGAGCGGGACCTCGCGGGGATCCATCCCGTCTAACAAGCCGGTCGAAATACGTCGCCGCGCCCGGACCCGGCGCGGCGACTTCGATGCCGCGTTGCTACTCGAGCCAGTCCTCGTCGAACGACGGCGCCACGACGATCGGCAGGACCCGCACGGCCGGATCGTCGAGCAGATCCGAGGTCTCGATCCGTACCGACTCGTCCTGCCGGCCGGACGCGAAGACGATCGACTCCAGTCGCGCCACTTCCGGATCGACGAGCGTCGTGGTGCCTGTGAGCCGGGCGATCGGCGGGATCGCACCGAGCTCGAACTCGGGGTAATCGCGCGCGATCTCGGCCTCGTCGGCGAGCTTTGCGTGCGGATCCTGCAGCGCGGCGCGAATCAGATGCAGATCCACGCGACGGTCGGCGGGTACGACCGCTAGGACGTGGCCGTCCTTGGTGTCGAGCACGACGGTCTTCGCGACCTTCCAGGCCGGAAGCACGAGCACATTCGCCTCGGCGATGGCGCTCGCCGCGGCCGGGTGCTCGAGCGTGGAGTAGCTCATTTGTCGCTTCTCCAGATACTGCGTGACCTTGGACATGGGTCCTCCTTCCCCATACCCCGATCCTACGACGCCCCGCGCCGGCGGCGATAGGCCGCTCGGCCTGCGGCACACGGGACCTGCAGCCCGGGCAGGACGCCCGGCTCTATCCTGATCCGTCAATGAAGCCCGGATTGCGGTCCCGAGCGCCCCTGATCGCGCTGCTGTCCTCCAGCGGCGTCTCCATGGCCGGCAACGTGATGGCCGGAATCGCAGTTCCCTGGTTCGTCCTGCAAACAACCGGAAGCGCAGCGCGTGCCGGCCTGGCGGCGGCCATGTCCTACGGGCCGACGGTGGTCGCGTCGCTCTTCGGCGGCGTGCTGGTGGACCGCTTCGGATTCAAGCGAACCAGCGTCGTCGCGGATCTGGCCAGCGGCGCGACGATGGCGGCGATCCCGCTGATGCACGCGACCGTCGGGCTGGAGTTCTGGCAGTTGATGGCCCTGGTCTTCACCGGCTCGCTGCTCGACGCGCCCGGTGTGATCGCGCGAGAGGCGCTCGTGCCGCAGATGGCCCAATCCGCCGGGATGCCCCTTGAGCGCGCGACGGCCTCGATTCAAGTGATCGAGCGAACCTCGCGTCTGGTCGGCGCGCCGCTCGCCGGACTCGTGATCGCCGTTGCGGGGGCGACGACGGCGTTGTGGATCGACGCCGCGACCTTTGCCGTCTCTGGTCTGGCCGTCGCGCTGGGCGTTCCCGATGCGCGGGTGGCTCGCGGACCGCGGGGCCGCTACTGGAGCGAGATGACCGACGGCTTGCGGTTCTTGTTTCGCGATCGCGTCGTCAAGTGGATCGCGATCACGGTGATGGTCTCCAACTTTCTGGACACGCCTCTGTTTTCGGTCGCACTCCCCGTCTATGCGAAGCGAGTGCTGGGCAGCCCCGTGGCGCTCGGCGCGATGCTCGGAGCGTCGGGTGGTGGTGCCGTGCTGGGCGCGCTGATCTTCGGCTGGCTCGGGCCGCGGCTGCCTCGACGAGCCGTCTTCGCCGGCGGCTTCTTCGCGCACGGCGTCCTGCTCTGGGTGCTGATCACGCTGCCGCCGCTTCCCGTCGCCGTTGCGGCGCTTGCGCTCAGCGGCATCGCGGTCGGACCGCTCAACCCGGTGATCGGCGCGGTGCAGTTCGAGCGGATCCCCGAGCACATGCGCGGACGGGTTTTCGGCGCAGCGCTTGCGTTGTCGTGGGTGTCGATCCCGGTCGGGACGATCCTTGCCGGATGGCTGATCGAGGTGGCCGGCCTTCGCGTCGTCTTCGTTGCCGTCGCGGGCGCCTATGCGGTCTGGACGCTCGGCATCGTGGTGAATCCGGTCTTCCGCGAACTCGACGCCTCGCGCCGGATCCCGCCCGAACAACCGACCCCGTTATAGTTCGGGGGTCGTCGTCGCGAAGGGGATGTGCCATGGATTTCGCCTTCAGCCCGAAAGTCGAAGCGCTGCGCAAGGAACTGCTCGACTTCATGGACTCGCACGTGTACCCGGCCGAGCGCATCTGGCATGAGCAAGTCGCTGCGCTGCCCGATCCTCATCACAGTCCGCCGGTGATGGAAGACCTGAAGAAAGAGGCACGCGCGCGGGGCCTGTGGAACTTGTTCCTTCCCGATCCTGCCTACGGGGCGGGCCTGACCGTCTCCGAGTACGCGCCGCTTGCCGAGATCACCGGCCGCGCCGCGCACATCGCACCCGAAGCGCTCAACTGCTCGGCTCCGGACACCGGCAACATGGAGATCATCGCCGAGTTCGGAACCGACGAGCACCACAAGCAATGGCTCGAGCCGCTTTTGAACGGCGAGATCCGCTCGGCGTTCGCCATGACCGAACCGGACGTCGCCTCGTCGGACGCGCGCAACATCGCGGCGCGGATCGAGCGCGACGGCGACCAGTACGTGATCAACGGCCGGAAATGGTGGACGTCCGGCGCGGCCGATCCGCGCTGCAAGATTCTGGTCTTCATGGGAGTAACCAATCCCGACGCCGACCCGTATGCGCGGCAGTCGATGGTGCTCGTCCCGATCGACGCGCCCGGCGTGAACGTGATCAGGACCCTGCCGGTCTTCGGATACGACGAAGGGCACGGCCATTGCGAAGTCGAGTTCACCGATGTGCGCGTGCCGGTCACGAACCTGCTCGGCGAAGAAGGCGGTGGCTTCCGGATCGCGCAATCGCGGCTTGGCCCCGGCCGCATCCATCATTGCATGCGTGCGATCGGGATGGCCGAGCGCGCCTTCGATCTGATGTGTGCACGCGCGCTGGCGCGGGAGGCGTTCGGCAAGCGTCTGGCACAGCAGGGCGTCGTCCAAAGCCAGATCGCCGAATCGCGGATCGAGATCGAGCAGGCGCGGCTGCTGGTGCTCAAGGCCGCATGGCTGATCGACACGTTCGGCAAAGAAGCCGCCCGCGTCGAAATCTCGGCGATCAAGGTTGCCGTGCCGCGCGCCGCGCTGAGCGTGATCGACCGCGCGATCCAGATTCACGGCGGCATGGGGGTCAGCGACGATGTGCCGCTGGCGGCGATGTACGCCGGCGCGCGGACGCTGCGCATCGCCGACGGTCCCGACGACGTGCATCTGATGGTGCTGGCGCGGCGCGAGCTGGCCCGCTACATCCCGGACGGGGCGAAGGCGTGACGCCTGCGATCGCGCCCGAGGATGCGCTCGCCGTCGATCCGGGCGGCCTTGCACGATATCTGGCCGCGACGCTGCCGCACTACGGGGGCGAGTTCGGCGTCCGCCGGCTCGGACAGGGACAGTCGTGCCTGACGTTCATGGTCGAAGGCGACGGCTGGCGCGTGGTGCTGCGCCGGCCGCCGCGCGGCGATCTGCCGCCCAGCGCCTTCGACGTGACGCGTGAATATCGCGTGATGAACGCGCTCCACGAAAACGGCGCGCCGGTTCCGGTGCCGCCGCCGGTCATGCTCTGCACCGACACCGCCGTGATCGGCGCTCCCTTCTATCTGATGGAGCCGGTGGACGGGCTGGTCGTGCGCACCGAGCTTCCCGATGCGCTCGCGTCGATGGAAGACCGCGCAGCGATGGCGGACGCGCTGCTCGATACGATGTGTGCGCTCCAGGCGATCGACTACCGGGCGGTGGGACTCGAAGGATTCGGCAAGCCCGACGGCTATTTGGAGCGGCAGCTTCGCCGCATGAATCAGCTTTGGGAGCTGGCGCGGTTCCGCGACGTGCCCGACATCGAAACGGTCGGCAAGTGGCTGGCCGAGAACATTCCCACGCAGCGGCGCGCGACCATCGTGCACGGCGACTACAAGCTCGACAATGTGATCTTCGCGCCCGCCTCGCCTGCGCGATTGATCGCGGTCGTGGACTGGGAGATGTCCACGCTCGGCGATCCGATGGCCGATCTGGGATGGATGCTGTACTGGTGGCGTGACCCCGGTGACGCCTCGTTCGGCTTAACCGTGTCCAGCGTCATGGATCGCGACGGGTTTCCGCGCCGGCGCGAACTGCTGGCCGGCTACGCGGACGCGACCGGCGAGGACGTGTCGGCGATCGACTGGTATGCGGCGCTCGGTGGCTGGAAGATCGCGATCATCATGGAAGGGTCCTACCGGCGCTTCAAAGCCGGCATCACCGATCATCCCCTCTTCGCGGAACTCGAATGGGGCGTGCCGGCGCTCGCCGCTCGTTCCGCCGCCGCGATGCGCGGCGAACTCGGCCTTCGGTAACGACGACTCCTTCAGTCGAGCGCGCCGGTGTCGGCTACAAACGCCTCGTGCACCACGTCCGAGTGGTGCTCGTGATGACGCTCGGCGGCGACGACCAGTTCGTGGACTCGCTCGAGCAGCGCCAGCAGAATCACCGGATGGTGCAGCGTCGGCGCGTGTCCGACGTCGTCGATTAGCGCGCCGACGATCGCGCGGATCGCGACATGTTCGGCCCGGAGCTTGTCGACGTCGTGGCTCAAACGGGGATCTTCCCGAACGATCTGCTCGAATCCTCCTTTGGCGTCCATCTGCCGGCAATGCTCCTCGAGCGCCGCGCGCAGGTCGCGCAACGCGTCGGGGATTCCGTCGGGGACCACGCCGAGGTGCGCCAGGCGCTCCAGGGTCGCGACGGCGCCTTCGACTGTCGCCTCGTTCGTCCGGATTCGTGCGTGTTCGATGGGCATCTGCGTCGCCTCCTTTCCGCGAGGCTATCCGCAGGGTGCGACCCGCGAGCAGGGCCGAAGGTCCCGGCAGTGTGGTGCCCGAGCCCGAATGTTAGGGTTGGCTCGACGAGGAGTCTTTTGGGAGGAAATCGATGAACATCACCGCGCCGGAACGGGTCCCGGGGATCGTTGTGTTGACCCCCCGCCAAACCCGGTTCCATCAGACGACGCTGCTGGCCTTCAGCATCGTTCCGTTGCTCGGGGTCGGGATCGCAATCTGGTCGTTGTGGGGACGCGGCCTTAGCGGCGTCGATGCCGCGATCTTCGCCGGCACGTACGCCTTCACCGGATTGGGCGTCAGCGCCGGCTTCCATCGCCTGTTCGCCCACAAGACCTATGACGCCGTGCGGCCGGTTCGGGCCGTACTCGCCGTCGCCGGGTCGATGTCGATCGAGATGGGCGTGATCAAGTGGGTTGCGACGCACCGCCGGCATCATGCGTTCGCAGACCGTCCGGGCGATCCGCACTCGCCGCATCTGGATGCCGCGCAAGGCGTGAAGGGAATCCTGCGGGGATTGTGGTTCGCGCACATGGGATGGCTGCTCGGTCCCGAGCGAACCGACCCGGACCGCTGGGCGCCGGATCTGCTGAAGGATCCGGCGATGCGATGGATCGATCGCGCATTTCCGCTGTGGGTGGCCTCGTCGGTTCTGATCCCGCCGGCGCTCGGCTACGCGATCACCGGCACGTGGGCCGGGGCGGCGACCGCCTTCCTGTGGGGCAGCCTCGTGCGCATCTTCCTGCTCCACCACGTGACGTTCAGCATCAACTCGATCTGCCACTTCTTCGGCCGCCGCCCGTATGACACGAAGGAAGAGAGCCGGAACGTCTGGCCGCTCGCGTTCATCTCGTTCGGTGAGGCGTGGCACAACAATCATCACGCGTTTCCGTCGTCGTCGAGGCTCGGGCTCCGATGGTGGCAGGTCGATCCGGGAACGATGCTCATCCGCGCCCTGTGCGCGGCCGGGCTCGGGCGAAACGCGCGGCGACCCGGCCGGGACGAGATCCTGCGCACCGTCGCAGATCCGCTGCCGAGCGAGAAGGGAGCGTGACGTGATGAAGATCAGGACCCTGCTCGTCGCCGCGGCCGCCGGCTCCGCGGTGGCCTACTTCATGGACTCCGAGCGCGGCCCGCAACGCCGCGCCGTCGCAAAAGAGCGCGCCGCGCAGTTGAAAGCCCTGGCGATGCCGAAGCTGCAAGAACTTCGGGAGCACGCGACGGCCGACCTGCCTGCGGGCGCCGGCGAGGATCGAGAGCCGGTATTCGTCGGCAATGGATCGGGCGCATCGACGGCGTTGCCGTCTTGACGATCTGAGTGTGCGACGGCAGCGCTCCTAGGTCAGCAGCGCGCCGCCGTCCACGACGATCGTCGTGCCTGTGATGTATCCGGCGCCGCTGGAGGCAAGAAACACGGCGACGGTGGCGATGTCGTCCGGCTCTCCCATCCGCTTCATCGGGATGCGCTCGATGAACGCACGGATCATCTCGTCTTGCTGCTGCGGAGTCATCCCGCTTCCCTCCATCGGCTTGGACACTCCCTCGGTGCGGATCCCGCCGGGAGCGATCGCAATGACGCGAATCCCGTGGGGCGCCAGCTCGAGCGCGAGATTCTTGGTGAACATCGTCACGCCGCCTTTGGATGCGTCGTAGGCGGCCAGCCCCACCATCGAAGGACGGAACGCGTCGATGGAAGAGATGTTGACGATGACGCCTCCGGCGCCTTGGGCGATCATCTGCTTGGCAGCGGCTTGCGAGGCGAATGCGAGGCCGCGCAGATTGATGCGGTAGACGCGGTCGAACATTTCTGAGGTCATGTCAACCATCGGGATCTGCGGGTAGATCCCGGCGTTGTTGACGAGCACATCCACGGATCCGAATTCGGCGACGCACCGCTCGACCATCTTCGTGCCTGCGCCGTCGTGCGACACGTCGACCGTCATGGCGACGGCTCGGCCCGGGGAGCCGGCCAGCTTGCTCGCGGCCGCGTCCGCCTGATCACCGTCGAGGTCGGCCAGCAGCACGTTGGCTCCGCCTTCGATGAATCGATCGACGATTCCGCGGCCGATGCCCACGGCGCCGCCGGTCACGATCACGTTCTTGCCCTTGACTCCGAACGGTCCCCAGGTCATGTCGGATCCTCCTCGCGCTTCTCGGTCTCATCGGCCATCATCACGCGACCGAATCTCGTCGCGGCAGAGGCCACCGGCCCCGCGAGGACGGGTCCGGTGGCCCTGCCGGGCCGCGCCGGCCGCCGGTACATTTGGCAGCGTCCCGTTACGAAAGGCTCTGCCATGGCACGTATCACGATCCGCCCCGAACACGACGATCACTATCACGTCGGGATTCGCCACCACGGCCTGGTCGTGGATCAGCCGGCCGGCGATGCCGCCGATCTTGGGCCGACGCCGACCGAGTTGTTCGTCGCGGGGCTGGCCGCGTGCGTCGCGTTCTACGCCGGCCGCTACTTCCGGCGGCATCAGATCGACGCCGGCGATTGGCGCGTGGACTGCGATTTCGAGATGAGCGAGGATCGCCCGGCTCGCGTCACCGGCATCGCGATCGACATCTCGCTCCCGGCCGCGTTCCCGGACAAGCGCCGCGAGCCGCTGCAACGCGTCGTCGAGGCGTGTACGGTGCACAATACGCTCATGAACCCGCCGGCGGTTCGGATCATGCTGCACCCGGTAGCCGTGGCAGGCGGCTCGGCCGCATAGCGAAAGGAGCCGTTTGTGAGGACCCGACGGGTCGTACTGGGAGTGGACGGATCCGAAGGCGGCGAGCACGCGATGCGTTGGGTCGTGGACCTTGCGAGCGACTTGAGCCTCGAGGTCACCGCCGTGCACGCCTTCGATCTTCTCACCGTGCTCGGCGTCAGCGAGGGAGCGTTCGCGTCCGTTGACGACAAGACGCTGCTGAAGGCGGCTCGCGAAGAGATGGAGGGGCGTTGGGTTGCTCCGCTCCGCGAAGCCGGCGTGAACTTTCAGGCGGAGGTCGTTGAAGGCAACCCGGCGGGCGCGATCCTGGATACCGCGCGCACGATCAACGCGGACATGATCGTCGTCGGTGCGCACGGTCGGAGCGGGTTCAAGGAGATGCTGCTCGGCAGCGTCAGCTCCCATGTGTCGCACCACGCCGACGTGCCCGTCGTGATCATCCGGCCCGCGAAGAAGTGAGTCAGCGCGCGGGCGGAACGATCACCAGCGGCCGCTTCGTGTGATGAGCGAGTTGATGGCTCGTGCTGCCCAGCAGCAGCTCGCCGAATCCGCCGTGGCCGCGGCTTCCGACCACGATCATCTCAGCGTCTTCGCGCTCGGCGACATCCATCAGCATCCATGCCGGGTTGCCCTCGACCAAGAGCACGTCGTGTTTGACACCGGATTCCTCCAGCGGCGCGCACCAGCGGCCCCGAGCGATCGGCTCCAGCTTCTCGCGCGTCTCCTCCGCCTGTGCGATCGCATGTCCGCCGCCCGGAACCACCCAGGCTGCGGCCGGCAGCACGACCGCGTGCACGGCGACCACTTCGAAGCCGAACCGCGCGCCGTAGTCCGCGCACCAGCGCACCGCACGCTCGGATCCTTCGGACCCGTCGATTCCAACGACGATTCGTCCGCTGGGCATGATCGTCTCCTTCCGTTGGTCTGTCTCACCGTAGCCGATTCGGTCGCAGGAGTGAAGGGCCGGACGGCCCGGGTTGCGGGGGCGCATGCGCCCTTTTCGCGGGGAGTACGGTAGAGGCGTGGACGACACCGACGCGGGACATCGGATCCTTCCGCACACGGCGGATGTGATGATCGAAGCCTGGGCGCCCACGCGCGTCCGATGCTTCGAAGAAGCGGCCCGCGCATTCATCGAGACGTTCGCCGAAGTCCGAGACGTGCCGGCCACGGAGCCGGTCTCGGTCGGAATCGATGCCGCATCCGACATCGAGATGCTCGCCGCTCTCCTGGACGAGATCATCTTTCTCGTGGACGTGGCGAGCACAATCCCGGTGCACTTGACCCTGGATGAATCCGACGACGGAGGCATCGCGGGCGTCTTCGACGTCGCGCCGGTCGACGCGCTCGACATCATCGGCCCGCTGCCGAAAGGCGTGTCCCACGGCGGCGAGTTCATCGAAGAATCGGGCATGTGGCGGTGCCGCGTCGTTGCCGCTGTCTAGCGAGAGGGGCCCGGGATTCCACGGTCGTTCGGCCCTGTGAAACGAGTGCGGCGACCATCACGATGCATGCATGGAATTCGCGCTGCCGACTGCCGTGGCCTCCCTGGCCCTGTTGATCGTCCTCGCGCTGCATTGGCGTCATCGCGCTCGCGAAATCGTGACGCCGCAGCACGCGATCGCAGGCCGCCCGGTGACCGTGGTCCTCGACATCGCCGACGCCGACCCCGCGGACGCAAGCGTCCGGCGTCTGGTGAACGAGGCCGCGCGACGCGCCACCGCGCAGTCGCGAGACGCCGGCGAGATCGTGGTTCTGAGCCGTACGGGAAGGCTCCTGGGCCGCGTCGCCGGGAACAAGCCGATGCCTCCCCCGGCGAGTAACCCACCGGCTTCGTTCCGCCGGCCGCCGGCGTCTCGACGCAGCGCCGAAGCGGCCGCCGGATTGGGTTCGCATCGCGGGCCGACCACAGCATCGTTTGATCCGCGTGAACGGCCGGCGTTCCGCATGCCGGTCGCCCAGGCCTTCGATCTTCCGGTGACGGTGCGCGGACGCATCCGCGACGCAACCGACCCGGTGGAGTTGGTGCGCGCGATCCTGGATGCGGCCGGGTTGTCCGCGGTTCGCAACGGCGATGCGATCCGCTGTGGCGACCAGATGCTGATTGTGATGCCCGAGCGGGTCGACACCATGATGCACGACGCTCTCAACCAGGCCTATCTCGCGTTTCGCGAAACCGGTGCCCCGCACGGCATCGTCATCGGATTCGGCCCGTGGGACCCGATCGACGTGCGCCGTCGCGAGATTCTCGCTCCGGAGCTCCGCCACGCCGGACCCGACGCGATCCAGCGAATGGCGGATGCGGTGTCGCTCGGAGCCGATCCACTTGCGTTCATCGTTGCACCGCCGGTGCTCGCCGCGCCGATCGCGCCGACCAGCGATCAGCGCCGAGCGGGCTAAGTCGACGGGAAAGGCGTAGCGTGAAGCCCGTGCAGGCCGGCGACAAAGCGTCCTCGTATCCTCGGCATCTCGACGCCGACGTGGTGCTGCGCGACGGGTCCACCGTGCGCGTCCGGCCGGTGCGCGCCGAAGACGAGGACGCGATCCGGGACTTCCTAGAGTCGCTGTCCGATCGGACGATCTATCTCCGCTTCTTTTCGGGCGGCGTTAATTTGAAAAACGTGGCGCGCTGGGCGGCGAACGTCGATTATCGCAACCGGTTCGGCTTGGTGGCGCTGGCAGGCGGGCGCATCATCGCGCACGCCATGTATGTGCGCGACGACGACGACCGCGGCGACGTCGGCATCGAAGTCGCAGACGCGTATCAGGCCCGCGGCCTCGGGACGATCATGACCGGCCAGCTCGCCGAACAAGCGTCGCGGCAGGGGATCGCCGCGTTCGTCGCCGAGATCCTTCCCGCGAACCGGCAGATGATCAACCTGCTTCGCGACAGCGGGTTTCCGCTGAATACCACATCCGAACCGGGCATTGTCCGCATCGAGTACCCCACCTCCCTGACGGCCGAGGCGGTTGAGCGTTTCGAGCAGCGTGAGCGCACGGCCGCCGTCGCCGCCGCTCGACGGCTGCTCGCGCCGACGTCCGTCGCGGTCGTCGGCGCCGGCCGTTCGCGCGGCACGATCGGCGGCGAACTGTTTCACAACTTGATTGCGAACGAGTTCCAAGGGCCGGTGTATCCCGTGAATCCGAAAGCCGACGTCGTCCAATCGGTCGTCGCCTACCCGTCGGTGACCGCGATCCCGGGACCCGTCGACTGCGCCGTCATCGTCGTTCCCGGCGCCGACGTGATCGGCGTCGCTCGCGAATGCGCGACGAAAGGTGTCGGCGGCCTTATCGTGATCTCAGCCGGATTCGCCGAAGTCGGCGGCGACGGCGTCGAGCGGCAACGCGAGCTGGTGGAGATCTGCCGCGAAGCCGGCATGCGCCTGATCGGCCCGAACTGCATGGGCGTGATCAACACCGCGCCCGACGTGCGGCTCGGTGCGACGTTCGCGCCGAACTTTCCGCCCCACGGGCGGGTCGCGTTCCTGTCGCAAAGCGGCGGGCTTGGCCTGGCGATCATCGATCACGCGGCCGGGCTGGGCCTTGGGCTGTCGTCGTTCGTCTCGATCGGGAACAAGGCCGACTTGTCGGGCAACGACTTGGTTCAATACTGGGAGCAGGACGACGACACCGATGTGATCCTTCTGTACCTGGAGTCGTTCGGCAATCCGCGGAAGTTCTCGCGCATCGCGCGTCGCGTCGGAAAGTCGAAACCGATCATCGCCGTCAAGAGCGGCCGTTCCGCGGCCGGCGCGCGCGCCACGTCGTCGCATACCGGCGCGATGCTGGCCGCCTCCGACGTGACGGTGGATGCGCTGTTTCGCCAAGCCGGCGTGATCCGAACCGACACGCTCGCGGAGATGTTCGATGTGACGTCGGTGCTGTCCAGCCAGCCGCCGCCGCGCGGGACGCGCGTCGCGATCGTCGGCAACGCCGGCGGGCCCGGGATTCTGTGCGCCGACGCGTGCGACGCGCAAGGATTGACGATCGCAGCGTTTGACGACGAGCTGCGCGCGACGCTTGCCGCGTTCCTCCCCGGCGAAGCGGCGACCGGCAATCCGGTGGACATGATCGCCTCTGCCACCGCCGACGACTTCGGTGCCGTGATCGATGCGATCGGCAACTCGGGGGCCGTGGATGCGGTCATCTCGATCTTCGCGCCGCCGCTGGTGACCAAAGCCGAGGATGTCGCGCGCGCGATCGTG